>SDBV01000848.1_pt1 | contig 44458 bp, 40 predicted proteins | sample 2277081 | NCBI WGS metagenome assembly SDBV01 (sample SAMN10402039, study PRJNA504765) | marine sediment metagenome | isolation source: marine sediment core GS10_PC15, 223 cmbsf | place: Arctic Ocean: Southern Knipovich Ridge | collected 2010
CCGTAATCGAACTATCATTGAAATCCTCAAGCAATTCAACTAAAGGTTCATAGATCTTGTTCATCACCTCGACAGTATTATCCTTGTTCCTGCCATAGAAATGATGAATTATGATCACACCAATCTCATTGCGGATAGCATCAGCTTCCGAAAATCCAAGTGGATTGGGGACAGTTCTCGGTCCGTCGTTGACCGTAAAGTCAGTAACAGACAGTTTGGACATCGCAGTCAGCCAAACGCCGTCACCGAGGATTACATATTCTCTATCCGTATAATTAGTGATCATCCCGTGAATGGTGAGCCTTGCGTCTATTTCGTTGATCATACCCCATCGAAACATGGCAAAAACACCCATCACCGAGTTAGGTGGATTAGCGGCATCAAAAAACCAATCCGGGTTTCGGGAATAGAGTTGCTCATTTGCCAATATATCATCTCCTCCAAACCAGTGGTGCGTAATGTTCCAGCGAATGTTGTTTATCGCTGTGAAGCCGCGATGATCACCCACACCTGTTGGCAGCTCTCCGGTTTCCACCCCAGCATCGGACTGGATCAGTCGACCCCGATACCACTCTTCTCCAATAGCAACCATTTTGGGAAACCAAAATCCATGGGTAATTGGTGTTCTTACCCCGGGACTTGTATCCTTTACAGCCAGGGCTTCTGACTCGACAGCCTGTGCTGTGTTTGCACATATCCCAAAAAGGAAAATTAGGGACAATACAATACTACTTAGTAAAACTTTGTGTTTCATTTTTTAACTCCTTTTTTTGGGTTTTTACTATTCGAACTTTATCCAAAGCTTGGACAATGTTCAATTGCAAGGCTTGCTTATGGTAACCTTGTATCATCGTGCCATCGTGCTACACCCTCGGCGCTCTTTTAAAATTCTCGCTTTAACGCCCTAAATTAGCCACCTCCTTGTTAAATATATTTACATGTTAAGAATAACAGATAAATGTGTAAATATATGGTAAATTCAGGTAAAGGTTTAGTAAATTTTTATTTACATTCCTTTGTTTGTTACTTTAACATGCAAGACTTTTTGTCAATCTTTTTAATTATAAGGGAACATTGGAGAACATTGTGAAACATTGGGGGTCTATTATATTTAGCGGACGAAATTAAGGCTCTCATTAAAGGCTTTTTTACATATTTAATTACACATCAATCCCTCCTGCCCCTGCCTCCAATCCACCCTCTTAAAAAGGGGATAACTTATTAACTTCCCATTAACTATAATCTCTTTTTTTTGTTGAATTGGTCTAAAAATACTGCTAAAGTGTTGCTCAGGGAAGGGTATTTCTTTTCTCCATGCCGAGGTAGCCGAAAATCTGTAAAAATTCCTGTTTGTAAGCTTTTTTTGAACCTTTTATCATGAAATTGCCACTTATGAATAGAAACCATGACAGGAAGAGATGAAAACTTTCAAGTATCTCGTAATTTTAGTTGTATCTGTTTTCTTTATTGCAGGTCTGACTGCAACGAGCTGGTCTGGGCCCGCTGACAGTTCTGATACAGTTATTGGGTCAGGAGTGACCGCAAAAGATCTTAAACTTAGAGAAAAAGGACTGCCGCAATTGCCTGAGATTAAAGTACCGATAACGGCACACCCCTTGTGCCCCCAAGGGATGGACTAAAAAGCATGACAGCACTGGTTTGTGAGCCGGTGATACCCGCATTCAACTGCCCTGAGGGCACACATTATTATGAAGACGGATGTACTTTCGGGTGCTCATCGTTGCGTTAAGGTTTCCGGTCATATACACCGGGGGCAGGCTCCAGCCCTCCGGACTCGGTAGACAAAAGACTTGATGAATTATCGCTAAGGGAGCAAACAGGGACAGCGGTCATTCCGGCAACTTCCGGAATGACAGCTGTCCCTGTTTTTTTTAATAGCTTACCTCGTTAGAAATAAAGTTCTGCCTTTTAAATAGAGTAAGCTGAAGGGGAAATTATTCCCCTAAACTTCCTAATGTCTTATCTGTCCGGGACGATCCCGATATAGAATCTAAAAAATCGGGGCGAAAGGATTTGAACCTTCGACCCCCACGTCCCGAACGTGGTGCGCTGCCAGACTGCGCTACGCCCCGATAGAAATATTTCTTATATTCTATTCTTTATATTGCAAGCAAATGTCTACTATCCAAAATAGTCTGGCTCCCGATACTCAGGATTAATCCAATTAGTATTTAGTTGCCTAAGTTCCAGTTCGTCATTCCCGCAGGTCTTAAGCGGGAATCTATTGATTTTACTGGATTCCTGCTCCCTGCTTACTGCCTGCTGGGACAAGCTTTGCAGGAATGACAAACATAAGATGCTAATTTATGCAACTAAGTATTATGGACTTCTGTGCGCTACGTCTAAAAGCCCAAGTCTCATTGAATACGTCCCGGTTAACTACAGGGTCTAAGAAAAAAGGCATAAGAAAATAATAACATACTTTTTAAAGAAGTAGCGAGTAGTAAATAGAACGTACAGAGGGTAATTCTTCAGATCTCAAAAGCATCTTTTATTAACTTGAATTCAGGTCTGTCCTGTTCAAAATATATGCTTACAACATCAAACCTGCAGGGGGGTATTTCCCTGAGTCTTTTCAGATACAACAGCGCTGCATTTGCGATCTTTCGTTTCTTGGCATTATTTACTGCCTCAAAAGGCAGTCCATATTCTATGCTGTCTCTTGTCTTTACTTCTATAAAAACCAGAAAGCTTTTGTCTTTGGCTATAATGTCAATTTCACCAATTGAGGTCTTGTAGTTTTGTTTAATTATTTTATACCCTTTTTTCTTCAGGAATTTTACCGCAAGCCCCTCCCCTTTTTCACCTAACTTCAATGAACCTCCCTGATCAACCTGATTTCATAAACATTTTTGTTTCTAACTCTTAATATGACAGTAAATGGTCTTTGAACGATTTTTTTCGCTGAAAGCGAAAACCCTGCCTGCCTGTCGGTAGACAGGAATGAGAGAAATGACTGTTGACTGTTATACTTACTACTCCCTGGTTAATAAGCCTAAATCTTTCTATAAAAACAACTCCTGTTACCTGTGTGGCAGGCCCCGGAGCCAGTTTGTTCAACTTTTATGAGAAGCGTATCTTTATCACAATCATAAAGTATCTCTCTTACCATCTGTATGTTTCCGGATGTTTCCCCTTTCATCCAGTATCTCTGACGAGACCTGCTCCAAAAATGTGTTTTACCCGTTTTAACAGTTTTTTCCAGGGCGGTTTTGTTCATATAAGCAAGCATTAAGACTTCATTGTTTTTCGTGTCCTGGACTATAGCAGGTACAAGCCCTTTTTCGTCATATTTAATTTCTGGCAGCATTAGTCCTCCCGTAAAATTATTCATTGATTATATTTATGTTAGATTACACGGACTTGAACATATTTTACAATGTCTTTTATAAGTGTAATCTCTGCTGTAATCACTGAAATAAGAGATTTCTATATTTCTTAAGGAATCTCTGGAATAATTGTTGACATATTTCATTGTTTAAAGATAACGTACTTAAAATAAATATATGTGTCAATAACAATACTGCCCGGGTATGTAAAAATAATCAGTCAATTAAACAACATAAGGAGTTACAACGCATGAAACACTTCAGCTGGCAAATTCTCTTAGGTTTATCTTTAATTCTATTGTCTGCGTTGTTGTATTTCATACATTATGCAATCTTTAAAGATGTCCACCATATCATAATTTACCTGATAGGAGATATTGCATTTGTCCCTATTGAGGTTCTTATGGTTACATTGATAATACACCGGCTTTTGAGCATGAGGGAGAAGCGTGCTCGGATGCAAAAGTTAAATATGGTCATTGGAGCTTTTTTTAGTGAAATTGGAACAAAATTATTAACTTATTTTTCTGACTTTGACCCTAAACTTGATGAGATTAGAAAGTATCTTATAGTTACCAATAACTGGTCTGAAGAGGAATTCCTGAGTGTTAGTAAACGTCTTAAGAAATATGATTATGGAATTGAAATTCAGAAGTTTGATTTAGACGGGTTACGCAATTTTCTTTTAGGGAAAAGGGATTTTTTAATACGGTTACTGGAAAATCCGACTTTGCTGGAGCATGAATCATTTACCGGGCTTCTTCAGGCAGTTTTTCATATAACCGAGGAATTGGACAGCAGGGAAGATGTTAAAGCGCTGCCGGCTGCTGACTATGCACATCTTGCCGGCGATATAAATAGGGGATATGGTTTGCTTGTTCATCAGTGGCTGGATTATATGAAACACCTGAAGGATAATTATCCATATCTCTTTTCTCTGGCAATGAGGACTAATCCATTTGACCGGACTGCCTCATCCATAGTTAAGGGATGATTATCCCGCACAAAGAGCAATGAACAGTCTTTATGCTCTACCCCGTTAAAAATTCCTTTCTCTGTATTTTATAAGCATTGGATTCTACACCCTTGGGAGAAAACCCGTCTATAACACCCAAGATTCCCCTGCCCTGTCCGGTCTCAGTAATTATCACCTCTACAGGATTGGCTGTAGCACAGTAGATATTGCACACTTCAGAGCAGTTTTTTATGGTATTTAGTACATTTACAGGAAATGCATTCTTACTTTTTTAACTTATAACTAGCTTCTGATTGTATGTTATAATTAAAACAAATTTTTAGAGTAATTCCAAGAGATAAAATGCAGCGAATATGAAAGAATATTTTCCGCCTCAGGCGGTCCTGTCTGCCCTGCCTACCGGCAGGCAGGCGATAGGCAGGTTCCATGTCTTAAAGCTTCGGGACGATGGAGGGATTTAATGACCAGATTTTCAGTTGCCACGATTATATTCGTCTGCTGTGCCCTTATTTTAATCCCCGAAACAGCATATACGGCAGAGCTTTTACTCCCTGAAATAAGTATACGGGGGAACGAGATTATTGTATACACAGGACTGTCCGATATTGAAGAGATTGAAACTACGATTAAATCAGGGGTTGAAAAGGAGATTGTGTTTACAATAGAACTTTTCAAAGTCTGGAATTACTGGCCTGATGAATTTGTAGTTTCCAGAAAAATTCGTAGAATCATAAAATTTGACAACCTGAGGGAACATTATCTGGCGACAGTTTTTAATGAAAACATCCCGATTGAAAGAACATTCAGAGATTTTAGTGTCATGAAAAAAATTATTTTTAAGGTTGACGGTGTGAGTCTTGTTAAAGTCAAAGAACTCGACCCGGGCAGTTATTATGTCAGAGTAGTGGCAGAATCTAAAAGCAGAGAACTCCCCTCTGTGATAGGCCTGTTAATGCTCTTCATTCCTGAAGTAGAGATGAGTTTAGCCAGAGAATCATATCGTTTTGATATCGGGGAGAGCGGATGAGAAACCTCAAGATACTCCTCGGTCTATTTGTTCTCAGTATCCTTGCGATAATTATAACAGGTGGCGTGCTGAGCTACCTGGGGATTGAGCACGGCCCTCTTCTTATAAAGACCGGCTTCATATTTATAATCGTAAATGTAATTTTATACCTGGTAATTCTGATTTTTTTTGTAGTACGAAATCTTGTTAATCTCTATGCAGAAAAAAAACAGAAGGTAATAGGTTCGAAATTCAGAACAAGGCTTGTTGTGGCATTTGTCGGACTTACGCTTATACCGTCTGCCCTTCTCTTTGTCCTGTCGAATCAGCTTATAAACAGCTCTATTGATAAATGGTTTTCATTGGAAATCCAGAAACCCATAAATGATTCAATGGATATAGCCACGATTTTTTACTCAAAAGAGAGACAAAATGTTCTGGATTATGCAAATTTTATTGCTTCCAATAAAGGCCTTTTAGATCGTAACAAATCTGCTGAAAATACAAAAGATAATTTTAAGGTTTATTTCCTTGAAAACCCGGAGAAATCAGATTTTATTAAATCCGGGGTAGAAATAATACCTTCTGAAAATGGGGATATTATAAGGGCATTTGCTCCTGTTGAAAGTGGAGGTCAGAGATCCGGTGTTGTAATAGTTGAAACTCTGATTCCACGGGAAGTTGTTTCTAAAATGGAGTCTATCAAAAAAACACATAATGAATATAATCAGATTAAGATTCGGCAAAACCCGATAAGATTCATTTATTTTTTTATGCTCACAATTACTACACTCGTGATTATTTTTCTTGCATTGTGGTTTTCACTTCGTATTGCCAAAGGCATGACAGTCCCCATACAGTCACTTGCCGAGGCGACAAAAACCGTTGCACACGGCGATCTTGATTTTCGAATTAACATTAAAAGAGATGATGAAATAGGATTATTAATTAACTCCTTTAACAGGATGCTTGATGATTTACGTGATGGAAAGCAATCAATTGAGAAGGCTTATATGGAATCAGACCGAAGAAGACTGAGTATGGAGGCAATTCTGGAAAATATAAACTCGGGAGTTATTTTCCTTGAACGTTCCGGTAATGTTGCAACTCTGAACAATGCAGCCTGTTCCATGCTTAATCTTACCCGGTCTGATGTACTGGGTAAAAGCCACAAGGAGCTTCTGGCAAGAATCAAGTCTGACGACTTAAGTTCATTGGACAGACTTGACGAAAAAGATTTTAAGGCTACAGAAAGGGAGATTCATGCGTATATAGACGGCAGACCTGTCAATTTACGGGTTTATATAACTGTCCTGAAAGATTCCAAAGGCAATTTTATGGGTATCCTGGTTGTTTTTGATGACCTCACCCAAATTATAACTGCACAAAGGGCTCTTGCATGGCAGGAAGTTGCAAAACGAATTGCCCATGAAATAAAAAATCCCCTTACACCTATTATGCTCTCCACCGAAAGGCTTTTAAAGAAATGGAATGACAATGCCAATGATTTTGGAGAAGTACTGAAAAAGTCAACTAAAACAATAATAAAAGAAGTTGGAAGCCTTAGAAATCTTGTGGATGAATTTTCAAGATTTGGCAAAATGCCCAAAATAAATCTTGAGTCATCAAATATTAACTCAGTGATTGAAGAAGTAGTGGAGCTTTATAGTGATTTGAGAAAAATAAAAATCATAACATCGCTTCAGGATTTACCTCAAATTGATGTGGACAGAGAACAGTTAAAAAGGGCATTGATAAATTTGATAGATAATGCAATGCAGGCAAAAGCAGAAATAATATGGTTAAATACATTCTTTGATTCATCTATGGATAGCATACGAATAGAGGTTATAGATGAAGGCACAGGCATAAAGGAGGAGGATAAAGATAAGCTATTTCTTCCAGATTTTTCAACAAAAAAAGAAGGAATGGGACTTGGGCTTGCAATAGTAAGCACGATAATATCAAAACACAGGGGTTATATCAGGGTCAAAGATAATGAGCCAAGAGGTGCACGTTTTATAATTGAAATACCCATTGGCCAGAGATAATGAAATGATTCTCAGCCTCTGCGAATCCGTCACAAATATAATTGATAGAAAAAACAAAAAATGAAATACAAAATGTATAATGGAAGATAAATTTATAAAGAAAAGGAAGGAATTAAATATTTTCATGCCTGGCCTACTCTGCCTGCTGGTAGGCAGGCGGCAGGCAGGCCTGTGGCATGCCACGAGAGTATTCAAGCGGAAAAAAGGACATGGCTGAGACAACAAAAGCTACGGTACTTGTAGTTGATGACGAAGAAGGAATACTTGAAACACTTGCTGGTATCCTGGAAGACGAAAGATATGAAGTCGTTACTGCTACTTCAGGCAAACAGGCGCTTAGTTTGGTCAAAGAACTTCTTCCTGAGGTAATATTGTTAGATGTATGGATGCCTGCAGGTATCGACGGTTTGGAGACACTAAAGGGAATTAAGGAAATAACCCTGAATTCCGCGGTAATAATGATTTCCGGCCATGCTAATATTGATACAGCAGTACAGGCAACCAAGCTCGGTGCGTATGATTTTCTCGAGAAGCCGCTCTCGCTCGAAAAGGTCCTGATACTTATTAAGAGGGCTTTGGAAAAGCAGATGCTTGAAAGGGAAAATATCGAGTTAAAGGCAACAATCTCACAGGCATGGGAAATAGTTGGTGAAAGCCCCGGGATGATATCCCTGAAAAAGGATATTTCCAAGGCTGCTGCTTCCAAAAGCCGGGTATTTATATTCGGTGAAAGCGGAACAGGGAAGGAACTTGTAGCAAAGTCATTACATTGGACAAGTGAAAGAAAAGACGGAAATTTTGTTGAGGTAAATTGTGCGGCAATTCCGCATGAGCTCATAGAGAGCGAACTATTAGGTCATGAAAAAGGCTCGTTTACAGGTGCGTTTGAACGTAGTAAGGGAAAATTTGAAATAGCTGACGGAGGGACGCTTTTTCTTGATGAGATTGGTGATATGTCACTTTCGACTCAGGCAAAAATTTTAAGGGTTATTGAAACTCAGGAATTTCAGAGGGTTGGTGGAAATAAAAAAATAAAAGTCGATGTGAGGATTATTGCAGCTACAAACAAAAACATACAGGAAGAGATAAAAAAAGGAAATTTCAGGGAAGATCTTTACTTCAGACTCAATGTAATTCCTATCTGTGTTCCCCCTCTTAGAGAAAGAAAAGATGATATACTGCGTCTAGCCGAATACTATCTTGAAAAGTTTGCCCGGCAATATGGGCAAAAAACAAAAAAAATGAGTAAAACAACACAAAACGCTTTAATGGAGTATACATGGCCCGGCAATGTAAGAGAGCTGAAGAATATGATAGAGAGATTTGCAATAATGAATCCTTCCGAAGTTATTGATATAAAACATATACTTCCTTTCAGAGAGACAAAAACTGATTACTATAGCTTTAAAACTCTTAGAGAGGCAAGGGAACAGTTTGAAAAAGATTTCATTCTTAAAAAGCTCCAGGAAAACAACAGAAATATTTCAAAAACAGCGGAGGACCTTGAAATCGAAAGAAGCAACCTTCACAGAAAAATCAAGGCATTAGGGATTGACATTCCTTAGTGCTTCGATTCGTGGGTCGATGGACTTAGGAATTTACCAAAATTCTTTAATAAGAATCAGATGCTGAAGATAAACAGGTTCAGGGTGTTTACCGGCGTGACGGCCTTCGTGGAGGACTTTGTCTTCGTTTTTTAGACTTTTTGGATTTAACTAATGGTTTTGGTACCGTCGATGATGTACTTGATGGCGTGGTAAAACCTTTCATATATCTTAATTTAATCTCAATTTTTTCATCGCCTCTTAAAACTACAATCTTATCTTTCTGTATATCTGTAATAACAAATCCTGAAAGAGAGTCATTAATATGATAAGGTTTAGATTTTTTTGTAGATGGGTCTTCAAGAATTGCAATCTTTTCATTGTTCATTATAATTGTCCCAAAAAGCTTTAGTAATTCCGAAGGATGAGATATCTGAGTTCCGCTGTCAGTTTTTGGATCAGTTCTTGATGGACGAAAAAGGTCTTTCTCCACGATTACGAGATAGGCACTTTCATTTAAATTTACCTGTCTTCTGGACATAGTATCTTTTTTATCTGCTTGAATTTGCTGAGTCGCTTCGAATGGAATGTTTAAAGGGTTTGCCAAAACCTTAAAAAAACCATAACCCAGTAAAGCTATAATGATTAACAGAAATAAATTTATAAAAAAATAGCTACGTGGCATTTCCGGCCTCTTTCCTGTCATCGTTGCTTATCTGAGGTTTCTTTATAAATCCTTTTACTGTTAATGTAGTATAAGAATTAGCGGGGTTTCTTTTATTCGAAACACGAATTTTTATATCCGGAATAGTAAGAAGCAATGATGATGTTTTAATCCTGTATATCATTTTTTTTAACTTTTCTGTAGTAGAAGTAAAGCCTATTTCAACAGGAATTCCAAGATATGGCCCGCTGTCTACCGTATGCAGTGCCTTTTCCAATTTTATATTTATATTAAGAGATAATGCCATTTCCTTCAAAATCTTTTGAATTCTGGCAGCAGCAACCGGGGGTTTATTACCGGGCAAGAGACCTCTCTCAAGAATCTTCAGCTGGTTGCTGAGGTTCTCAGATTTTCTCAGCATATTTTCCTTTTCCGGAATTTTGTTCAGCTGTTTTTCAAGAATAAATTTTTTGGTTTCAATATTTTCTCTCATAGAGCCTTTAATATTGCCATACCATGCTATAACCAGATAAGCAAGGATTAAAACAACAATGACTCCGCCTATTATCAAAATCTTTTTTTCTCTTGGGTTGATTTTTAGTGGTATATTCATTGTGATTTCACTGATCTTCTGCGTTTTGTCCCTTTATTTTTTATCCGATATCCAGGCATTCCTTGAGAAAATGCCGACCCGGTTATTACAGTCTTTATTTTAAAACCATCCTTGCCCATTCGCTTTGTAATTGGCCCTACAAATTCAACCCCCTCAAAAAAAGGGGAATCTTCAAGTATTGAGATAAGCACAGAAGATGACTCAGCATAACCGCTTATCTGCAGTTCCCCGCTCAAGGCATCCTTTTCTTTACCCGGTTTCTCTCTATAATGAAAATTACTGAGCCATGCATCTGATGGAATTATTTTTGAAAGATCGGACAGTATTGTCAGAACACCATTATTATTTTTTGAATCTGTCAAAAGTTTCGTTTGCTTCTCAATAAGATTGATGTCTCTTGAAAGATTTTCTATGAATTTCAATTCCGGTTCATTCTCTTTGATTTTTTTCTCTATCTTTATTAAAAGCCTTTTATCATTAATTGTCTCTCCGGCAAATATGCTAATAATCAAAAATAAAACAAGAGGTATGGATATTTTTGTAATATGGGCGCCAGTTCTTCTCAGTGCAACCCCGGGCTTATGAGGGAGCAGATTAATCCGGAATGATCCTATTTCCAGGCCGGAATAACAGAGACCTACTAAAGGAGCAAGTTCAGGTCTTGCCATATTTTCGTCATTTACAAAAAATTTAGCAGCAGGATTTATAGTTTGCACGCTGGTTCCGAGCTTTGCACTTAATGTATCAGCTAAACCCGGTAAAGAAGTTGTGTTACCAGACAGAATTAATTTATTTATTTTTTCATGAGAAAGGTGTGGAGGAAGAACGGTTATTTCCGCAATAATATTATCAACAATGACATCCAGAGGATTACTTTGATTTAAAGTGAATGAATTGTGGTGAATGCAGAAACCATCTCTAAGTACTGCAAAATGAGCATCGTCATTGTCAATGAAAAGCGAACTGCATATCAGATCCTTACGGCCCAAAATATCCGGTTTTTTTGTAAGGCCTAAAAGATTCTGCCAGCCTCCTACCGTGGTTTCACTGAATTCAATCGAATTAAGCATGGCAAAAGGAGAAAGTGTGATAACTTTCGGTTGAAGAGATATTTTTTCAAGAAATCCTTTCACATAATCTATCTTTTCCTTTTGAATTGCAGCAAAAATTACCCTATAGACCGTCTCTTTTTTTTCTACAACCTGAAAATCAAATGATACATCCTCCATTGGAAACGGAATATGCCGTTCAATTTCGAACCTCATCATATTTATAAGGGCATCTTTACCTTTACCTTTTGGAGATGGGACGTCAATGAATTTGATAATAGACCAGTTATAGGGAATGCTCACGAATACGTCTTTGGGACTTATGACACTCCTGGAAATAAAAATTTTAATCTCTTCCAGCAATTCATCATCTTCCCTTAAAGGGAAAATATATGAAGATATCAAGGTCAATCCTGTCAGATTATTTTGAAGACATACAATTGAGAGACTGTCTTTTTTAAATTCTATGCCTACGAAAGTTCTGGAAAATCTATCCAATAACGCTGTCATTCCAGTAGAGAACCTCCAGTTTATCACGGGTTTTCCTTAGAGTTGTTGTGACTGTCCTTTTAATTGTACCATCTTTAGCAGATCCTGTGGATATTATTGTGAAGAAAAAGGACGTTGTTGAACCTCCGGACACAGGGGTAAGAATGGGACCTGTTTCTCTTTGGCTGATTATATTATCTGCTGCTGTTAATCCCAAAACGGCCTCAAGCACTTCTCTGGATGCAGTATTAATATTAATCCTCATGGAATTCCATGCAGTTAAAAACTGAGCGATTCCAATGTATTTTTTTTCTTCGCCTTCACCCTGAAACCCGTAAAAAATTTCCCTGTTCACACCTTTCACAAGGAGTAGTTCATCAATAATGTCAAATGGTCCGTCTTTGCAGCTGTAAGGATTTTCCAGTGATTGGTAATAATCCTCCTCTGCACCGTTTATCATATGGAGATTATTCGTGTCTCTCCAGTCAATGATTGAATCTACTATTGTGTCAACATCAGTTATATCGACCCCTGTATTTTTGATCAGATATTTCAACTGGGGAAGTGATGCTGTATTGATGCTGAGTTTTCTATCTTCATCAATTATTTTATATGAAAACATGCCGTTTTCTAATTTCCCCCGGCGAACCGGATTAATGTCATCATCTCCAAAGACAAGTATACCATCTTCATTCATATACGCGTAGAATGGTTCTTTCGCAGTAATAATTTCCAGTTTTGCCTGTTCAATGCCAGCCAGGGCAAGTTGATATGATTCCTCTTCTTCCATGAAATTTCTTGTTATATTCAGTTCAGTCCTCATTGATAAAGTAAACTCTGCAGCGATTGCTATAAGGATAACCATTATCCAGAGCACCAGTATTAGTGCAACACCTCTTTTGTCACTCTCATGTCGGTTCCCGGAATACTTGCCTTTTTTTGATTTATTATAAAAGCTCATTTCCTGCTTTAGTTATCTAAATACCAGTCTTCCATATCGCCTTCCATATCAGACAGTTCACTAATATTGGGTAGCCTGATAATAAATGGCTGTAGGGATGCTATTTTGACTTTTACCGCGGCAGGAAGTTTTTCTCCAAAATCCCATGACTCTTCCCATTCATCTTTGTCCAAAGAAAGATACATAAATTTGATATCTGCCAAATCTGTGTCAATAATTTCTTCATTCCCGGAGATTTTATCAAGAAGATTCTTATCCGGAAGTATGCCTTCCTTAAACATAAGATTTTCATTATCATGTGAATATCTAACCCACTTAAATCCTCCGGCCAATGGGTTAACAAATGCAGTTACAAACATAATAGAATCATTTTTACCTTTAAATATAATGACCTTTTTCCCTTCAATTTTCATTTTATAAGGATATGCAGATTTAATTTCTCTAAATATCATGTCTCGCAGTATCCTTATCCTTTGAGTTTCCTGTGTAACATTCTCACCTTTTTCCCATGCCTTCCTTCCGAGACTGAAACCACTGCCGATTATAAGGGTAACAATGCTCAAAAGTGCAAATGCTATGATAAGCTCAAGGAGTGTAAACCCCGTTTGAAAATTCGTGCGGTGACGGTCAGGGGCTTGGAACTTTATCCCCCTTCGGCCCATGTTTTTTTTTGTCCTGTCAAAAGGAAGGAGCTTTTTTTCTAACGGGAAATTGGCAATTGAAAATTGTCCGCCTCGGCGGACCCGCCTGAGGCCGGGCAAATTACAAATCTTTATATTCTCATAGCAAGTCATTGCGAAGTGTTGCTTCGACCCTAATTCTGTTTCATTTTTCACTTTAGTCTGAAAACTCCCATTATTTGGTTTGCCCTTCGGCCTGTATTCTCAGGGTTACAAGTTGAACCGATTTTTGTTTGTTTCGGCTGGAATTCCAAGATATTTTAACTATTATTTTCAGTAACTTAAGCTCAGAATTCTCAAGTCGTGCATTAAGTTCTTCATAAAGCCCTTCATAAGGCTGTACATCCGATTCCCACTTAAAACCATCCTCAAATTCCCCGCTGTCCTGAACCGGCTCAAAAGATAATTCTTCCATTTTATTTTTTGCGTGGGCAATTGCCAGTGTGTAATTACGGGATATGTTGCCTGCTTTAAGCCCGCCTGAGAATAACTGTAAAACTGCAACAAGACTTATAGCTAAAATTGTCATTGCCACTATTACTTCAATAAGCGTGAAGCCCGCCCTTCGGGAATTGGCAGTTGCAAATTGTCCGCTCTGGCGGACCCGCCTAAGGCTGGGCAAATTGTAAATTTTTAAATTACAATGTAATATTCCAGCTAAATTTATTAATTTTTTATTTTGTATTTTGATTTCTCTTTACCTTTACGCTTCCTGTAATTTTATTTATTAATATAAAAAATGTCCCGCCTTTATGATTAGTAATCCTGATTTTTCCTCCGCTTGAATTACCCCTTGGATAAAAATTTATTCTGAAGTAGTTTTCATGACTGTCACTCGTAACCTGTAAAGACTCCGGAATTGTTTCGTATGCAACAGTGACAGCTTCTTCAATATCTTCGCTGTGAGGGAGACCGGCATACAAACCATAAGCCCTTTTGTTTTCCAATATGATAAAAGAATAAACCTTCTTTTCAGCAATTGCACGGCTTCTGGCGTATCTGAGAGTTGCTGACATGTTTTTTGTAAATGTCTTAAGTTCAAGCTTTCCTGATCCCCCAAGGATAAAGATACCAACAAGGCCCGCTCCAAGAGCTATGATAAACATCACAATGATAAGCTCGATAAGAGTAAAACCTTTCCGCCTTGACGGGTTGCAAATTTTTAAATTACCTTGTAGTTTGCAATCTAAATTTTGAAACTTTTCATTTTTCATTTTACAATTTATCCCGTTAGAAGGACGAAGGTCATCCAATGGGGTAAACATGGATGCCCCGACTTTTTTCGCCCCGGCGAACCTGCCTATCACCTGCCTGCCGGTAGGCAGGGCAGATAGGTCTGATGAGTCTGATAGTCAGACAGCTTCACAATTTTATCTGAGCCCCTTCCAGCTTACAATATCCTGATTTTTACCCTCACCTCCTTCTGCATTGTCTGCGCCGTATGAAAAGATGTCATAGTCTCCGTGAGAGCCGGGAGATTCATAATGATATGGTTCACCCCAGGGGTCAAGGGGTATTTCCATCTTTTTAAGATAAGGGCCGTCCCATTCCTCAACCCCGCTCGGCTGTGTAACCAGCGCCTGCAGTCCTTCTGAGGTAGCAGGATAGCGGCCTATGTCAAGAGTAAGAGAATCAAGCGCTACGCCGAAAAGCTCAATCTGTGTATAGGCTGCCTTTACTTTAGCCTTCCCGACTTTGCCAAACATCTTTGGGACAACAAGAGCTGCCAGGAGACCAAGAATAACCATAACTACCATCAATTCAATGAGTGTAAACCCCCCATGGAATTTCGTGCGTCTCTTTTTCTTTTTATCGCTCATATTATCCTCCATTTAAAAATCGTCGATAAAAACGCAGATGATCACTGATTATTTACAGATGATCGCAGATAAATCTGTGGCTATCCCTGCCTGCCGGCAGGCAGGTGTGTCTTTTATCTGTGATTATCTGTGTTCTTCTTTATTAAAATGGTAGTTCATTAATACTGAATATTGCCATAAGCATTGATATAACAATAAATCCTACTATAATACCCATGAGAAGAATCAGGGCAGGTTCAAGCAGTGAAAGCAGTCTTTTTATGGTAGTTCTTACCACCAGGTCAAAACGATCAGCAATCTTGAGTAACATCTCATCAAGTTTTCCCGATTCTTCGCCTACGGTTACCATATGTACTGCAATTGAAGGGAATAGATCACTGTTCTTTAAAGTCTCCGATATCCCCCGGCCTTTTCTCACGTCTTCTCTTACTGAGGATATCAGGTCAGACATCCTGTCACTTCCTAAAGTGCCTTTAACAATTTGAAGTGCATTGAGTATTGGTACCCCGCTCCTGAGAAGCGTGCCCAGTACTCTTGTGAAACGCGAAACAACAATTTCCTTGTAAAACATTCCAAAAACAGGAAGCCCGAATTTTAACTTATCCCACATGCGCTTACCATCTTCGCTTTCAAGGTAATGCCGCAGGGATAGAACTCCGCCAAAGAGGAATATTAAAATTATCCACCAATAGTCTCTCAAGCTGTTGCTTATGGCAAGCAAAATTACTGTAGGCAGAGGGAGGGTCTCTCCCATGTCAGAGAATATCATTGTGAATTTTGGAACAACAAATGTTAGCAGTGATATAACAGCCGCACCACCGACAATGCCGAGCATAGAAGGATAAATGAGGGCTGAACGGATATCGTCTTTTAATGACTGGGAGTTTTCAAGATAAACTGCCAATCTAGAGATTGTATCTTCAAGAAATCCGCCGGACTCAGCAGCTTTTATCATGTTTACATATAAAGGCGGAAAAACAGAAGGGAATTTTGCCAGGGATTCTGAAAAAGATTTTCCTCCTCTTACGTTTGAAAGAATATCCTGTATAAGTTCTCCCAGGACTTTTTTTTCGGTAAGATCAGAAAGAATAAAAAGAGCCCTTTCCAGGGGAAACCCTGCATCAAGCAGCACACCGAGCTGATACGTAAAGGTCATGATGTCACGTTCCCTTACCCTGGAATGAATAAACGACAAAAGACCGGAGAAAAACATTTTATGTTCCTCAGCCTTGGCTACTTTAAGCGGGAAATAGCCTCTCTCCTGAAGGCGGTCTACTGCTATTCGTTCATCTGCTGCATCAATAGTCCCGGATACAATACTACCTTCCTTTGTAGATGCTTCATAGGAATAGGTTTCCATTTAGATTCCTTCCTGCGTAACTCTCAGTACTTCCTCAATGCTGGTTATTCCTTCTCTAACCTTTTGCCAGCCACATTCTCTCAAAATCTGCATCCCGTGTGATGTAGCCTTCTGCCTGATTATGTCGCTGCTGGTTTTTTCAAGAACCAACTGCCTTATTTCTTCCGTAACTTCCATTAATTCAAAGATCCCTGCCCTTCCCTTATAGCCGGTATGCCTGCAGTTTTCACATCCTGCGCCATGATAAGTTTCAATACGGGTTTCAGATAATTCTAATTTCTCAACAATCTCCTGGGGGGGCATAAAGAGCTCTTTGCATGACGGACATATTACCCTAACAAGTCTCTGGGCCAGCACCCCGATCAGGGAGGACGAGACGAGGAAATTTTCAATGCCCATATTCAGAAGCCTGGTTACTGCGCCTGAGGCGTCATTTGTGTGAAGTGTGCTAAAAACCAGATGCCCTGTCAGTGCTGAGTTAATGGCAATTTCAGCCGTCTCAATATCTCGTATTTCTCCAACCATAATAATATCCGGGTCCTGACGCACAATATGCCTGAGACCGTTTGCAAACGTAAGTCCAATATTAGGTTTAACATGAATCTGGTTTATGCCTTCAATCTCATATTCTATGGGGTCCTCTATCGTGATAATCTTTTTGTCGCAGGAATTAAGCGTGCTTAAAGATGCATAAAGCGTTGTTGTTTTTCCACTGCCGGTAGGTCCTGTAACCAGAAGCATTCCATAAGGAGTAGTGATCAGGTTTTTATATTTCTCCAATGTATTTTCAGGGAAACCAAGCTGTTCGAGAACAATAATTGCGCTGCTTCTGTCCAAAATCCTCATAACAATACTTTCACCGTAAATAGTTGGCATGGTCGATACTCTGAGGTCTATATCCCTGCCGGAAACCCTCAATCTTATCCTTCCGTCCTGGGGCAGTCTTCTTTCAGCAATGTTGAGCCTTGACATTATTTTTACCCTTGAGATAGTAGCGGCCTGTATGCGTTTTGGAAGGGGCTCAAGTTCGCTCAGAGTACCGTCTATTCTATATCTGACTTTAACGTTATTTTCAAAGGGCTCTATATGTATGTCACTCGCCCTGCTTTCTACTGCGCGGGTAATGAGCATGTTAACTAATTTTACGATTGGCGCCTCAAAAGCCATATCCCTCAGGTGATGGACGTCCTCCTGAAGCTCAACTCCTTCTGATTCTGCTTCCTCTTTTCTCATGCCTTCCATTATGGTTGACATTTGAACATTACCGCCAAAATATTGCTCGATTGCCTCCATTATGTCCTTCTCACTGCTGAGGAACAGCTCTAATGACTTTCCAGAGAAAATACGCAATGAATCAAGTGCGTATTTGTCAAGCGGGTCTGATAAGGCGACTTTAATCACATCATTTACCACACCAATTGGAACGAATTTATATTGTTTCATGAACTTTACTGACGGGTAGTTATCATCAGGCAGAATCTTCGGAAATTCGGAAAAAGTAAGATATTTTATTCCGAGCTGAGAGCTTAAAGACTTAAACAGGTCCTGTTCTGATATGAATCCAAGATCAACAAGTATCCTTCCTAACCTGTAATCACTGCCTAAGGTGACCTGTTCCTTTAACGCCACTTCAAGTTTTTCAGGGGTAATCAGTTTCCGGCCAATAAGGATATCACCTAAATTGGCAGATTTTTTTATTACTCTTGTCTCACTGCTCATTGGATCGGGGTGGATTTATTTCTTTTTGTGACGCTGTATTAAGCCGGCTTTCGGTAGTTTCGAGAAATTTTTTTATACCTTTGAGTTTTCCTAAAAATTCTGTTGTAAGTATATCTATTTCTGATTTATTAGCTATTACATGAGGGATGAGAAGTATAATTAACTCTGTTTTTTCTCTCTTATCTACCGTGTAGCGAAAAAGATTTCCAAGAATCGGGATTGAACTTAAGACAGGTATCCCCTGATAATTCTTATCCTTTTTTTCCTTCATGATACCGCCAATTACAATAGCCTGCTTGTCAGGCACAACAATAGAAGTTTTTGTTTTTCTGGTAGAGAATGACGGAAATGAAAAACCTTCCTGACCAACAGTTACATTTGGTAACTGTTCAGATACTTCCTGCTCGATGTCAAGAACAACTGTTCTTTCATTATTAATGGAGGGTTTTATTTTTAATTTTATGCCGATTGTCTTATATTCTATATTCTGTGTAATTGTCGCGGTTGTTGTTACAGCAGTCTGAGTTGAGCTCGTAGCTGTTGGAATATCAGAGCCAACCTCAATACTTGCCTCCTCATGGTTTCTAACAAGGATCCGGGGGCTTGAGAGAATATTTACTTTTCCTCTGCTTGAAAGCGCGTGAAGCATGGCTATGAGCCTTTCAGGCTTAAATAGAAGATAAGAAAATCCGCCTGCTGTCAGAGAAGTAGTTGCGGACCCTTCCCCTAAGGTTGGTGGTACTGTAAAAAAGGGGGCATCTGCGGAACGGCTCTGAACAAGTTCAGAAAAACTATTGTCACCTACAGCAAGATCAGCATTAAGAAGTGACCACTGAATGCCAAACTGATCTGAGTCTGAAAGAGATACCTCTGCTATTATAACTTCGATAAGAACCTCAAGCGGGTAAACATCGAGTTCATTTATAATAGTTTTTATTTCCCTGAATATGCCGGGTGATGCAAGAATAACAAGTGAATTTGTCGGTTCAAAAGTAACAATTTCTACTCTGCTGACAGATGTTGTTTGTTTAGGGGTTCGAAGTACAGCAGGTTTTTTGCTTCGAGAAGGCGGTGTCTTTGCCATGGTCACAGGCATTGGTTTTGAGTCCTCTCCGTTTACATAGATCGATTTTAAAACATTTGCTATGTCCTCAGCCTTAACATTTTGGACAGAATGAATAAAGATATTCTGGCCTGTGGTAACTGCCCCATCAAGTTTATTAATCCATAACGCAACTATCTTTAAAAGGCTGCTGCTTGAGCTGAAGACTATCAGGCTGTTAATCCTTTCAATGGGCACTACTACAACACCCTGATTTGTGAGGTTTAAGCTGCTAAGTATATCTTTCAGTTCTGTTGCAAGTGTCTTTACATCAGAGAATTTCGGCTGAAAAAAACCCATCCTTGTGTTCTCAAAAACATTTATGTCAATTTCCTCAAACACTTCAAGGAGGCGTTTTATACTGGATGCAGTGTCGCTTATTATGAGCAGGTTATTCCTCGGATTGGGGATTATGCTGCCAAACTGAGAAAGTAAAGGTGACAGAACTTTGCTTATCTCAGCAGCAGGTACATATTCTACCTGGACTATCTGAGTTATAAACCTGTCCCCGTAGGGAATAGCCCTGGACTCTTTGCCTTTTTGAATTTCAACTGGTTTTCGTTTAATAGAAGAACGTTGGACTATTTTATAGAAATGTCCTGATTTTACAAGCCCTATGTTATTTACCTCAAGAATAGACTCAAAGACATTCAGAGCCTCACTAGTCGGGATTTTCCCGGCAGAATGAAGGGTAATTCTTGCATCTACTCCAGGGCTTAAAATAAAATTTTCTCCTGTAATTGAACTCATAGTCGTAATTACATCCCTTAAAGCAGCATTATCAAAATTCAGGATTATATACTCCTCCTCAATCTTTTCCGGGATAGGCGGAATAGAAGGCCGAATTGCAGGCATTGAGACAGTTTTTTCTTTTTCTACCGGCTCATCCATCATTGAAGATTCTTCCATGAGGGGGGCAATAACTGGTTTACCTGTTGATGGTTGAACTACAGGCGCTTTAGCTGGTGGTTCAACAGCAGGTTTCTCAATTAATGGCAGAACTATTGGTGCTTTGACCGGAGGTTCCTCAGATGGCTCTCCTTCCATGGGTTCAGTAACAGGTTTCTGACCAACAGGCTGTTCTCCCATTGTCAGTAATTTCATTTCTGTAACACCGGTAAGGCCTGAAGGCTTATTAATTTCATCTGAAAATCCTTTAGCCGGTAATAAACAGATAAAAAAAGCAATTATAATTGCAGTTATTTTCATTTTAAATTGTTATATTTACTCTCAGTTTAAAATTATATCAGATATGACTATCCAATATCCAGTATCCAGTGTTTTCATGCATATAAGTATTTGACAGGTAAAAACAGAAAACGTTTAAAAAAGCCGGTGCTAAAGTCTTTTTTATCTCTACTATAATATATAAAGTTACATCACCTCACCCCTCCCTCCTTGAGAGGGGAAGTGGTATGATTATGAATTAATGCCTTTGTAGTAGTTGGAAATTTTTTTATGAAATTTCAATAAAACACAAAAACATAAGAGCCGTAACTCTTTAAAAAGACAAGTTTTTCAGAGGACTTATGACATTTTTTGATTCGTATTCCTGAGAGAGAGCAAAAAGGTTGCCTTATTACAGATGAAATTATATAATAGGCAGATTTTAAATTAATTGCCGCTTCGTTTGAAGGAGATTTTTTTCAGTAACCCCCGTTAGAAAGTTGGGGTAGGACTTTATTTTCTAACGGGGTAAAGAGAAGTTGTCTGGATTGAGAAAACATGAGACTTAAAGACAGGAACACATTTATTACCGGTGCAGCTCAGGGGATTGGCAGATCAATGGCTATCGGAATGGCAAAAGAAGGTGCTAATGTCGCAGTAGCTGATATAAATGTTGAAAGGGCAGAGGCTACGGCGCAGGAAATCAGGGCGCTTGGTATAAAAAGCCTTGCAATCAGACTTGATGTTTCCATGAAAAATGAAGTTGTATCTGCATTTGAAACATTTACAAAGGAATTTGGACGACTGGATATACTTGTTAATAATGCCGGCATTACAAAAGATGCATTAATTCTCAGAATGAAAGATGAAGATTGGGATGTAACTTTGGATGTCAATCTTAAAGGCGCCTTTCTCTGCAGTAAAGAAGCCATAAAGCTGATGGCTAAACAACAGGCTGGCAGGATTATAAGTATGTCTTCAGTTGTTGCTTTTACAGGCAATCCCGGTCAGGCAAACTATAGCGCTTCAAAGGCCGGGATTATAGGGCTTACAAAAACAATTGCAAAAGAATATGCGAGCCGGGGTATAAGGGCAAATGCGGTTGCTCCGGGCTTTATTCAGACGGCTATGACCGATACAATCCCTGAAAAAATTAAGGAAGAAATGAAGAAACTAATTCCCCTTGGTTGTTTTGGCACTCCGGAGGATGTAGCAAATACAATTATTTTTCTTGCTTCAAAGGAGGCAGACTATATTACAGGACAGGTGTTCCATATAAACGGAGGCATGTATATGTAAGCCCCGTTAGAAGCCCTTCGTCCTTCTAACGGGGTAAACAATTGAAAATAAAAAATTAAAAAATTAATATTTGGAGGTGTTTAATGGAAACTGAAGAAAAAGTAAAAGAAATAATATCAAAGCATCTTGGGATTGACATTGAAAAGGTTACTCCGGAATCCTCTTTTATGGATGATCTTGGTGCAGACTCTCTTGATACGGTAGAACTTGTGATGGCTTTTGAGGAAACCTTTAACATTGAAATTCCTGATGAGGATGCAGAAAAGATAACTAAGGTTCAGGACTCTGTAAGTTATATAAAAAATAAAACCGGAAGCTAATATTATCTGATATATTCCGAAGCCCGGGCAATTATGAATAAAAAAGTGGTAGTGACAGGTGTTGGAATGATTACTCCTCTTGGTACGGGAACAGAAAAATCATGGAGGGGACTGACAGATGGGCGTTCCGGTATCAGAAGGATAACACAGTTTGATCCAACCGGATTTTCGTGCCAGATTGCAGGAGAAGTGCCGGATTTTGAGACAGACCGGTTTATCGACATTAAAGAACAAAAAAAGATGGACAGGTTTATCCGTCTGGGTCTGTCTGCCGCTATGATGGCAATGGAAGATTCCGGGCTTAAAATTACCCAAAAAAATGCTGAGAGGGTTGGTGTAATGGTTGGCTCGGGAATCGGCGGATTATCTTCAATTGAACATTACCATGAAGTTCTTCTTAAACAGGGGCCAAGGAGGATTTCCCCTTTCTTTATTCCCATGATACTGATAAACCTTGTTTCAGGTCAGATATCTATCCAGTTTGGAATAAAAGGTCCAAATTCTTCTGTGTCGACAGCCTGCGCCAGCGGTAGCCATTCCATTGGTGAAGCATTCAGGGTAATCAGGCAGGCAGAGGCTGACGCCATGATTGCAGGCGGGTCTGAAGCTGTCATAACTCCGCTCGGCATAGGCGGTTTCACAGCTATGAAGGCCTTATCTACCAGGAATGATGAGCCGGAAAAGGCAAGCCGGCCGTTTGATAAGGAGAGGGATGGTTTTGTAATGGGAGAAGGATCTGGTATTTTAATCCTTGAAGAGCTCGAGCATGCATTAAACAGAGATGCCAGGATTTACGCCGAGATTATTGGCTATGGAATGACCGGAGATGCATACCATATTACCACACCTTCTCTTGACGGTGACGGAGCAGCCAGATGTATGAAAGCAGCGTTGAATGACAGCGGCATCAGGCCGGAAGAAATAAGTTATATAAATGCTCATGGTACATCTACTAAATACAACGATGAACTGGAAACGGCTGCAATCAGGAAAATATTTGGCGGGCACGCCTATAAACTCGCAGTTAGCTCTACAAAGTCTATGATAGGCCATCTGCTTGGAGCCTCAGGAGGAGTGGAAGGAGTCGTCTGTGTCCTAAGTATTTTTAACAATATCGTAACACCAACTATTAATCTTATAAATCCTGATCCGGAATGTGACCTTGACTATGTACCTCACAAGGCGCGGTCTATGGATGTGAATATTTCTATGTCTAATTCGTTTGGTTTTGGTGGAACAAATGCGTCTATCGTATTCAGAAAATATTCGGCTTCTTGAGATAAAGATAGGCTACAAATTTAAAAAAAAATCTTTAATAAAAGAAGCCCTCACCCATAAATCTTTTGCTAAAGAAAAAAGAGAAGACACCGAATTATTCAATGAGCGCCTTGAATTTCTCGGTGATGCCGTACTGGGTCTCGTTATCTGCGATTACTTATTTAGCACCTACCCCCAATATACAGAGTCAGAATTTTCAAAGATAAAGGCTTACGTTGTACAGGAGGCAGCACTTGCAGATGCTGCTCTTAAATTTGGTATTGGCTCCTTTTTGTATTTAGGAATAGGGGAAGAGACAAGCGGGGGCAGAAAAAAACCCTCTCTTCTTGCAAACGCATTTGAAGCTATTTTAGCAGCTATTTATATAGATGGCGGATTAAAAAGGTCAAGAGAGTTTGCGCTTAAGAATTTGGAAGGCAAAATAAAGGCGCTTATCAGGAGAAAACTGCTTTTTGATTTTAAAACCAGATTTCAGGAAATTACACAGGAAAGATTCAAAGTATTGCCCAAATACAGAGTTCGCAAAGAAGAGGGTCCCGAGCACATGAAAATTTTTGAAGTTGATGTTTTTATAAAAAACGAATTATATGGCTCAGGGAAGGGAAAGAGTAAAAAGGAGGCAGCTCAAAAAGCTGCAAGGGTTGGGCTAAGAAAGCTTAAAGAAGCAAAAATTTAAGTAGAGTTGAAATCGTATTAGTCTTGGATTAAAATCAGGATACAGTGGAGGTTGAATTCGAAATACGAAGCACGAAACCTGCCTGCCGGCAGGCAGGTACGAAACATCCCGAATAATCGGGACAAATGACCGAAATTCAAAACAGGCAGGCAATCCCTTCCCGTTTCTGTCATTTAGATTTTGGTCATTTGATATTGTTTCGAATTTCGATATTCGAATTTTGGATTTAAAGGAAGTTTATGGGTCTTACTTATAAAACTGCTGGTGTAGATATCGCCAGAGGCAAAAAATTAATTGACATTATAAAACCTCTGGCAAGCTCCACTGTTAGACAGGAAGTGCTTGGTGATATTGGCTCTTTTAGTGCCTTTTTTAAAGCAGACTTTTCTCAATACAGAAATCCGGTACTTGTAAGCAGTACTGATGGTGTTGGTACAAAATTAAAGATTGCTTTTATGCTTGACAGGCATAATACTGTAGGTATTGACCTTGTGGCAATGTGTGTTAATGACATTCTCACGAGCGGCGCTGAGCCCCTTTTTTTTCTTGATTATCTTGCAGTGGGAAAACTTTCAACAAGAAAAGCAGTGCAAGTGATTAAGGGAGTTGCAAACGGCTGCAAAATGGCCGGGTGTTCACTTATAGGCGGGGAGACAGCGGAAATGCCGGGTTTTTACAAAGATGGAGAATATGACCTGGCCGGTTTTTCCGTTGGAGTTGTTGAAAAAAAAAGTATTATTAACGGTTCCGGCATCAAAAACGGCGACATAATAATAGGGCTTCCCTCAAATGGTTTGCATAGTAATGGATATTCCCTTGCAAGAAAACTTTTTTTTGAGATTAAAAAATATGAGATAACCAGGCTGGACCGCGGACTCGGCTGCTCAATAGGAACAGAACTCTTAAAGCCCACCAGAATTTATGTAAAAAGCATTTTAAATGTGCTTAAGGTTTTTAAAATTAAAGGAATGGCGCATATTACAGGGGGGGGAATAACAGAGAATCTGCCGCGCATTCTACCCGAAACATCGGGACTGAATGCTGTTATGAAAATGGATAGCTGGCCTGCTCAGAAGATATTTGATATTATTCAAAAACTGGGTAAAATCTCGAATAAAGAAATGTACAGAACATTTAATATGGGAATCGGTTTTGTTTTGGTCGTAAAAAATACTGATGCACCGGGTATAGTTAAAAGGCTCAATTATGCAGGTGAAAAAGCATTTATAATAGGTCATATTGAGAAAGGTAAAAGAGGAGTAACGTATAAATAGAAATGTAAAATTCAAAATGCAAAATTAACAGTTAGCATTTTGAAATGATAAACGATAAACGATTCCCAAAGTCTGTCATGCCGGCTTGTCCGGCATCCTTCCTGCTTGTCAGTAACCGTAAGGTACCCCTTCTTTGTTTTCACAAAGAAAACAGGGGTACAAAGAAAGATTCCCGACAAGCGGGAATGACACAACATGCGCAATAATTTATGACGCTGTGTATAAATAAGGATATGCTTACCATTGGTGTCTTGGCATCAGGAAGAGGCTCAAATTTTCAGTCTATTATTGACAACATTGATTCTGGATTTCTTAAAGCCGGAATTAAAGTCCTGATAACTGATAATCCCGAGGCTTATGCCATAGAAAGAGCGAAAAAACATAATATTGAGGCGATTATTATAAAACCAAAGGAGTTTCCCGATGGTGATTCGTATTATTTGCATATAGCTGAGACGCTCAAAAAGAAAGATGTTGCACTGGTAGTGCTGGCAGGTTTTATGAGAGTAGTCGGCAAGCCCCTGATAATGAAATTCCATAATAAAATGATGAATATACACCCTGCCCTTTTGCCGTCCTTTCCAGGACTTCATGGACAAAGGCAGGCTTTGGATTATGGAGTTAAGGTGTCCGGATGTACTGTACATTTTGTTCATGAAGGGGTTGACACCGGCCCCATAATAATTCAGGCGGCAGTTCCTGCTTACGGAGATGACACAGAGGAAAGCCTTTCGGACAGGATACTTCAACAGGAGCACAGGATTTTTCCCCTTGCTATAAAACTTTTCTCAGAGGGCAGGATTACAGTTTCAGGAAGAAATGTAATTATAAAAGCAAAAGAACGCAAATGTTAGTCCTGACTGAGAGCAATACTATAAATTAAGAACTTTTATTTAAGGCTAAGATAATCCTTAAGTGCCTTTTTCCAGTGTCTTAATCCCTTTATCCCTTCGAGTCTCAACATGGTATTTGCAAGCACAGAAAAGGCAGGCCTTTTAGCAGGCCGGATAAACTTGTCAGAAGTTACAGGCTTAATCTCCGCTTGAATACCCTTAATTTTTACAATTTCAACAGCAAACTCATACCATGAGCATTTCGATGAATTGGTTATGTGGTAGACGCCATATCCCTTGCCTAAGATGTCCCATAACTTTACAGCAAGGTCATATGAATATGTCGGGGAACCTGTTTGATCATTTACAACATCTATTTTTTTATTTTTTGACAGAAGTTTTATTATTGTGTCTACGAAGTTTTTCCCTTTTCTGCCGTAAAGCCATGATGTCCTAACAATATAAAATCTGTTCGTAAGGCATGTTACAAAACGTTCTCCAATGAGTTTTGAGAAACCATATTTAGTTATAGGGTCAGGTATGTCCCACTCATTATAAGGCTCTTTTTTTATTCCGTTAAAGACATAGTCCGTACTTATATAAATTATCGGGCAATTAACTGCTTCACATGCCATAACAACGTTTCTCGTGCCTAAGCCATTTACATGATATGCCTTTTCAGGGTTAAGCTCACATCCATCCACATCAGTATATGCAGCGGCGTGAATCAAATAATCCGGTTTTATCTCCTTGATTTTTGTTTCTGTATTATCTAAGTCAGTTATGTCAAAATCTTTTCGTGAAAAAGCAATAAGTTCAACATTGCTGAAAACCTCTTTTATGGCATATCCAAGCATTCCGCCGGAGCCTGTTAACGCAATCTTCATATTTCCAGCCTTTTTCCATACTGGAGCTCATAATATTTAACATATTCTCCGGAAATTATATTCTGCCACCATTGGTTATTTGAAATATACCATTCAATTGTTCTTGTAATCCCTTGTTCAAAACCCACCTCAGGTTTCCAGCCAAGATCCCGCTCAATTTTTGACCGGTCAATGGAATATCGCCTGTCATGGCCTTCTCTGTCCTTAACAAATGTTATCAGGTTAAATAACCCGTCTGCATTCAGTCCGGCGCGTTGCACAATTTTTTCCAGCAATAACTTAATTGCATCGGTATTTGTCATTTCATTCCCTGCACCAATGTTATAAATTTCCCCGGGCGTACCATTATGGAGAACAGCATCTAAGGCCCTGCAGTGGTCTGTAACAAAAATCCAGTCTCTGACATTCATGCCGTCTCCGTATACAGGGATTGGTTTTTTATTAATTGCATTCAATATTGAAAGCGGAAACAGTTTCTCAGGAAATTGATAGGGACCATAATTATTTGAACACCTTGTTATGATTGCCCTGATGTTATAGGTTTCACTATATGCCCTGACCAGCATATCAGCTGCTGCCTTGCTTGCGGCATAGGGACTGTTCGGTAGAAGGGGAGAATCTTCCCTGAAAGTCCCTTTTTCGATTGAGCCATAAACTTCATCAGTTGATATCTGCAAAAAAAGACATCTCTTCCTCTTTACATACTCGAGGATATTATGTACACCAATTATATTTGTCTGCAAAAAAGGATAGGCATTAAGGATGCTCCTGTCGACATGGCTCTCTGCAGCAAAATTCAAAACTGCATCAAACTCTATGCCTTCCAGGACTTTTTTGTCACAAATATCTCCATTTATAAATGAATAACCGGGCAATGATTCTGTATCCTTGAGGTTTTCGAGATTGCCTGCATAGGTCAGTTTGTCTAAATTAACAACCTGATAATCAGGGTGGACAGACAGGACATATCTGATAAAATTAGACCCTATGAACCCCGCACCGCCAGTAACAAGAATTTTCATTCTTTAATCCTGAAAGGAGATGAAATATCATTTTCATATCTAATCTCATCTACTGGCTCAGTTTTCCCTCTGCCCCTGTAAAGCCTGTCTGGAAGATTTATTACAAAACCGTCACTGCTTCCGATGTTTTTATATGCATGTACTATACCCGGAGGGATTACTGCTACAGTAGGAGTATCCATAATCTCTATTATCCTGTTTTTTTTATAGGTATTTGAGTTTTTTCTGTTGTCCCAGAAATACAGTCTGAAATTGCCTATGAGACAAAATAAATCTGTCTGTTCTCTGTGTTCGTGAGGGCCTCTAACTGTTCCGGGAATTGTCATGGACAAATAAGCCATAAGAGGCTTTAAGTTTGTTTCATCTGCCCTTATTATTTCTCCAAGCCAGCCTCTGTTATCTTTATAAAGTGATAATTTTGTTATCTCAAGCCCTTTCATACTATATCATCATTATATTCGACTGAACAGATTTTTGATAGATTACACAGATTAAACTACTTAATACCGGATTTATCTGTGACAGCAAGGCCTTTTAATCAGGAGGATCAGAAGTCAACGACTTCTTTATGATAGCCTAAAAAAAATCATAATTTCAAATCCTAAGAGGTAATCATTCAGTGACGACTGGCATAGAGAGATTCCGGACAAGCCGGAATGACAATAGGGAAGGATGATAAAGGTTTTTTGTCATTCCCGCTTGTCGGGAATCATTCTTTAGAGATATATAATGCCACCCGTCACTGAATGGTTACAGCAAGAAGATAAAAATCTGAATGTACTGCCCGGGCTGCACATCCCTATATAATGTTTTGTGTCCTTAACTCGTTTTTCTTTATTTTTCCCGTAGCTGTTTTAGGAAACTCTTCTACAAAAATTATTCTTTTGGGTATCTTGAACTGAGCAACATGCCTTTTTAGGTAATTCCTGATCTCTTTCTCATCCAGAACAGCACTGTCCTTTATCTTTACAAAGAGCATTGTAATTTCAGACCCTTTGCCGTCAGATATGCCAACCATAGCACACTCCGCAATGGAGTTAAGCTCCATTGCGGCATTCTCAATTTCGCGGGGATATATATTCATTCCATCAACGATTATAAGATCTTTTTTCCTGTCAACTATATAAATATAACCATCCTCGTCTGTTTTTGCCATATCACCGGTGTAAAGCCAGCCCTCTTTCAGAACCTCAGCTGTTTCCTGCTCCTTATTAAAATATCCTTTCATTATATTCGGGCCTTTAACAATAAGCTCGCCCGTTTCTCCTGACGCAAGTCTTTTACCGTCCTTTCCAATTATAGCCACTTCAATACCTGGCAGCGGCGGACCAACTGAAGAGGGTTTTCGTATGTTACTCAGGGGGTTTACCGCAACAACTGGTGCTGCCTCGGTAAGTCCATATCCCTCAAGCAGAGGAATTTTAAACCTTTTTTCAAAGGCACTGAGTGTATTTTCCGGAAGCGCTGAGGCTCCGGATATGCAAGCCCTTATACAGACAAGAATCTTAAATATATACTTAAAAAAAAATGGCAGTCTTTTTCTGCTGAGTATGTTAAAGATTGTCGGGACTGCGACAACGAACGTTATTCTGTTACGGAAGATACTGTTTATAACCATTGAAAATGGTTTAACAGACTCGAGCAAAAATATGCTTGCCCCTGCGTAAAGCGGAACAAGGACACAAACAGTAAAAGTGAAGGAATGGAATAGCGGAAGAAAAAGCAGTATTCTATCCCTCTTGGTAAAAAGTATAACCTTTAGACAAGCCTCAACATTTGACATCAGATTGAAATGGGTTAACATTGCTCCTTTTGGAAACCCTGTAGTTCCGGATGTATACAATAAAACTGCAACTTCATCATCATGGCCGATATAACGTTCTGTCTTATGCCTGGGTATCTCATCAAACATAACGGCCTTTAACTCTGGAATGTGTTTCTTTATTTCCTCTATGCGGTTTTTGAAATTACTGCCGTAAACAGCTATTTTACAGCCGGAGTCCCTGAGAATATATGACATCTCTTCTGCTGTAAGAAAGGTATTTACAGGAACTGCAATGCCCCCGGCTCTGACTATTGCAAAATAAGAAATTATATATTCAGGACAGTTTTCCATGATAATTGCCGCCCTGTCCTTAACATTAAGGCCATGCCTGCAAAGACCGCCGGACACTAAGGTTGCGAGATTGTCTGCCTGTAAATAAGTAAGTTTACTTTTCCTGAACTTTATAAAAGTCTTTCTTGGTATTTCCTTTGCTTTTTCTGACAGTAGATTGCTAAGAGTCATTATTTCTTTCGTACTGCCTTGGTCTGATGTCATGATCAAGGCAGGGAAAAAATATTTTTATTGCTGTATATTATAGAGAGGTTGTCTAAATCGTGCAATTTAAAAAAGAGCCGCAGACTGTGGATATAGATATTTACCTTAAAAAAAAACGGAAGCTTGTGGATGGATTCCTCAGAAGTTATCTTTTTTCGTTGAAGAGAAACAACTCCTGCCCAAAATATTTATATAAGGCAATGGCTTACTCGTTATTGGCAGGCGGGAAAAGATTACGTCCTGTTTTTGCGATTGCAAGCTATGAAGCCGCAGGCCGCAAATCGAAAAACATTCTGCCGGTTGCTGCCGCTCTTGAATTAATCCACACCTATTCTCTAATACATGACGACCTCCCGGCTATGGATAATGATGATTTCCGGAGGAATAAGCCGACCAATCACAGGGTATTTGGGCAGGCTGTCGCGATTCTGGCGGGCGATGCGCTGCTTACAGATGCCTTTGGTATTATTGCAAAGGCGTTGACCAAATCTGAGATCTTGATTAATATAATAAGAGAGCTGGTGTTCGCCTGCGGCTCAGGAGGCATGGTCGGCGGCCAGACAGCAGATATAGTGTTTGAGGACAGAAAAATCAGGAAGAAAGAACTGCTTTACGTTCACACGCATAAGACCGGTTCTCTTATAAGAGCCTCTGTCCGTATCGGAGCAATAATGGCTGAAGCTTCCCCTGCTGCACTCCGTTCAATAACAAAATACGGAGAAAAAATAGGTCTTGCTTACCAGATTGTCGATGATGTTCTTAATGTTGTTGGTACAAAAGAAGAACTGGGGAAATCAACGGGCACGGATAGCGCAAGGGGTAAAAACACCTACCCTTCCGTATTCGGTCTTGAAGAGTCACAGAGAAAGGCTGAAAGTCTTGTGAAAGATTCTCTTAAGTCGCTTGAAAAGTTTGACAAAAAAGCAGAGCCGCTAAGAGAAATTGCAAAGTATATTCTTTCAAGACGTAATTAGAATGAACTATTATCTGCATTTGAAAGATTTACCGAATATGACACCGGAAGAATCCTTTTAAAAATGATACTTGAAAAAATAAAGAGCCCTGAAGATCTTAAAAAACTTTCAGTACAGGAACGCAGGGAACTCGCTAACGAGTTAAGGGCAATAATAATCAGGACGGTTGCTGCAAACGGAGGACATCTTTCATCCAATCTTGGTGTGGTTGACCTGACAATTGCATTGCACTATGTTTTTAATTCTCCAAAAGACAAGATTATATGGGACGTAGGGCATCAATCCTATGCCCACAAACTGCTTACTGGAAGGGCAGGCGCTTTTTCTACAATTAGACAGTACGAAGGCATTTCGGGTTTTCCACGAATGGATGAAAGTTCTCATGATGCCTTTGGAACAGGCCATAGCTCAACATCTATCTCATCTGCTCTTGGAATAATTGAGGCAAGGGACCAGAAAAAAACAAAGATCCAGAGAGGCGGAGAAAACTCTAAGGTCATTGCTGTTATCGGGGACGGAGCCATGACTGCTGGTCTTGCGTTTGAAGGCCTAAACCATGCAGGGCATCTTAAAAAGGATTTAATTGTGATATTGAATGATAATGACATGTCTATATCTCCCAATGTAGGCGCCCTGTCCGCATACTTTAGCAGAATAATGATCGGCGACCTGTACATTAAACTCAAAAAAGAGACAAAATTTATCCTGGAGCGTATCCCAAAAGTTGGAGAGCCTGTCCTCAGAATGGCGCAGAGGGCAGAGGATACTGTTAAGGGACTTTTTGTTCCGGGAATGCTGTTTGAAGAATTAGGATTTGAATATGTAGGACCTGTTGACGGCCATAAGATTGAGGTACTTATTGAGACTCTGAACAGGTTTAAGGACTTTCCAGGTCCAGTTCTGATTCACGCCATAACAAAAAAAGGAAAGGGCTATGAGCCGGCAGAGAGAAGTCCCTGGGTTTTCCACGGAATAGGCTCCTTTGATATTGAGACAGGGAATCAGGTGTCTTCTGATAATATATCGTTTAGCGAGGCATTTGGAAACTGTCTGGTTAAGCTTGCAAAGGAAGATAACCGTATTGTCGCCATAACAGCGGCAATGACCGAGGGAACCGGGCTTTCAGGGTTTGCGAGGGCGTTTCCAACGAGATTTTATGACGTAGGGATTGCCGAACCCCATGCTGTAACTTTCTCAGCAGGACTTGCAAGTCAGGGGCTTAAGCCTGTTGTAGCGATTTATTCCACTTTTCTTCAGAGGGCATATGATCAGATTGTGCATGATGTCTGTTTGCAGAACCTCCCTGTAATATTTGCTATTGACAGGGCTGGCATTGTCGGTGAAGACGGACCAACACACAACGGTACTTTTGATATTTCTTATCTAAGGCACATACCGAATTTAGTTGTTATGGCGCCAAAGGATGGAAATGAGCTGCAGGATATGCTGGAAACAGCTGTTTCCCATGATGGACCATCGGCAATACGATATCCCCGGGGGACTGTATCTAGAATCCAGAAAGATAAGAAACCATGCAAGATTCCAATTGGAGAATCTGAGGTCCTGAAAAATGGCAATGATATCTTAATTATTGCTATAGGGAACTCTGTCCAACCAGCTTTAGATGCCTCACAGCTACTTGAAGAGTTGGGGATAAGTTCATGCGTAATCAACGCGAGATTCGTAAAGCCGATTGATGCCGGTTTAATAGGAAGTCTTGCACAAGAGATAAAATGTGTTCTCACAGTAGAAGAAAATACTATCAATGGCGGCTTTGGGAGCGCTGTATTAGAACACCTGTCAGAGCTGAATATTAACGGCCTGAAAATAAAGAGGCTCGGACTTCCTGACAGATTTATAGAGCATGGTCCACAAAACCTGCTTAGGAAAATGGTTGGCCTTGATGCTGAAGGAATTGCAAGAGAGGCCTTGACTCTTGCAGGTAAAAAAGTAAGGGATCCAAGTTCTATTTTATAAACCCCTCATGCAGTAATATTAATCTGTATGTCTATTAATCCCACGAAAAAAATCCGTCTTGACAATCTGCTGGTTACAAAAAAACTCATTGAGAGCAAGGAAAAGGCCCGGGCATTAATATTAGGAGGTAAGGTTCTTGTTAATGGTGCTAAGGCTGATAAGGCAGGAACATTTGTAAGACCTGATGTGTCCGTGGAAATACTACAAAAAATGCCTTATGTAAGCCGCGGCGGCTTAAAACTTGAGGCAGCATTAAAGAATTTTAATATTGATGTAAGAGGTAAAATTGCAATGGATGTCGGCGCATCAACAGGAGGCTTTACTGACTGTCTATTACAGTTTGGCGCTAAAAGAGTTTATGCAGTTGACGTTGGCTATGGTCAGCTGGCCTGGGAACTCAGAAATGACTCAAGGGTTATATTATTAGAGAAAACAAATATAAGATATCTCAACGAAAAAATCAGGGATCAAGGTTCAGGGTTCAGGCCGAAAAGTCCCGTGGGGACATCGTCCCTTTACGGGAGTCAGGGGCTTGAAGACCTCATTAAAAGTAATATAGATATTGCTACCATTGATGTATCATTTATCTCGCTTCTTAAGGTAATCCCAAAAGTTTTAGAGTTTTTAACCCATAAAGGAGAGATAGTTGCTCTCATAAAACCGCAGTTTGAAGTAGCAAGAAAGGATGTAGGGAAAGGCGGGGTTGTAAAAGATGAGATTAAGAGGCTTGAAGTTGTTGAGAAAATAAAGAAAAACGCAATAGATATGGGTCTTGAGGTTAAAGGGGTAATAAAGTCTCCGCTTGTCGGACCAAAAGGTAATGTAGAGTACTTGATATATTTATTGACTCAATAGTCTTGATTTTAAATTTATAAACCAATATGCCATTAACCAAATTTATATTCTGATTTTTCGCCTTGTTCTAACTCTTCAATTCCAATTAATATTTCTTTGATGAGGTTATAAGTCAAATCAGGCTTTTCTTCGGCACATTTGCCTATACATGCCCAATGTTCAATTTGACCAGTAATGGATCTGTGATCTATTCGGCTGGTTTTTTTTGCGTCTTTCACAAGTTTTTCGGAAATTCTAACGGCTGTTGCCATTGTATTTACCTCCATATTTCAGCTTATTTCGTAGTTTCATTTTAATACATTTTATTGCAAATTGTAATTATGAAAGTTTTTAATTTTTTTAGAGGCTAGCGACTGGATTCCAAATATATCTAATCATCTTTCTGAGGACTACATAAAGAACATGTCAAATGGCGGGGGGAAATTTTTTTTTGTGAAGTACACCTGCAAACAAATCTTTTTAAAGAGATGAAATATTAATGATTTACGTTTGAAAGAGGGTATAAGATGCTATTTATTACAAGGCAAGCTTAATCAACCTCACCTCTGCGTCACATCCGCAGACCTGTGTCTGGGTCATAGGGATATAACCTGTGTCGTTCGATGATAGCGTTGTAGAGAAAACATCCTCTCTCACACATGTACTAATCTCAGGTGTACTCGTTAATGTACTCGACAGAAGATTCGTAGAATTATTAAAATTGCCAGTAAGCGTCATATTGATCTGGTCGCCATCAATATCCGTCCCTGTACCGCTGCCTGAAAAATCTCCGCCTGATGTTTCATTTAATTCAATCTCAAGAACTGCTACATCAAAGTCTATTCCTGTACACCTAAAGTGCACTTCCCATGTTCCCGTTATTTCTACCGGCACAGGAGGAGGAACCTGGTCGGCTAGGTTAGAACAATGACTGCATCTTATACCGACGTATATTTCCCTGTAATATAGCTCGCTCTGGTTAAAGCTCGCATTAACTATAATAGTATTTCCATTATTGCCTATGGCCCCGGCATAGGAAGGTGCACCTGCTTCAAGAGAAGAACCAAAACTCCCGTCAGACGTAACCGATAATGTCTCACTGTCAGACTCATATGTTACATTTCCATCCCTCTGATTCTTTAAGGAATATGTGCAGTTGCCACTGCTGTCGCATGTCATAGAGCCAAATTCTGCATTGAAACTCGTGCCATACTCATCTCCAAAACCAACTATAACCCATTCTCCGGCTAAATCAGCAGTAGAGTAGGTCTTGTCTCCTTTTTTCATGGCAAATGCCCCCTCATCTGCATTACCTGGATTTGAAAGTATAAGAAGCTTACCATCGCCGGTTAGGTAACTACTGCCTTCTGCAATAGAATCCAATATGACCGAACCATCAGAATTAACAGAGTATGTACCAGATTCAGTATCAGTCAATATAGTCCCATCTTCATTCAGGGTTGAATTTCTAAAGTAGCTCCCGCTTCCGTCAGCAGTTAAAACACCTGACCAGGCCATATAATTTGTGTCAGAACCAACAAAGGCATCGTATTCATAACCTATGTGATAGTAATCCCCGCTAAAATCAGCATTGATATAAGTCTTGGAGGTGTCCAGCTTAATGAAGATATTAATAAGCTGGTTGTCAAATTTCTGTTCGCCATCGTTGATAATGTAGATGCCGTCCTTAAGCATAATATTTCCATTGTCAGAAACGACGAACCTGCGTTTTCTGACCCTGCCATCCGAATCATAGGTCATGGTAATGATTATGCTTCCATCAGAGTTAGTTGTTGCAATATAGGTGAATGTTTCGGTGACAGTATTTATCTCTCCATCGTCATTTTGTGTGTAGGCCCGCGTTCCCGTGCCATCAGGACTATAGGTAATCGTTCCCCCTCTGTTACGCCATGTATTGTCGTTATTGTGTCTCAGTGACATAAATCCCCATTTACCTACAAAAAGGCGTGCTATGTCAATTGTAAGAATAACTGGGGTACCGTCCAGATTCCTTGTTGCACTACCTCTATAGAGTACAATGCCTGAAGCATCAAGGGCATCAATAAGAAAATATCTAAAAAACCCGTTTAGTATATTGAGGTCAAACTCAACCACGCTTGACGTAACTGGAATCATACCTGTCATGGGTTCCATGCCCGGACCAGTTACGCTGTAGCGGATAGTAACGATATTAGATGAAGATGCACTCTCCACAATGAGTGCGTTTATATTTACCTGTGAATTCTTTGTCTTATAAACACCTCCGCTGCCTCCGCAACTCAGGGTAATGAAAAGCACGCTTATAGTCAGAAAGCTAAATGCAGTCTTCTTCATAATAATCACCCCTTACGGAATCGGTATACGAATGTGGACAGGTGTAGTGTCTCTCGGCTGTTGCCCTTCAATGGGCGGGATAACTGGAATCTCCTGCCCGATTCCCTTCAAAACTTCCCCCTGTCTCGACATAGGAGCGGGCGGTGTAGGCGGTCTGTTTTTAAACACCCTGCTCATGGTACCCGGCTCAATGGTTACCACACCCACTATTGCGGGGTTTAAGTTAAAAACTTCTACAATACCCTCCAAAACAGCAATATTGGTCACCGGGCTTCCGTTCTCTATATCCATCCAGACGATAAAATAGGTACCCCGCGCCGCAACAATTGAGGTCGGAGTGTGTATCTCTAAATCAGTTTTCCCAACAAGGGACCTCATCCGGCCGTCTATGAGCTGCAAGACGGACTTAAACCTTCCCTTATCATCAGAATAATAGTACTCCTTAACAATTAGCCTTGAGTTTGCACTAAGTGTGAACAAGCTATCGTCATCAAAAAGCATCTTAAGCCTTGACCGTTCTGCTGTCTCTGCTGTGTCTCCAACCTGAATGCCATCTTTTATGGAAGCCTTAAATGAACTGGCCTCTCTTAGGATGGTCGCTTTCCCCTTTAGGCGGACAACAAGGCCAACTTCCTTTGCTTCTATAAAGGCAGGCAAGAATATAAGAATAGTAAGAGTTACAAAAAAGATTTTTACTCCCTTTATCATAATGCTGCCCTCACAGTAAAGGTAATAATATTCCTTTTGTAATCAAATATATCAAAATTGGACGAGTTATCCATATAAATATAACCAAGTGATGCATCAAAGACCGTAGAAGATGTCTTTAAAATAGTCTTAGTAAGACTTACGGAGAACGTGGAGGTCTCATCCTTTCTTTTTTCGTTAGTACCTGGATAGTCCTCGTCATAGTCCTTCCTGTAGTACTGACCTGATACGTCAAATACCCATGTCTTTCCGAGGTCTGCCCTGAGCCCAACGTATCCTCGGTGCCCGTCATAGGCCCAGAACTCAGTGTCTGTTAAATCCCTGTCAAAGGTGTAGCTCAGTTTCAGGGTAAGGGGTTCGGATACAGGGATATACTGGCTAATCTGTACCTGGTGGTTTGTACCGTCCCTCTCATCGTTAGTCGTAAAGAATTCCGTGTTCTTGAAGTCTTTAGGTTTATAACGGTACCTCAACACAGAAAAGAAACCCCTGCCCTCGGAAACGATGATCTGCGGTGTAATGTTGTGGGACATAAGATAAGAATCCTCACCAAGAGAAGTATTTTCATAGGCATACCTTAGGCCGAGGCTTACGCGGTTTCCCGTAAGATAACGTATCGCAAGGCCGGGTCGGAATTGCCTGGTATTGAATTCATTAAGCTCTGCATGGACGCTCTGGTAGAAGGAAAAAAATGGACCAACACTGAGCATCTTGGTTACAGGGTAGAAGTAGTTCGAGTTTAAGTAGACGAAGAACCTCCAATCAGACTCATCTGATATGCCCTCAGGCAGGACGCTGTCATCAGATGTGAGTGTGACATTGCTGTCGTACTGTACCCCTGTTGTAAGGTTTACTGACCAGTTTTTAGCCCTCTTTTTATCTATTTTCCATTTTTCAGATACAAGATGGTCTTTGGCGGTGGCAGCCTCAGCCGTACCAGGAGCAAGTTCTTGAACAGCCATTAAAAAATCTCTGGCCTCTGCATCAAGTCCCATTTTTTCATAAAGCAGACCAAGCTCAAGGTTAACCTTGGGCGAAAGGGGATCTGTCCTCAGAGCATTCTTCAGATATCTCTCTGCCTCTTTCTCATTCCCTGAGCGGCTATGCGCTATACCGAAATAAAGTGTAGCTGTATTGTCGTCGGGTTTTTCATTCAGGGCAGCAGCAAACTCATTTATTGCCTCTCTGAAGTTATTTGCCTCGAGGGCTGATTTGCCCTGTTCTAAATGTTTTTCATATAGTAAGTCAGACGCAGCGGCGATACTTGAGAAGATAAAAATGATTAGCGCACTTAGTAAAATAGTATATTTCATGGTAATCGGTAATACATAAATTCTTTTTCCCTGACTAATAAATTACCCTTATACTTAATTAAGTCCCGTTATACTCCTATATTTTCGATTTGTCAAGAGTATTTATAGATAACATTAAGAATTTAATATTTCTACTATACCGCAAATAATGTTGTTTTTGATGTAAGGTTTATAATTATTGATAATAATAAGAAAGACATAAGAAGGTGATTGAATAACCAGACATTTTAACTATGCAGAAAATGTGTAGTTAATTTTGACTTGATTATGAGATTTACTTAAGAACCCGAAACTAAGATTCGCAACCGACACTGCCTGCTGGTTTACAGTACTTTTTATCCTTGCAACCTGTGCCGGCACAAGCAGGGCATATCTCCCCGTTATCAAGATATCCCTTTTTGTTACAAGCTGTACATGGATTATGACAAACCGTGTGTACTCCTTCGTTTGAAACTTCTTTCTCTTCTTCCATTTAATATCCTCCCTGAATTATATCCATTATAAACCTGTTGACATTAACCTATCACTGATTTTTCACCATGGTTTTCTGTATATATATCAGAACTTGCAGCCTGACACTACCACATGTCACGGAGATTTGCCATTTTTATTTCACATCCTTTTCGTCGTTTTCCGTTGAAACTTTATCAGAATCAGCTAGTAATTTTTTCCAAGAATTAAAGTCAAAAGGTATGATGCGCTGGACAATATGAAAGCCTTTTTCTGTTTCGACAATAACTGGATCCACAAGAATCTCCCGCTCAAGTAATGCCTTGGCAATCTTGGGATGCACCTCTGAGGGATTAAAGTGCCCCATAAACCCGCCAACAGTTGCACTTGGCCCCATGGATTCATTAAAGGCGATATCCTCAAATAATTCTTCTCCTGAAATCCGATTCACTATATCTTCGGCCTTTTCGTAAGTATCAACAAGAATTTGCCTTATGTATAAATCTTCTCCACTCTTATTCCAAGGGTCTACATTCGGTTCCTTTGACAAAGCACTTAATTTTCTAACGAGATCCTGACCTTTGTGTCCCAAGCGCTGTGCCATCTTGACAGACAACCAAGCCATATCGTAATCCCCTGTTCTAAGAAATAGCTCCCCTAAGTAATAGTAAACGTGAGCATAGGTCGGATTAATTTCAAGGGCAACAAAGAATTGTTCTTTGGCCTTTTCTAGTCTATCTTTGGCCAGATAGAGTATACCAAGCTCTATTCTAAAAAAATCTGAGTCTACCGCCTTCTCCATCTCAACAATAGCTTCATCCACGAACCCCTGTTGATAAAGAACCAAAGCTAATTTTCCAAATAAATCTGGGCGTTTGATTCCCTGTTTAATGGCCTGTCGATATTCCTCTATTGCCAGGAAGTTACGATCAACCCTCAAATATTTATCTCCCTTTCTTTCATGAGTTGCAGCAGAAATTTCTGTCTTTATTTTTTTATCAGCTTTTTCAGTGATTCGCGGTTTGATTTTATCAGGTACGGGGCTCGATAAGGACTTTTCTTTAATCTTATACTCGTCAACTGATGATGAACCCATATATAACCTTATGATCCTTTTATCTTTTATATAGGCTTTCAATATGATAGCTGTAGAGAGCTGAGATTTAATTGCTTGAAGAAATTTTTCTGCAATAAGACGATCCTCAAATTTTCCAAGCCTCACAGAATAAAATTTTCCAACTTTTTCCATCCTAAGATAATCAAGCTTTTTTTTAGTTAATCCTTGCACTATAAAATCAAATTGTTGCTGGGCTTTTACTACACTACTAAAGCTTCCAGTCTGGATTGTATAAATTAATTGGGATGCATAAGAGCTTAGAGGTAAAAACAATAAAAAAAGAGATAATGTCAAAAATGCCGCTATAGTTAAACAGGATTTTATATTTCGTAAACTAGAACCCATCTTTCTTTATTTATTAAAAGAAATTTAGTATCAAACCAATGTTAGAAAATTGAATCACCTTTGTCAAATATCAGAATTCCCGACATTTTAATGTCTATTAATGAGTTTTTAAAAAGATGACTTCATTTTAATTTAAAACTCTGTTTTGAGGAGAAAAGCTACTTAATCCCACATCCACCTACGAGGTGGGACTGGATTCCTACCACTCCGGTGATTTGATAGCTTGCATTTTTATAGTACAGCTCTTGAGTATTCCCTTACTTCTTGTTCCAGGCGTTTGCCAAGCTCGTCAGCAGTAACATCAAGATCATGTTGTGATTGCAAACCAAGCCAAAATTCGGCAGATGTTCTAAAAAACTTCGCCAATCGGAGAGCTGTATCTGCTGTGATTCTCCTTTTTTCAAGAATAATCTCGTTTATTCTCCGCGCAGGTACACCAATATTCAAGGCGAGTCTGTTTTGACTTAGGCTCATTGGCTTTAGAAATTCTTCCAAAAGGACTTCGCCAGGATGGACCGGGTGTAATTTCTTTTTTTTCATAGCATTTCTCCTTAAAGGTATTATATCCAATTTCCAACTCAATAACATACAAATTGTAATGATATTAAGAAATCAGGATATTTCTTCATAACTGACTATTTATGAGCTTGTTGAAAAACTCAACAATCTCTGATTACACAGACAAAAGATTAGATTACACCGATTAAAACTCCTTGAAATATCTGCGTAATCATTTTTTCTAATCTGTGCAATCAAGGCTGTTGATGATTTTTTCAACAGCCTGTCAAGAGGCAACATAACAGAAAGATATTGACTAAAAAATTCGTGTTAATTTAAATTAATAAGTATTAAAGGAGTGTGCCATGAAAAATATTGAGCGTGTAATGCTTAAAGCCTTACTGGCTGACATCCCGGATTCCATCTACTTTAAGGATGTTGAGGGAAAGTTTGTCATGGTAAACAATGCCAAAGCAGAAAATTCCCAAACGACCGTTGAGGAAATGATCGGTAAAACTGATTTTGATTTTATGCCTTATAGCGAAGCAGAAAAAGCCTGTCTTGATGATAGAGAAGTGATGCAAAGCAGACAGTCTATCAGAGACAAGATTGAGAAATTGACACGACCTGATGGAAGAGACGTCTCGGTGTCAGTAACCAAAATACCATGGAGAGATGAAGAAGGCAGTATCATTGGACTGATGGGAATTTCCCGTGATGTAACAAAAAGAGTTGAGATGGGGAAAAACATTCAGGATATGTTAAGTATTGCTACTCATGACATACATGGGCCTCTGGTCGCCATTGAAGCAACCCTAAAACTTCTCATCCGGGGATCATATGGCACAATTGGTGAAAGTATAAAATCTACTCTTCAGGATCTTTATGAAAGGATGATACATCTTTCACGTATAGTTAATACTTATCTCTCAAAATCATCCATTATCGGGTTGGAGGCATTAAAGAAAGAAAAACTTGATTTGAGACAAGATGTTATCGATTCTGTATTGGCAGAGGTTTCACGGGAAATTGAAGAAAGCAATATACATATTGACAATAAATTAGGAGCAATTCCGGGTTATAGAATCATAGTTGAAGCACATAAAAGTTGGCTTAGGGTTATCTACCGTAATTTAATTAGTAATTCCATCAGGTATGGTGGAAATGGATGTACGATTGCCTTTGGCTTTGAAGATTGTGGCACTAATTACAAGCTAAATGTTTACAATAGTGGACCCTCAATACCTCCAGAGCAACAGGAGAAGATTTTTGAGAAATTCTATAGTAAAGAGAGCACCGGACTTGGCTTGTCAATCTGCCGGAGGCTTATTAGAAAACATGGTGGTGATATGTGGTACGAAGAATCACTTGATGGACATCCAAATTTTGTTTTTACTCTACCTAAATAATGATTTTATAAATTATGGAGGTTTAACCTCCATAATTATGAAGAACATATCAAATGGCGAAAAAAAAATTCTTTTTTGTTTTTTGTGCAGTACACCAACTTGTCAATGATTTTGTAGTATGAAAATAATGATGATTAACGATTGAAAGAGAGATTGGTGATAGCATCAGCTATTGTTCGGTGACGGCTGCATGCAATGGTTATAATTTTTTATTAATTTGTCCAATGTCAAGCCTGCCCGCCTTGTAGTGTGGCGTGGTTTATCTGCCTCAGGTGGGGGCAAACCCCTCTCACATACGCTAATTGAAAGTATGAGTAAAAGTTTGAGTTAAGATTTCTGTGTACGCCTTTTATCCTCATACATTAATCTGTCTGCCTGAGTCAATAGTTCATCAATAGAACTAGGGTTTTTGGGGTCATAATACGTTATACCAGTACTTACCGATAAGTTATAGCTGCGGTTGCCTTTTGCATTGAGAATATCAAGTTGTTTGTGCAAACGAGTAGTAATTATCTCAACACGCTCATTACTAGTTCCTACTGGAATAACCGCAAATTCATCCCCGCCAATGCGGGCAACGACGTCAGACTCTCTATAACATGTTTTGAGGATATTAGCAATATCGATTAACGCATTATCGCCTTCGTTGTGACCTAATGTATCATTAATCTCTTTCATATTATCCAAATCGGCATAAAGCATGAATATTTCTTTTTTTTGCCGTCTGGCTGTTTTTAAGAGATGCTCAGTTAAGGTGAAGAATCCTCGTCGGTTGTAAAGACCTGTAAGTTCATCGGTGAGTGACAGGGCTCGAAGTTCCTCCTCCAACCGCTTGCGCTCAATGACCTCCTTAGCCAGATCATCACGTTTAACAGTAGTAGTTTTTAAATCTTCTGCCATCTGTTTAAATGCTCTTGCCAGTTGACCAATTTCATCCTTTGACTTAATGCCTATTTTTGTATTTAATTTACCCCTACCTATCCTAGCTGCTACAACCGTTAGTTCTGCAATAGGATTGGAGATGGAACGGGCGATGAATAATCCTATTCCTATAGCTAAAATTAAAATAGCCGTAGCAAAAACTAAAATCAGCTGTGTACTAGTGTTAATTAAAGTTTGTGCCTGCTTTGTTGCCAAATCCATTGTTTTGGTGGAGGCCAAAAGTGCTTCATCATATTTAGTGCCTCGCCTGGAAACATAATCTCTAAGACCTTTTTCATAAATCGCTTTCTGATTCCAATACTCATTACTTTCCAATATCTTAACTGCCTGTTCTGCTTGTCCATTATCAACAAGTTCGATAGATTTATATTCCATCTCTACAAGGTAAAAATTGGCCTTATCAACGCTTGAGAAAAATGATTTGTCTTTCTCGTCTCCTATTTCAACAGCTTTTTTTATTATTTTATCTAATTTTGGCTCGACATCTCTATAACGCTTTTCCCATTTTTTATCTTGAGTAAAAATGTAATTCCTAGCAGATTGCGTTAAGACCTCATCATAATAACGTATAAATTGAGCTAAACTGTCCAGGTGCGACGTGTCGGCTAATGCCTTTATGCTTGCGGGTATATCCTTACTTAAGGGCTTGGCAATCTTATTTAGCTGGTTTAGCGAAATATACCCCACAACACCAACCATTAGAGCTATTCCCACAAATCCCAAGATTAATTTTTGGCCTATTTTCATCCCGCTCTAAGCCTCGGAGTTCAGAGAGAAAAACAACACTCCTTTTAGGATTCCCATTTAACTTACCTAACCTAATCTTCTTTCCTGAATAGTTTAGAATGTTCAAAACCACCAGGTTCTTCTTTAAGATTAGGGATAGTTATAATTCTGCGTTCGATCGCCGCACGTCCGGCGTTGCTTTCACCCAATTGCAATCGCGTAAATTGCAAGGCACTTGAGCGAAAACTGCTGCTTACAACATACTCCAATGTTTGCGTTTGTCGGTTCAGATGAAGGATAGAAGCTGCATCTATGTTCAGTTGTGAAGTAACCTGGCTGACTAAAACATTAAGGGTAACCTGCAAGTCAAG
>SDBV01000849.1_pt1 | contig 44423 bp, 50 predicted proteins | sample 2277081 | NCBI WGS metagenome assembly SDBV01 (sample SAMN10402039, study PRJNA504765) | marine sediment metagenome | isolation source: marine sediment core GS10_PC15, 223 cmbsf | place: Arctic Ocean: Southern Knipovich Ridge | collected 2010
TGATATTCCGGTTAATTTATCCGGAAAAGAACACTAGGCTAAAATCCCCCGCAAGGGGGGTTTTGGTTTATTTACCCATTTAAAGTCAATATCCCCCCTACTTGTAGGGAGGGGTTAGTTGCCGCTTACTGTAGTTGCTTTTTAACACATAATGTGTTAAATTCTTTGGATATGAAACCCGAGATACATCCCAAATACTACGAGTCAACAATAAAATGCGCCTGTGGTAACAGCTGGAAAGCAGGATCAACCGCGCCTGAAATTAACATTGAGATCTGCAGTAATTGCCATCCCTTCTATACCGGCAAAGAAAAGCTTATCGATAGCCGAGGAAGGATCGACAAGTTCAAGAAGAGAATGAGCAAATCTGAAGATATAATTAAGGCTAAAATTACCAAAAAGCCGCGCGTAAAAAAGAACCAGAAGTAATGCCTTCTAAAGAGGACCTACAAAAAGAACTGGAAGAAATACAAAAACAACTCAGCGACCCTGAGTTTGTTTTAGATTACAAAAAAGTGGCGGAAGTATCCAAACGCTATGCCGAGATAGAGAAAATGCTAGTGACCGGAAATGAATCGTCAGACAGTAAACGGGATGAAGTTATCATTGAAATCCGGGCTGGTACCGGCGGGGAAGAAGCAGCTCTTTTCGCAAACCGACTTTTCGATATGTACCAAAAATATGCAGCGGGCCAGGGATGGAGCGTCTCTGTGATTGACTATAACCGCACTACTATCGGTGGGTACAAACATATTGTTTTTGAACTTTCCGGTAAAGATGCCGGCAAAATGGAGTATGAATCAGGCGTGCATCGCGTACAAAGGGTACCTGAAACGGAAAAAAGTGGCCGCGTCCACACTTCCACCGCCACAGTGGCCGTCCTACCCAAAGCCAAAAAAACTGATTTGGAAATAAAGCCGGATGATCTGGAAGTATCCTTTTACCGCGCCGGCGGACCTGGCGGACAAAATGTAAACAAAGTATCGACGGCGGTAAGAATAACCCATAAACCATCAGGGCTGGTCGTGCACTCGCAAGAAGAACGCTCCCAGGCCCGTAATAAAGAAAGGGCTCTTGAAATTTTAAGAACAAAGTTGTTAGATACACAAAGGCAGAAAGAAGTCGGTTCCAGAACTGAAGAGCGCAGACGCCAGATAGGTTCCGGCGACCGGTCAGAAAAGATACGGACGTATAACTTCCCGCAAGACAGAATAACCGACCATAGGATCAAAAAAAGCTGGAGCAATATAGAGAAGATTCTGGACGGCAATATGGAACCTATGTTCAAAGCATTAGAAGAATATACGGCAAAATAACTATGGAGAAAGAAAAACAACTCCCTCTCTTATCCGAGTCCAAGACAAAACGCTTGTATGGCGGTCCGGTTTTTGAGGCAGGGCCCGGTTGGGGTGAGAGGCTCGGCAAATGGCTGAAAAGGTTGCTCGCCCGTCCGGCTCTCCCCTTTATCGCAATTGTAATTCTTCTGATCGGCATATTCTTAGTTTTAAGACCAAACAAGGTGCAGGACATACACGAGATTCAGACCGTGATTACGATAACAGAAACGGTAGTAAGGGGCGACAGCTATGCCCTCATAGCAAGAAGAATCTTGGCCAATTATACATCTTCGGTATCAGATCAAAATCTAACCAACGGCCAAAAGTTATTTATAGAGGAAACGCTGAGAAGAATAGTAGCCGATCAGACCCTAGCCGTAGGAGCAAAGGTCATGATTACAACGCAAGAGATAGAGGAAGCGATATCTGAGGCCGAAAAATTAAAAGAGGGCACTCTTCGGAAATGGGAAGAACTATCAAAAAAAGTAAAGTTTAAATAAAACACCCCGCAACCGGGGTGTTTTATTCTACTCCTTCTTTTCTTCTTTTTTTGTTTCAGACTGAGGTTCTTCTCCTTCTTCGCCCTCTTCTTCAGGCTTTTCTTTCTTAATGACCTCGACATCCTCGGCAGCGCTCGTAGGAGTTTCGAGTTGAGCCTGGAGCTCTTCTTCAGAAATAGGCTCCTGAACCAATACGACTAAAGCGTCTGATTCATTGGTAATTTTCAATTTATCAGAAATGGCTAAATCTTCTATCGAGATCTGATCTCCAAAATTCTTAAGTGTTGATATATCCACGTCGATCTGGTTAGGCAAATCCTGGGGAAACCCTTCGACTTCGATTTCAGATATGTTCTTTACCAAAATACCGTCTGAATCTTTAACAGCCGGTGATTCACCTACGAAATTCAAGTGAATGTTAGCCGTGATCTTTTCATCCAATCTAACTTTATAAAAATCAGCGTGTAAGAATTTGTCTGTTACGGGATCGAGCATAACATCGTGAATAATGGTCGGGTAGTCCTGGTCGCCTATGTTCAAATAGACAATACTCGACTCACCTGCCTCCGTGTATACTTTTTCAAAATCCTTCCGTAGCACCTGTATTGAAATTGGTTTGAAATCGTGGCCATAGACAACAGCCGGCACAAAACCTTGTTTTCTGAGAGCTTTGACTTTCCTGCCCACGATATCACGAGTTTCTGCTTTTAATTTAGTCTTCTCCATAAGTCAGGATAATTTAACATACTATCACGATTTTGCCAACACCTCACCATAGACCCGTGAACAATTCAACACTAATCAAAAATGTTGGCTTCCATTCTCATCTTTATCTCTTCTCTTAGCATCTCTATATGCTTTTTTTCTTCTTCTAGTATCCGTTCCAATGCCGACACACTGTGACATTTAGCTGTTTTGGCATCATCTACGTAGTATTTTTCCAATCTCCACGCATTGTCCAACTTGGACTGTAGCATTTTTAGTAAATCGTAATTGATGTTTTTCATAATAAAAACTATTTGAATTAAACATATAACTCGACCTAAAGATATTTTAACAAATTAAGTGATTTGCCGACACAACCCTAATATCTTAAACTTAATATACTATGTCTAAACACAAAGGTGTTAACGAAAAAAGAGCTATCAGGACTGGTCAGATAGCTCCTCGTCGACCCCGATCCAAAAAAGAAGAACAGGAATTTGGACCCGCCCCGAAGGAGTACATAATATGCTCCGAGTGCAGTAGCGTATTCTTTAATAAATCATGGCACCATAAAATAGGCGAAGATCTAAAGCATTTAAAACCGCATAAAAAGGTGAGGCTCAAAAACTGCCCGGCCTGCAAGATGAAGAAAGACAAGGTTTTTGAGGGCCAATTAACCATAACTCTGAAGGGAAATCCTGGCGCTGAAGATAAAATAATGAAGGTAATTAAAAACATCGACGAGCAAGCCCAGGAGAAAGACCCAATGGACAGAATACTTTGGACAGAGAAAGAAGGAAAAGAGATCAAAATATTCACTTCCGAAAACCAATTAGCCGTAAGGATGGGCAAAAAATTAGACTCGGTCTTTAAAGGAGGGACTATAGAGATAAGGTATAGCCACAAAGAAGACGTGGCTAGAGTTTATTGGCAATATTAAAGCTGTGGATAACTTTATTGACCTGGCCACCCCCGGAATTATAATTAGGGCTGAGGTCTGGATGATTGAAGACACTACCGTAAGGGAAATGTTGTTCAGTAGCAATACTGGTTAGAGACTCCTGGCCTCAACAAAAAACCCCCCGCAAGGGGGATTTTTTGTTTCTACTATTCAATAACAGCTTCCGTTTCCCGCCTTATCTCCTCCATCTCATTGGTAGTAAGAACGGCTATTTTGACCCCTGACTCGTTTGTATTAATAAAATTATCCTTGCCTACTGTCTGGTTATTTTTTTCCGAGTCCAGAATAATACCCAGATTTTCAAGACCGTCACATATGCGCGAACGCATAATGAATGATCTTTCACCCACCGTTGCCGAGAAAACTAAAAGATCCAGACCGTTCAACTCGGCCATATACGCTCCGATATATTTCTTTACATGATGGGCGTAAGTATCTAAGGCCAGTTTTGCTTTCTCGTCGCCCTCATCTTCCATATCAATAAGCTCCCTGATATCATCGCTCTTTTCACTAATACCTTTTAACCCGCATTCAAAATTAAAATAGCTCTCCAGGCTTTCCAGACTCATATTTGTTTTTTGAGCCAGATATATCACGGCACCGGCATCAATATTACCAACACGAGTACTCATGACCAAGCCTTCGAGTGGTGTAAAACCCATGGTTGTATCAATGCTCTCACCGTCTTTGAGCGCCACCAAGCTAGAACCACTGCCCAAATGACAGATAATTATTCTTGGCGGAATTTTGCCAAGTATCTTTTTTATCTTCCTGGAAATAGAGCTGAAAGAGATTCCGTGGTAGCCGTAACGATATATGTCGAATTGAGAAGCGTCACCCGCCGGAATACTGTATTGCCTGGCCTTTGATGGCATCGTTTTGTGAAAAGTGCTGTCGGATATTCCCGCCGTTTTAATGTTCGGTAAAACCTTCTGAAGGTTATCGATCTCCGCCATTACCGGTCCGATATGTAACGGCGCTTCTTGCTTAGCCTGTTGTAATTTTGCCAGATATTCATCATTAATCAGATGGTTATCCAGGAAGAAAGTTCCCGGCGCTACTATGCGTAAACCAGCCACGTCAATCTGACCACTGTCCTCAATCGTCTTTTTATCAAGAAGCCAGTTTACGAAATAGCCAGTTGCGTCAGTAAAATCGTCGGGCGATACTATTTTCTTTTCTTCGGCATTATCATTACCGATCGTCACGATAAACTCTGTGTTTTCTTTCTCGAAATGAGCACGCATAAGTTCACGTTCACCTTCATAGAAAGCGTACTTCTTTGAAGCGCTACCGGTATTTATGATTAGGTATTTCTTGTCCATTGCCAATTCTCTATTTCGTCAGGGTCAACCCCGTGTTCTTTAATATATTCCTGATGGTCGGCTAGTTTTTGATCGTATTTCTGATTTAGATCACCGGCTTTATCTTTCTCAATAACTCCCGATTCTGCCATCTTAGTAAAAGCCTCCTTAGCCAAATGATAGCGGCTGGTTTCATTGCGAACCTGCATATCAAAAGGGGTCGTAGTCGAACCGTTTTCGATATATCCGTGAACCGAGAATCGTCTGTTAAAATTTTCGCTGTCAAAAAGTATTTGTTTAATTACTTCCGGGTAACCGTGAAAATTGAATATTACCGGTTTTTCGTGAGTAAAGTAATCGTCAAAATTTATAGGAATGGCACAACCTCCATTAGTGACATTCAGGGATGAAAGCTCTAATATATTAACAAATCTTATCTTTATCTCCGGGGCTTCTTCTTTAATTATATCTATTGCGGCCAAAGCCTCTTTGGTCAGATAATCACCTACCGCGGCCAGAACAATATCCGGCTCCGGATCACTGGCAAAATCCCAGATCATCAGTCCTCTTTCCAATTCTTTTTGGGCCAGCTCCGGTGTAAGCCATCTAGGCTCAAGGGTCTTGCCGGCGACAATTACGTTGATCTCATTTTTTGAAGCCAAACATCTTCTAACCACTGCTAACGTGCTATTACCGTCGGGCGGAAAGAATACTTTGGCAAAACACCCCTGCTTCTGCATTATATTCCCTATGAATCCCGGATTCTGATGGGAAAATCCGTTATGCTCCTGGCGCCAGCCGGAAGAAGTGAGTATAAAATTCATGGAGGGCACGCCGCCGCGCCAGGGAATCTCCAGGGCCACGCGCAAGAATTTTGAATACTGATCAACCATACTCGAGACTATCTGGATAAACGCTTCGTAAGAAGCAAATATGGCATGTCTTCCGGTAAGAATATATCCCTGCATCAATCCCTGGAGAGAATGCTCACTAAGCATCTCAATTACCTTGCCGCTTGGTGCCATATCTCTGTCCCAATCTTTCAACGGCCAGACAAAAGCTCTCTTGGTTGTCTCGAAAGTCTTGTCGAGCTTATTAGAATATGTTTCGTCCGGAGAAAAAAGTCTGAAGTTGCCATTCTCCTTATTAAGCCTGAGGACTTCATTGAGGAATTCCCCGGTGCGCCTCATGCTGCTTGAACCTATTGTTCCCGGAGCGGAAGCATCTTCGGCAAATTGATCTGCTGGAGGCAGGTCGAGCTCCTTCATCGCTCTTTTGCCACCGAACGCATGATCATTATCTCCCATGCGTAACTCCGGCTTAGGGATTAAATCTTTTATCTCTTCGGTAAATCCCGAATCTCTACTGAATAACTCGCCAAACTTATATGAAGCAAGCCACTTATTCAAAGCTCTCAATTCCTCCTTGTCTGTCTTGGCTTCCTTGGCAACAGCCTGATGAGAAAGAAAGTTACCCTCAATCTTTTCCCCTTTCAGTTTTTTAATACCAGTCCATCCCTTTGGGGTCTTCAGGATAATCATCGGAAACCTGGGATATGCCACAGTGGCCGATCCATCTCTGGCTTCTTTCTGTATATTTTTAATCTTCTGGTAGACCTCCTCCATTACCTCAATCATCTTTTCATATACTTTTGCACCCTCGACTATGTAGGGGTCGTAACCATAACCGTAAAAAAGCGATTTCAACTCTTTGTTGCTCATCCTGCCAAAAATTGTCGGTCCGGATATTTTGTAACCGTTAAGGTGGAGTATCGGTAAAACCGCTCCGTTGGTTTTTGGATCAATAAATTTATTAATATGCCAGGCCGTAGCGGTTGGACCGGTCTCCGCCTCGCCATCACCTATCAGACAGGAAACTATCAGGTCAGGATTGTCGAGTACGGCTCCATATGACGTTGCCAGAGAATAGCCTAGCTCGCCGCCCTCAAGAATGGCACCCGGCGTACCCGGACTAGTATGGCTCGGGAATCCGTAGGGCCAACTGAAATTCTTCATGATGTAGCCAAGCCCTTTCTCGTCATACGTCACCTCCGGATAATATTTACCTAGGGTACCTTCCAAAAAAAGATTGGCTTGAAGTGCCGGATAGCCATGACCCGGGCCAAGAACGAACATGAAAGAGCCCTCGTGCTTTTTTATCAGATAATTTAAATTAGCGTATACAAAATTTATACCCGGACATGTTCCCCAGTGTCCTAACAGTCTCGGCTTGATGTCATCCGATTTGAGCCTTCTTTCAAACAAAAAATTATCCTGCAGATATATCTGCGCCGCTGAGATGTAATTTGCCGCACGGACATATTTTTTAATTGATTCGATCGGATTGTTCATATGTTTAAATATATCATATCTCGCTATCTCTCTTGCCCATACGTAGTATTCGGTCTTTGGATAAGATAGTAATCAAGATTCCCAGACCTAAGATGGCTAAGTAAAAGGCTATTATGATCCAATAGCTGTAGGGTACTTCGTGAAAAACCCCCAATACAAAAGCTGCCAGCCAAGAAACAACGGATATGACTCCACTGATCAAAAGCAATGGACTCTTTTTTACAAACTCCTTGGACAAGGAGAAATCTCGGCCGATATGCTTGTGCAGTCTTGGAATGTGATAGAGATGGAATATTACTCCGTTGACAATGATAACTCCGACAATCGTCATCTTGGCCAAAAACTTTGAGGAATCCAGATATCTTGCAGCGTCAGCGGCGAAAAGGAATGCGCCTGAAAATATGATGATCGCAAGTCCAACCCAAACCATTCTACTACCCAGACGGAGGAATCTCATCTCCGTATGAGATATCATCTTGTCCTTTATACTGCTGAAGAACATGAAGTCACTGGCGAAAGCACCGCCTGCTCCGATGATAACACCGAAAAGATGCGTCATGATCCAGAATGTCCTATAATCAATGAAATCGAACATATACAAATTTTAACCCAAATTAATTAACTTCAAAAGGGCATAAATAACAACATGCTCGTACCCTAGAGTGCTGCCTTCCTGTTATTTTGCTGGCTTAAGTTATGAACCAATTGTGTTTGACAGCTAAAGTTATACTAAAATACTATAACTATATATGATTAACAAACTGAATTCCTCCAACAAACAAACAGTCATCAAAGATCTGGGCAATATCCGTGAGAGAATAAAAAAACTCAAGATCCCCACCCCTACTTACGCTGGTATTTTGATCAACAAAGGCACATTCAACATCGCCGAATCAAGTGCAGACAAAATCAGTTTTACCAAGGATGCCGGTTCAAAAGACGACCTGACCAACTGGTTAAATCAGCGGGCAAAGAGCAATAAATGCAAATTCATAGCAGCTGGATTAATCGGTAATTCTGACTTGAAAAAAATCGGCTCCGACCTATGGCTTGGGCAGGATATAATTCCATTTATCATGCCGGAAGTTAAGTACAGTAATGATGACGTTAAAAACGCCGCCGTGGAAGTAGAATCTAATTTTGATAAAAATAGTGTCGTGAAAATAAAGCTCGGGAAATATAACGAGGTGCCAGTAATGGAGTTAGCCTCAATTGAAGATTACCGGGCAATGGCACCGATACCTGATATGGATAGGCTGGCTGAATTAGCCGAGCGATTTAAGAATAGGAGGATCGTTTTTATCAGCGCCACCCCCAGAGGAGGGGGCGTAGCAATAATGCGCCATACTCTTATTCGAATTTTACGGCTGTTCGGCGTTGACGCACACTGGCATGTCATGATTGAAAAGGCCGAAGTATTCGATATAACTAAAGCTAAATTCCACAATGTACTCCAAGACGTCGCTGATTCAAGCGTTCGTTTGAATGAAAAAGATAAAAAAATATATAATTCGTGGATAGCCGAGAACGCGGAAATGTTAGAGAAAGTTTTTAAAGAAGCAGACGTGATAGTGATAGACGACCCTCAGCCATCCGGGCTCATACCTTACATAAAAAAAATGAATCCTAATGCCAGAGTAATCTTCAGGTCGCACATCCAGATTGTGTCATCTTTAAGCGATAAAGCAGGTACGCCACAATACGATTCATGGCAATTCATATGGAACAATATTAAAAACGCGGATATATTTATAAGCCACCCGGTTAAAGATTTTGTCCCCTCGAGCGTCCCCTTATTAAAAACTGCCTTTATGCCTCCGGCTGCAATAGACCCATTGGATGGGTTGAATAAGAAACTGAGCCAAGAGCAAACGGAATATTATTTGAAACTCTTCGATAAAACCTTGCTTGAGATAAATCAAGAACCGCTTGATCGTGAAAAACCGTATATTCTACAGATAGCCAGGTTCGATCCCTCAAAAGGCATCCCGGATGTAATAGAATCATATAGAAAATTAAGGGAAAGGATGGAGAGAGAACAAGAGACGATTCCCCAGCTCGTAATAGTCGGCCACGGTTCTGTTGACGACCCGGATGGTGTCCCGACATACAATTTGATTTTGGAAATGCTGCAAAAGGAAAAATACGCTCACCTGGTTAAAGACGTAAAAATCGCCAAGCTCATCCATATTGATCAGTTACTCAATACACTCGTTAATGAAAGTAGAGTCGTACTTCAGTTATCACACAGAGAAGGGTTTGAGTTTAAAGTTACCGAGGCGCTTATGGAGGGCAAGCCAGTCATTGCATACCAAACAGGCGGCATCCCTCTTCAAATAGAAGATGGGGTCACTGGTTTTATTGTCAATGATATCGGCGATACGGATAAAGTTTCCGAATTACTGTATGGTCTCTTCTCGGATGACAAAGGATACAAGCGCATGAGTAAAAAAGCGACTGAAAACGCAAGACGAGACATGCTTTCTATTTCCAATGCCATCAATTGGCTGTTTCTAGCCAATAGTCTTTTGGAAAATAATGAGTTCCAAGGAAATGGAGCAAACGTTAGAGATTTGGCTTTCTAGATTTTTTCCGCCATTGGGTTAGTTCACTGGCCTTTCTTTCAAGAGGATCGGCATAGCGCAGGCCAAAAAGCATACTCTTGGTAAGTATCTTGTGATGCGGAAAGTCATGTAATTCTTCAGCGATATACCACAGGTCATCCTCCGAGCTCAGCCAACCGTCTTTTGCGAAACGGGAAAGAGAAAAAGGTTCTGAATACCCTCTCATGGTTTTTTCTCCGTCGTTAACGAAGTACTCGTGAAAATATGACATGGCTAGTTCTCTCACGTTGCGGTACACAGGTTCACGGTATCTGAGCACGGCGTGGTTAGTCTTACTGATAGCCCCCCAGTGGCTATCTTTCTTAAAAAGAGCCACGACATGATCTTCGTCGTAACTTGTCGTCGTCAGATCTAGAAGCAAAGATTTCTCACCGTGGAACCATAAAGCGGCCGCGGCAAATAAGGCTCCCTCCATGCAATGAGCCTTCTGCTCGCGTATCACACGACGCGGCGACATTAATGTGTTCCCCTCTTCCTCAAAATTAATCGGGAGTTTCTCAAGAAAATCCTGTATCTTCTTGGGGGTATCTAATTTCCTGAAAGTGGAAATTTCTTTTTCATTCAAATCCTTAAAATATTTATTCATAAGTTATACAATATGACGCATTTTATAAGGAAGTAAAGGATGCGAGCAGACTTATCGGTGTATTCGTAATCAATCTTCTTCGGTCTAGATAAAAATTGATAGGATTAACAAGCCGGCAAAAAATAATACAAAATATCCAAAGTTAATTTTCTTTGCCATACGAAGTAGGAGGTGAATCGTCAGATAACCGAATATGAATGAGGTCAGCAACGCGACAATGTTGTTTAGGGAGAATAACGATTGATTTAGATTCAATAATATATTCCCCGCCAAGACTATCGGCAAGCTCATCAGGAAACTCAATCTCAAAGATTCGTCATCCCGAAAACTTTTAAGCAATAAGGCCGACACCGTCAACCCCGATCTTGAGAGCCCGGGTATGGCTGAAAGACCCTGCACGATACCCAGGGTAACACCATCCGAAGTTCTTAGGTCTGAAGCATTTTTCTGACCTTCTTTTTTAGCCCTTAGTTGAAGCATCCCGGTTATTACCAGTAACAAGGCTATGAATAAGTTCAAGAACCTACTTGTTAACAGGAGTTGACCACCGATCACACCCAGTAGTTTCAGCAACACAAAACCAAGAAATCCACTGATCAAAGTGGTTATTATTAAAAACTTAAGAATTTTATGAGTCTCCCCTTCTTTTCTCTCTTTGCCGAAAAGATGGGAAAAAAGTTTAACGACATCTTTCCTGAAATATATTAAAGCGGCTAGAAATGTGCCCAGATGCAAAAAGAGCGCGGTTTTAATAATATCCTCCAGCCCTCCACCGCCAAAAAAATTAGTTTTAACCAGGACGATCATGCCCTCCGAACTGATCGGGAGCCACTCTGTCACACCCTGCACTATTCCCAAAACAATAGATTCAAACATAAATAAATATTACCACGAAAAATAGCAGCTGTTAAAATATGCGAGAAAAAAACGCACAGTAACGGCATATGGCCTATGTTGAGAAAGTAGACAATTGACTGCCCTACATCTCAAAGAATACCTCCCTTCATAAAGGCTGAGTATAGTTATCAATTGCATTTTGATATAAATCGGCTAATATATTTAATATGAACAAGAAGAAATCATTAACAATTTTGGCAGTTGTGGTCGTAGTAATTGTTCTCATTTGGTTCAACACCAAATCAACAGGTGAATCCCTGATGTTGGAACCGAAGGCATCCGACAACCAGAATGGACAGGTTCTAACAGGAAATCAGCCGGTTGATACTCTCGAAGGAACATTACGAGTATCCAATAACTCATCAAAGGGCAATCTAATGCTCATGGCTGATGAATCGGTGATATACATTACCACCTCCCGGGACTTCAGCAGTCTGCTAGGAAAAAATGTAGTCGTTTCCGTTGACGGAACTCTTGAGAACTTCACTCTTCTGAACATAGAAGAAAATCTTTAGTTTAAAATAACTGCCAAAACTAAAAAACACCAGGAGACTGGTGTTTTTTAGTACACCTAGTAAAAAGTTTTGAAAAACAGCTTACCGTGGTATATTAACAGGGCTTTTATGCTTATAGATGACCTAACAATTAATATTCAAGCCGGAAAGGGCGGAAACGGCATGGTTGCCTTCAATAGCAACAAGATGGAACTCGGTCCCACAGGCGCCCGTGGCGGTAATGGCGGTAATGTATATTTCAAAGGCATTGCTGATTTAGGCGCGCTCAATACACTGAAGAATAAAAAAGTGTTCAAGGCCGAAGACGGTAAAATCGGCGGGCGGCAGCTGAATGACGGCCCAGCGGGCAAAGATACCACCATCAATATTCCCGTTGGCACAATCATACATAATTTGGCCACTAGTGAAAAAATAGAGATTATTAAAATCGGCGAAAAAGTTCTGGGCGCAAAAGGCGGAAACGGAGGCAAGGGAAATTTCCATTTCAGGGGTCCAAGGAATACAAGCCCCAAACAATTCCAGTATGGAAAACCTGGTGAAGAATTCGACATACGATTGGAACTTAAATTAATTGCCGACGTAGGCCTGATAGGTTTACCCAATAGCGGTAAATCTAGCCTACTAAATGAGCTCACCAGGGCCAAGAGCAAAGTCGCGAATTACGCATTCACTACCCTGCAACCGCATCTGGGCGTCTACTATGACCTTGTCATGGCTGACATTCCTGGGCTCATTGAAGGAGCATCCGCCGGCAAAGGATTGGGAATTAAATTTTTGCGCCATGTTGAAAGAACTAGTATTCTATTCCATCTTGTCTCCGCCGAATCAAAAAATCCTGTAGAAGATTACAAATCCATAAGAAAAGAACTTGGCGCGTACAACAAGCTATTGTTGGACAAAGAGGAATACCTATTCTTAAGCAAGGCGGACGTAATCCCTCAAGCTGAAGCCATTAAAAAATTGGATAAATTAAAAAAACTAAATCCTAACGCTTCCCTGCTCTCAATCCACGACCTAGAAACGATTGAGTCGGTTCAAAGGATCCTCAATAAGATTGCGGATGAGAAGAAACTCTAAACAGGCCCGGGGTCTGTTTTCATGCAAAAAAAAAGGGGATGCCTCGCATCCCCCGAGAAGTCCGACGGACTTCCTTGGTTAAATGTTGAACCTCACAGTCAGCTGAGCCTTGGTTCCCCCTTTGTCTTTGAGAACGGTCATCCAGAAAAGGATACGACCGAACTTTTTTTCGACATAGGGTCCATTGCCACAAAAGCTCTGGCTGGCAAACCCAGCAGCAAAAGTTTTGGTCAGCTGATATTTGCCAACATCCCTGTGCCACCAACCGCTACCTCCGGTCTCTTGTATCGAAAAGAATGACCACTTACCCTTCCCCACCCAAACGCTGAGAGCGCCGCGGGTGGAATTGTCGGCGGTTTCCAATCCGATGCTGCCGGAAAATTCCAGCCATTTCTTCGGAGCGTAGGTGAGACCTCCATAGGCCAGGCTATAGGATTGGGAGGTCAGAGAGAAAGCCGACCAGCCCAGCTTCCCCTTCAGCGGGCCGTAGATATACATGTTGATCTGGGGTGTGATCCCGTTCTGATCAACGGCGTTCTGGGACTCAATATATCCGGAAACTTGCTGAGCTTGAGCGCCATTTATGACCGCCGTGAATACTATGATCGCTAAGCCAATTGTCTTCATTCGACACCCCCTCCTTGTCAATATTTAGGATTCAATAAAACCAATATCTAAAACTAAATTTCTTTTCGGCTCTGTCAGTCTAGATGCTTTCGCTTAATATCTTTGATTGCCTGAAAATCAGCTAACCAATACTGGCTTTATTGAATACTAAATAGAGGTGCGATGGACTATGCTGCAATAATAACATTAAATTTGTACGAAGTCAACTAGCTACGGTGATGTGCAAGGACATTACCAACTAGGGACATCCCTATAATAAAGTATTGCTTTCACAAGAAAATTACACCAAATTGATTGTCATATTTTTAAAATAGAAGACAGGGCAGAGGGCAATTCTTTAATACCATCCTCGGGAGCAAAATGTCCTTTTTCGTGTTCAACTATTATCTCTGCGTTAAGTTCTTTTTCAAATAAACCCTTCTGGTCGAGCGGCACATAGGGGTCATCATCAGAGAAAATTGCTATAAATTCATCCGAATGCTTCTTTACTTTCTCAAAATCAATAGGTGTTTCTTCCCATGGTTTTGCAACTTCGACTGCTTCCGCGCCTTCTTCTTTAATTGTCTGTTCGTCTAATTTCATCCAAGGAGCAATTAAAACCACTCCTGCAACTTTAATTTCTTCTGATAGTTGTTCCAAATAACGTAGGATTGCTTGGCACCCAATACTGTGCCCCACAAAAACAGTGTTTTGGCCGGGTTGTGCAACTTTCTTTATTTTACTGACCCACGCATTAATCTCTGGTGTTTCGGGGTTTGGCATTTCTGGGGCAACAACGGTATATCCTTTTTCTTCCAAAGATTTCTTGAGCCACTTATGCATTGGTTCTTCTGAACTACCTCCCCATCCATGAATTATGTAAACTTTTTTCATAATTAAAAAATATCATTCCGACAACACTTTTACCAGAGTTAAGATAACTGAATTAACATACAGAATGAATTGATTGGACTCATCCGTTCGTAAAAGAAAAAGGCATCGCTGATTGCGAAGCCTTTAATAAGTTCAGAGATAAGTAAATCTACTTCTTCCTTAAGCCTAAGATGTAGAATAATGCCAGCGGGGCTCCCCAGTTTGCCCATCGCTCAAAGAAATCCCAAATAGGATCGGGGCCAAAAGGCCACCGTATAAGTGCTGCCCACAATCCCCAGAAGGCCATCCATAGTACGAGTAGGCGGATAGGCTTAATTAAAACTAATACCGCCAATGCTATATCCACTATGCCCACTATGAGTAACAAGGAAATTATTGTGTCAGGATTGGAAATGCCAAAAGCCTCAAAATATTTAAACCAACCGGCTTTGCCCTGGAGAGCAAATACGCCGTGCCCCAAAAATTCGCCAGCAACAGCTATTCTTAATATCCATTCTATTTTTCTTAAATCCTTCATATATACTTATATTTTACACCAAATCAGAAATAAAACAAAAAGAAATCCACTTTTGGCGGATTTCTTTTTGTACATTCTGCAGCTCCTGCGATATAAATGCTACCTATTTATTCCGATAAACGGGCTCGCTTCTCCCCAATATGTTGGAACTTTTCCATCCCATTTTTCTATCCATCGAAGCTCTACTACCTGAGCATTCTGTCTCAGGGCCTGAGCTTCAATTCTAATGGCCTCGGCCTTTCCGCGGGCTTCGGCTATCTTTTGATCAGCTTCAATTACTATTCTTTCTAAATCCCTGTCTGCTTTAAGTTTTAATTGCTCTGCTGTAACCTTAGCCTCAATAGCTGTGTTGAATGCCGCAGAAAATTCAAAATCGATAATATTAAATTCATCAACTATAATGGAACGCTCTAGTAACCTTTTTGCAAGATTTGCCTTAATCTTCTCTTTTACTTCCTCCCTCTTTGTGATTAATTCCTCCGCTGTAAATTTCGCGGATTCTGCCTTCACTGCCTCTTGGATGGAGGGACCAATGATACGGACATTATAACTCCTACCGACTTCCTGCCAAATTTTATTCACCGAATCAGGATCAAGATGATAGTTTAAGGCAATTCTTGAAGTTACAATCTGTAAATCCTTAGAAGCGGCACTCGACGGAACTTCATCCTTTTGGATCCTTACATCCATTTTTACAACTTTTTGAATAAACGGTATTTTAAAATAAAGTCCCTCTCCGAGAACTCTATCTTTAACTGCTCCGAACTGGAGGAGAACTCCTCTCTCTCCCGCTCCAACAGTACCCGCACTACCCGAAAGGACTATCAGAACGATTATTGCGAGAATTACAAAACGAGAATATTTTATTATTGATTCTCTCGTATCCGTATCTAGGGTATCCATATTGTAAGATGGGTTTGCGCTTTTTTGTCTCGCTAATTTTCATTTTCGAGACAAAAATACGTTAAACCTGTTAGAATCTAACTTATTATTACTTATTACCTATCAACAAAAGGTAAACAAGTCAATGGCCAGTTAGTTTAAATAAAACCTCAAAAAAATATTGAGAAGGTTTATGTACTTAATTAATAATCTGGTTTAAGTTTACCCCTGAGTATCTGCTCTCTGTTTTGTTCTAAAACACCCGCATCAGCACTAAGAACAAGTCGCATGCGCTGCGCCGCTTCATTAATATATCCTATGTTTAATATACTTCTATTGTCAGAAGTTATCTTTTCAATCTCTTCTGCAATTACAATAGCCACGTGTTTGCGCTCTTCTTCGGTCCATTCAGCACTTGGCTCAGATGATTCAATATAATTTTGTTGTGGTTCTCTTTCTATCAATAGATATATCTTATCTAATAAAAACTTTCGGTTCAAGAAAAGATTTTATTACCCCCACCCCGCTACCCACTTATCGTCTGAGAAAGAAAAGACCGACATTAGTCGGTTTCTAGTAAAAGATAAGGGGTTTAAGATGTCCATTTTAAAATAACGGTATCTGGTTCGTGTCCCCCTGGACACCTTCTTTTATATGTCTTAAATGCAATGTTCTGAGATTTGAGGCGTTGAACAAAAATTTTCATCTTATCAAGCATTATTCTTGTATCTTTACTTTCACCCGAGACTCCAATGAAAACCTTGTTGCCCTCTACTGAAACACGTAGCCCATCTTCGGATCTAAGCTGGAGTAGCATTTATTATCTCCTCCTTCATTGTCACTCATGAACTAATAACAAAAATACCGCTTTAGCGGTATTTTTGTCAAATAGTTCCGATGAGTGGACGACGTTAGGACCTGTTTGATTAAGAAAGTTTAGAAATTTTATATGCCTATTATAAACTCATCCGGATAAGCCAAACACCCAAGAGTCCCATGACAATAAGCGCAACCCGCAAGAATATATACTTATTATAAAACCAAGGTGTGATTTTTTGTATAACATTCGGAAAACCGGATCTGACAATTCCTTTAATCAAAGTAATCCAGCCTAAAATAGTAATAATAATTCTCCAATCGGCAACCCAAACATTGTGTAATATTACTGTAAATAAACCCAAGGGTAATGCCAGCCAACCGGATAGAAAAACAACGCCCCTATTCTCGTGCATCTTAAACATATCATCCCAGAAAGAATTTCCTTTTATCGTATAAATAACTGACATAATAACTAAAAGCCATCCCCAAAATTGTGCTAAAAAGATTGTAGTATCCATAATTTTTTAAAGTTAATATTCTATGTATTAATTTTACCACAGTCTCTACTGTCTTGCTCCTGCATAAAAAGTAACCCTCATAAACAAAGGGCACCCTGTTGGATGCCTTTTTTATCCCCGCTTGGCACATCGTCTGGATGTTTCGGCGGAAGATCATAGAACAGACTCACGAGCCATTCACGATGCTCTCTGCCGTCAATGAACTTATGAGTTCGCAAGAACCAGTCATAGGCTTCGAGATTGCGAGTAAGAAACATTCTTCCTTCTTCAGAAAGGCCGATGTAGACACCTTGGTTCCGAAAGCGCCATTCAGTAAATGCCTCACTTGCATCACGCCGAGCATTAATAGCAGCCAGGCATTCATTGCACTGAGAATTATGCCATATCAGAAAACCAATCATAAGAACAGCTAAAGCTATGATAATCATGTGCTTCTCCTTTTTGTCACGGTTACGGCATTAGCCTTGGCCAGGCTTATTCGCACCGGAGAGAATCTATCCATAATATTTCTTGCAATTTCTATATGAGGAGAAAGATGTGGAAGCCTGAACCAAAGAACATTAAGAACCTCGTAGAGATCAACCGTACCATCATCCGACAAGAGATCGGCTTGCTTGCAAAACGAACGGGCAGCTTCAATGGCAAACCCAACGTATTTATCCTCACCATCTTCTGAATTATTATCCTCCATAATAACCAGGATTCCGTCGATTGAGTCTTCGCAGAAACTACAATCCCCAATAATGAACGAGATACGATCCAATCCACCTTGGCCATCATATGCCACAAAAGGTTTAAACTGTGGCTTATCACCCCTGGAAGATTGTCTTACGAGTTCAGCTAACCTTAATTCCTTTTCTGTGGGCTCGACTCTGCTCATCTTTTTTACTCCATGAAAAGAACTCTACTGCTGTTAATAGTAATATTTTAATAGAACTATGTAAAACCTGTTTGGGCTTTGTCTCAGATAAAAAGCCCTATGCGTATAGCAGAGAGCTCATGGACGATTGTGATTCATAAGGTCTTCAAGCGTGTACCAACCGGCAAAGCTCAAACACATCTGAATTGCTGTTAAGTGACTACCAGCTTTCCGTTGCTTCTCTGGATTTCTTGCATATTCCTTTGCGCCATCAATCAAAAAGTGCGCGTGTGATAATAGCTCGTAATTACTTAGTGATGCGAACGTTCGCTTAGGATTCATACGTTTTTAGGAACACCCGCAGCTCGGAGTAGTTTTTCATACATCTCAATTACTGAAATGATTTTTTCAGGTGTCATACTTAACCCCTTTTTTCAAATAACCGTATCTAACAAAATACACCATGGGTGGTATTTATCAAGATTTGGCTCCGCACCGTGGACGACGTTAGAACCGTGATGCAGAAACAAAAAAAGTATATTTATATACCCGACTTAACAATTAAATAAAAAACTGCGTGAAACATCACGCAGTTGTCAGTTGGATTTCTTCCAAATCGACCACAGTCACCTTGTCTAACAAGTCGTTAAACACATTCACCACGATACCACACGTTAAACCCCTATTGCCCGTATCGCTTTCTGTGTAAAAAGTGTCATCGCTCAAATCAAGATGGATTACTACCCTATATTCGCTTTTCCTGTTCGGTAGGCTATCATCTCCTCCACGGAACATTTGAGCAGATATCCAACGCTCAAGTATTTCTGCCAGGGCTTCTTTCTTAGCATTCGTCTTTATGACTGTTTTCTCGGGTTCACTAACGTTGTATATGATTTCAACAGTAATATCGGCTTTCGGCATCTTCGGTCCCCTTCTTTATTTAAATAACTAAAAACAAAGATAGCACACTTGATGCTATTCTGTCAGGGTTTGCTCGCTATCCAGAAAGATTTTCGAACTTTAATACTCGCTATTAGGTGGCTATCCCTCAGCAAAAAAAAGCAACTTTTACTTCACTTTTTCAACAATAAGAAAAAATGGCGATAATTTTATCGCCATTCTATTGGTTACTTAGAAAGAAGACCCCTGTCTGATAAAAAGTAAGCTGGTTCCCAACCTTGTTCATTTTTCCTAGCATCTCTATAGGGCGGTCTTTGCAAACACGATTTCATTTCTTCTGTTGTTCTACATGTTACAAGCTCGACATCTGGTACCTTTCCGGGAGGATAGGTTTCTAAAATATCATCGGCAAGTAAACGTAGATATTCAAGAATATGCGCAACCGGCCTTTTTGCCTTTTTAGGATCTCCGAGTGTTGCTTTGCCAACTATACCTTCCGGAGTTGTTCTAATTTCTAACGCATTAATTACCGAACTCCAATCAAATGGTCTACCAAAACCTTTTACTGATTTATCGGCATGTCCTGATTCAACAGGCAATAAAGGGCATGGTTCAGTGTCAACCGCATATTTCATATCTACCATTTCCGGTAAAAGCAAGCGCATTACAGCTGTTTCTGATTCATCCGCATGAACAAAATCCGTATCAAAATCTCCACCTCGGTCTTTGGTTCTAAATGATGTTCTTGCAACTTTATGCCAGTCCAGCGCTATATAAATACCGGGTAATTGGTAACGTTTCATAAATTGCTGAATAGCCGTCTCTAATACCCAAAATTGGCCATGATTATTAACTAGAATCTGTTTTCGCCAGCCGGCATTCCACAAACCGAGCATAACATTAATCAATAATTCTTTCATCGTATCTTCTTCTATGATAACAGTGCCCGGCATTCCAAGATGATGGGCTGGGTGAGCTCCGCATACTGTTGGCATATGGGTTAAACCTACTGGCCTACCTTGCTTTTTTGTAAACCTTCTCAATCCCTCAAGAATTTGAGTGACAAAAAAATTATCGACTCCGCTAGGCAGATGCGGCCCGTGGTTCTCCGTGGCACCCACCGGAATAAAGATAATGTCATTTTTCTCTAACTGCCCTTCCAAGTAATGGCCTGGGGTAGTTTGGATATAAGTAAATGGTTTGCCTAATTCTGACGGTGAAGGAATCTCATATTTCGCTAGAATTCCATCTAGTTCTTGCTCGTCGGCTTCAAAAATTCTTCTTCCTAATCTTCCTACTTTCGTGTCTTCAAAAGTTGGATATAAATGAGCAATACTTCCTGGATCATTGGGTAAAGATTGTATAAATGTTTCTAGATCTTTTCTCATGGAACCTCCTCTTTGTAAACGAACGTTAAAACTTCATTAGCACAATAACGCTACCCTATAAGCTAGTCAGGTGTTTTATTGTTTGTCTAGCCGCTGTTTCAAAATCTGGTTTCACGGGAACTAACTCGGCGGAAACAAAACCGCTATAAAAACCTTCGGTTTCTAAACTCTTTATTCTCCCGATAATTTTCCGGAAGTCTAATTTTCCTTGTCCCGGCGCCATTCTATTATTATCCGCAATATGAATATGGCCAATTTTGTGCATACGGCAGTATTGATCAAAAACGGGAGCTATATCTTCTTTTTCTTCAATATTCATATGGTAAATATCAGCTAGAACCTTTGTGCTTTTCAAGTTTAGCTTATGAACGAAGTCCGCTGTTTCTCCAACTGTAAATAAAAAATCTACTTCGGTGTGATTAACAGCTTCGAGCACCAATTCTACATTTTTATCAGTTGCCCAGGAATCGCATTCCTCAAGCGAAGCAGAGAAACTTTTTTTGTAAAGCTCGTATCTCTGTAGGGCTATCTGAGGGCCGGGATATTCCAATTGCCTAGTAACTGAATTTACGGACCGCCAATTACCCCTAATTAAACCTATAATAACTTTTGCGCCTAAATCAGAAGCAAAATCAATTTGGTCTTTTATTCTTTGTATGGCTTTTTGTCGATTTTTTTCCACCCAAACGGTAGCATTAATACTAGATAAACTTAAGAACTCCTGCGAAAAAGCGCTTCCGGTGGCAATTGCCGGCACCGCCATACTAAACTTTTCTAATAGTTCTTTGACCCGCTTAATATTTATCTTACTCGGATCTTGAATTGCAAGCTCTGCTCCGTCATAACCTAAGTCATGCAATAATTTCAGTCTATTAGAAAACTCCGTATAATTGTCGTCGGTACTGGACACTGGCACAACAAAACTAAGTTTCATGATTTTTTCACCGTCCCTGTCGGTTTTTAAAAAACCTATTTCTATATAGCAGATGTATTAAAAAATGTAAAATAAAAACCGGTCGTCTAGATGACCGGTCGATTCAGTTAATCATTAATAATAACAGTAACTTTTCCTTCATTTTTATCTTTCTCAAGCTCTTCAAGGCTTTGCCCCACCTGTTCCAATCCAATTTTTTTAGTTACCATTGGTAGCACATTCATTCCTTGAGACATCAAACTTATTACATTTTGGAATGTTCCATGGCCCGAATGCCCTTGGCAACCAACAATTTGAGCTCGTCTTACCTGAAAAACTTCCGGATTAAATGGCACCTTTTGGTCAACACGTCCAATTAATACAGCAACGCTGTTAATTTGATTTGCAAGCCAGATACAGCTTTCGAGTTGGGGCCAAGTTGCTTTAAAAGCTCCCGCAGCTTCAATATACAATTTTGCGCCAACACCTTTTGTTATATCTAGTACTTGTTCTGTAACACTATGATCTTCACTTAACGGGTCTATAACGTGTGTCGCGCCGATCACCTTCGCAAGTTGACGTCTCTTAGCGGATGGCTCAGAAACGATAATATTGGTTGCGCCCATGTGCTTTAAAATTGCGACGCAAGCTAATCCAATTGGACCACCTCCAAAGATAACTACATTTTCTCCCGGTTTAATACCGCCAGCTCGTTCAACAATTGCATTGTAGCTAACTGAAGTTGGCTCGGTAAGGCTACCTACTAAAAATAAGTCATTTTCATCATAAATATCCATGAGTGCTTCCAAACCCCATACATAACGAGCTTTAACTTTGACGTATCTTGCCAAAGCTCCATCAATATCAAATCCTATTTCGCGTAGGTTTTCGCAATGGTTTGGATAACCATCTGAACATGGCTTGCAGTCTCCGCACCACCACATTTCTTCAAATGTTACGGCTTCACCGACTTTAAATTTTATCCCGGTAATTTTATTAAATGCTTGTTCTCCAGCTGCTACCACTTCTCCTGCGCATTCATGGCCTAATGTGTGCGGGTAAGATACAAGTCCGGGATATTGAACATACCCATCGGTGCCCGATTCAACCATGTGAACATCGCTTCCGCATACACCGTTAGCTCTTACTTCTACTAGCAATTCAGTTGGGCCAATATCTTCAGGAATTGGTTTTTCTACTATCTCCAAGTGAGGATTGCAATATACCAAATTTCCTCTGTACGTTCTTTTGCCATCTTCGTCTTTTAGACCAAGCCTGAATTCCGATCGGGGCTTCCAATCCGCAAATACTGTCACAGTGCGCATTGTTTCTGCCATCTGTCTCTCTCCTTTTCTTATAACCCAGATTTAAAAGGGCCATAAATAACCTAGCACTTGATGAAAAAAAAGCAACTTTCTTGGCTCCCCGGAGTCCGCGATGTTAGAACCTATTTTGGGAAAATATATGCGGATTAGAGTCAATTCCGATATAAGATTTAATAAGTATGCCAGATATTACTTGAGTTGCCTATAAAAGTATTATCTCGCAAAACACGGCTTTCAAAAGTAGGATCGCTCGACGGTACAAGTAGAGAAATACCACTTCCGCAACCTTTAATAGTGTTGCCGGTAATTTGAGGTAAACTGCGGTCAATAGTAATGCAAGAACGATTGGGATTGGGGCCAAGCTTATTGCTACTAATGGTAGGAGAATTATTATGCATATCTATTAATTCATGCCCGGCATAAGAAATTGTATTAAATAATATTTTTACCTTACTATTTGCACAAATTCCGCATTCCCCAATATTTTTTAAATTATTATGACTTATTTCCACATTATCTCCTTGAGCTTCTAAAATACGGTAGTTCTCAATATTGGCATAAGACAAAATGCCATTGCGGATTTCCAGACGATTCCAATCGTAAATTGTTGGATTTAGAGAATCTGACTTAAAAACAATTCTATTATCTTCTGTTCCAATGGCTTTTAGAGTACCTTGAATCATTATGGAAATGTGGTTTGCTTCATCCCGATATGGTTCGCCATTATGAATTCCGCAATTTTCATTTTTCTCCTCTTTTTTACCGCTAAGCAAGTCGTAGTCTTTAATTCCGTCGCATTTCCAATGTCCAAATAAATTCTGAATGTCTTTATTTGCCGAAATAATAATCTGCGTTCCCGGAAGAATTGTTAATGTTACCCCCTCCTCTACGAGGATGTCTCCTGTAATATCTATTCGGCCACTCCAAATTTCGTCTCTTTCCAGCTTGCCAGCCCTTGTGGTATTGCTAACTTCTACAGGTTCTCGTTTTTCTGTTTCAGATTGAAGAATATTTTTATAAATAAAAAATCCTCCTACACCCAGGCCAATCAAAACTATTAAAATAATTAAGGTTTTGATATTCATTGTTTAAATTTACCAAAAAACCGCCTGACCAACAAGACGGAAAACTGCTCTCCCTACTGGATATGTTCAGAACTCTTGATTGGATTAGTATCAAAGCGGATTTGCTTAGATTCGGGTATGTGTAAAAACACAAAGCCCTCCGCCAGCGTTAATTTTTCTCTTGTCGCAGAAAGTTCTTCTGTTAGTACTTCAAAGTTTTTTATTAAAATTGTTTGGTTTGTGGTAAAAGAAATTATAATAAAAAACAGCCGTTTTGGGGCGGCTGTAAAGCGTACTGGTTTCGAAATAAACTTTGAAACCATTACAGTATAATTATTTTCTAAAGTCCACGATTACTTCTGAATTTCCATGGGCTTTTACCGAAATGTCTTGTTGGAATTTTTTTCGGTCTTGTCTGGGATCCCACCCTTCCAACGTATAGTTTCCCGGCAGAACATTCTCAATCTCGAAAGTTCCGTCCTTGGCTGGCACAGCAAAGAAAGGATTGGGCAAAACAACTACGTATGCTTCCATTTCCGTGTGGATATTGCATACAATAGCAACTTTGCCGGGCCTTATTGTCTTGGCATCTTTTGGCTTGCCCGCCCAAACCATAAAGTTAGTCATGTTCTTGCTTTTTTCTCTCATTACAAGCGTCCGACTATTGCCAAATTTCAAAAACTTAACGTTATGTGCCATACCGGTTCCGTCTGAGCTGGAATCAGAATTCACAAAACGAACAGTAGTTCCCCTCATAACGGGTAAGATAAATGGAATAAATGTTTTGTTCTTCTGGTCCATCTTTACCGGCTCTGAAGGTGGCTCAAAATTGCCCTCAACACCATCAATCCAGACTACTACTTTAGTAGGATCTCCAATTCCAGTAACTTTCCCGCTAACGGTACCGGCAGATACTGTTAGCACGCTGATCATGGCTAATACTGCTAAGATTCCTAGAGTTTTCATTTTTTCCTCCTTTTGACAGAAATTAAAACACAAACAGCAGGTGAAGCTTATTCTCGCTTGTGCTTACAGTGGGTATTCGAGAATGAGCGAACCGAAAAATAACATTCGGCCTTATTGGCACCGCGACGGTGCAAGTATAACGCCTTAGACCTTCTTCAAGTCCATCCATATGCACTTGATCAAATCTGACAGACGGAATAATGGTATTTATTGCTACAAATGCGGCATCAATCATCGTGGCATTATAGCTCACACGTGGAAACACGCCGTGACCGCCGCCAAGAAACTTATCCTTACCTTTCATATAGGCAGCCTTAATATGCAGCCTTTGGTTCTCAAATCTAACAAATGGACCGTATTGGCGAATTCGCTGGTCAAGCATTATTTCTTCAAATTCAACCGGTTTGCGGCTCCGATTGGCAAATACGCCAACCGTTACCGACCATGTTCGATCAAAGCCAACGGTGCGGGCAGACTCTGCTTGCTTGTCCGGCCTACCTAAAACCCCAAGGCCACCGTATTTGAAGAATGCTTTGCCGCCAGGATCCATAACCATACTCATAGAATAGCCATCGTGACCAACCATACTTTCGTTGGGCCTTGAAAAACCAACGTCATATCCAAAGCCAAAGTTTCTTTTGGTTTTGAATTCATGCCTGCCATACACACCAGCGCCAAGCACCGATGCGCCAAGACCGGAAGCCGAGTGATGACCAGCGCTTAAAAAATCGGGGCCAGCACTGTCTTCCTCACTATGGCCATTGCCATCGCCGTGATCATCATTATCTTCTAATGTCACCATAGCAGCTGACGGAAGATTGGCATTATGCTCTTCTTCGTTCTCGTGACGCTGTTCTTCGGCATGAATATTAGATCGGCGCGGTGTTGTTGACACTGTGCTTAGCAACGGAGCGCTTAGGTGCAAGGAGTCTGTATGGATCGAGAATGGATCAGCCGGTGGTTCAAAAAGTCCAAACTTAAAGTTGGTGCTATTGTACGGATGGGCACGGACAAACATTCTGTTCACGCTCACCTCGCCATTTCCAAAATCAACAGTTCCAAAATAAGAAAACCCGTTGACTCCTTCACCAAATATCAGGCCCACTTCTTCAACATCCAAGTCAACTTTAGGTGACCTGGCGTTGTCAAATGTTGAACCAATTGATGCCATAATGCCCAGCGGTGGGTATTTGCTAATCTTACCGGGCCACGGTTCCTTGGGCCATTCTCTTTTCTGGGATCTCGAGCCCAGATTAATTTCCCGTTCTTCCTTTACTGCCTTTTGATCGTTTGTTGTGTGTGGCATCTGGTAAAAAACTTTAAACGCCCTGCCATACGCATTGAGCATCGGCGGCACAACATGGCACGTATTGCACGATGTTTCATTCAGTCGTGCAAAATTAGATCCGGCCTGTGCTTCATCAACGGCAAAAATAAAAACAAATGAAGCGACAAAAACGAACAACGGACTGAAAAAGTTTATTTTCCTCATTATTTTCTCCTTGTAAAAGGGCTACGTGAGCATAGACATATAAGCAGCTCACACTATCTGTAATATACTAGAGTGCGCATTATCGACAATATCTTAGACAAATTTTAAATTATATCTCTGATTTTACAAGATCTACTGATAGCATCAATATGCGTTTTATCTAGGTTTTAAGCCAAATATTAGCAGATTATCGTTGACATATTGGTTCAATAATGATACTACGAATATGACGACGAAAAAGTCGTCATAAAATAGAATATTATGCATATACAAAAAACTATGGAAAAATTAGGATTAAGCGGAAAAGAGACCAGAATTTACTTGGCAAGTCTTGATCTTGGAGATAGTAGTTTTTCTGAAATAGCAAAAAAAGCTAATATACCAAGAACGAGTTGCTATAATATAGTAGAGCTACTAGTTTCTAAGGGTTTCTTGAATGTTTTCCAGATGGGTTCTAGGCATCTTTATAGAGCAGAAAATCCGGATAAATTTTTAATATCTTTACGCGAACAAGAAGCTGCTTTACGAGAAATAATGCCTCAACTTAAATCTAGACACAAGTCGTCTGGAGGAAAGCCAACAATTTATTTCCATGAAGGTGTTCAAGGAATTAATAATATCCTAGAAGATATTTTGGCCAGACAACGTCCCCTGCTGGCCATAACCTCAATAGATGCTGCTATAGATGTTCTAGGTCATGGCCTGGCAGATTTTATACAAAGAAGATATAAGAAACATTTAAGAGTCAAACTTCTGACCCACCAATCGGAAAAAACTCTCAAACTAAAAAGGCGCGATGGATTAGAACTACGTCAAACAAAATTTTTACCCCACGATTTCCAGTTTAAAACGGCCAATTTTATTTATGGTAACAGGATAGCGATGATAGACTTTCAAAAGAAAAACCCTTTTGGGCTTATAATAGAGGATGAGAATATTACCGAAACACAACGTATGCTTTTCGAATCAATTTGGGAGCAGACCAGAAGCTAAGAACTTACATTTTGGGGTTAATAAATTCTAAAAGTTTTTTAAAGCCTAACATAAAAAATATTGCCGCTAATGCTAAAAGTGAATGATGAAGCGCCTCAAGATGATGCATAAAGATTGAAACTAAAAGAGAAAGGGCTAATGATGAAAAGCCTAGCAAAAATAGCGGTATAACCGGAAAAGCTTTTTTATTTAGGTGACGGCCCAGTAGACTACGTGAGGTGTGATATAAGAAAACTCCTCCGGCTAATATGGCTGCCAAGGCTATAGTATCAAAAATGTAATTCATATCACAAAAATTGTAGTTTATACAATTTTATTATCGCTTTGTACTAAATATCAAAAATAAATGAAATCTTGAATATCCTCATTTAAGTCAAGCAAGTTTCAACAAGCACTTCCGAGAGCAGTCATTAAGCAAAATATAGCATAGTTTTATTTTATGTAAAAGAAAGGCCAACTTTTTGGGATAAGCTGGCAAACCCTTTCAATTAGACAGAGGCCCTTTTTGGCAGACTAAAAACAGACTGAAGTTTTTTGCAAAGTGGAGACAGGCTGAAGCTGTGCCCAAATCTTCCATCATCACCAACGATATACACAAAGGATCTGCCCGGTAAAATTGTCTGCGAAAGGCCTTTATCACCAGATTCAACGACTACACCGTAGTAGGCTTCCCATTTACCTACCAATTTGCCACGACGAATGTAAACCCGCAGCCATGTGTCCCTTTCCCAACCAATTACCTGGACATCGGCCCTTATGCCCATGGGTCTTTTAACATAGTCAATATTGATGCCTTTGCAGGATGGGAGTTCAAATTGAAGTATGAGGTCCATCACTGTGCGTGTTACCTCAACATTCATTGCGGAAGGTTCTTTCCTCATTGTCTCCTCCTTGTAAAAAGGCTAAGTGAGTATAGACGTATAAGCCGAGCTCACTATCTGTAATATACTAGAGTACGCATTATCAGCAATATTTTAGAAAAATTTTATAATTATTCTCCCTGGTTTTATAAAATATGCAAATAGCATGGATATGCATTTTAGCTATGTTTTAAGCTGAATATTAGCTGACTATCGTTAATATGTTGGTGGAATAATGATAATATGAATATGACGACGGAAAAGTCGTCAATTATGTATATACAAAAAAACCATAAAAAATTAGGATTAAGCGAAAAAGAGGCTCGAACCTGTCTTTACGAAATAAAAAAGTTAAAGAAATCCCCGTAAAACAATGCGCGACGTTCCGCGTCGCGCGTGAAAATTTTTCTAAAAATGGGGGAAGTTTTATACTGGCTCCCCCTATTGGACACGTTCGGAACTCTTGATTGGGTAAATATAAGGAAAGATTTAGAAAAAGTGACCTCGTACATTTAATACATGGTAAACTAAATAAAATGAAACATTCAATAAAAACTGGGCTTATGTTTGGGATAACCTCGGGAACAATAACAACCCTCGGCTTATTGGTTGGTTTGCACTCTGGAACACACTCTAAATTAATAATTATAGGAGGTATTTTAACTATAGCCGTTGCGGATGCATTTTCTGATGCATTGGGTATCCATATTTCTGAAGAGTCTGAGAATATTCACACATCTAAAGAAATTTGGGAAGCAACGGTAACCACATTTTTGTTTAAATTTTTTTCCGCAATAATGTTTATCATTCCGATTTTGGTATTCAGCTTATTAACAGCAGTATGGATTAGCATAATGCTTGGTTTATCTGTTATTAGTATCCTAAGCTACTACTTAGCGAAAACACAAAGAAAGAAAAGCTGGAAAGTTATTGTTGAACATCTTGCGGTTGCTATTTTAGTTATCAGTATAACTCACTATATTGGTGACTGGGTTGCAACATTTTAACCAAAAGTTTAATAGCTCCCCATCGTGGACAGTATTCGAACTCATTATATGGGGTTTTTAGTTTGGGGATTTGGATGTTTTACAACTACAGTATCCTACGGCACCACCACAACCAGCACATACTGAAGAATTAGTGTCTTGTTTTCCTCCTTCACCATGTCTATCATATTTACAAATTATCATAATGGCACAAAATAGCAACATAATTTTTGTTAAAAAATAAGAAAAATCCCTCTCCGCTTTGCGGAAAGGGCATGCTTTTATTAATGTCTTAGTCCATTAATAATAATTGTGCTGTTATCAGATTCTCTGCTGACTTCTATTTCGTTAGGGGCCCTAATTCTGGAATGAGGCCGTTTGCCGTCATTCAGTATCATTAGTTTGGATGAGCTGGGAGATGGCGGTAAGTAGAATCTATCAGGCGCAGACCTAGAATTGAATTCGTCATTAGCCTTAGATTCAACTATTTCAATTCCAGGGTCACCAACATACATATCGGTGCCAACCTGATCGATTATCCAATCCTTAATCCAAACCTCTTCTTTCTCTTGCTCTCGCGAAGCGGATAAAGCCCTAGTTCTTCTAGCTTCCAATGCGGCTTTTTCAATTTCATTTTTTTCCTCAAGTTCTGCCAATTTTTTGTTGGTTTTTTCTAATGCAAACTCTGCTTTTTCTTTTGCATCTGAAAGTTCATGCCCTCTTATCACAAGTCTAGTATTGTATGATTCTAATTCTTTATTTAGATTGGAAGCTTTTTTCAAGTCTTCCTTATATACGAAAACCGTAACTGCTAATACGGCTATTGCCAACAAACTTGTGATGGTGAATATGCCAGCTTTTTCTTTTTTAATCGTCATTGAGTTTTCCTCCTCAATTTGGTTTTTAGTCCGATCTTAACTAAGATTAACCTTATCTGAGCGCTTTATTTGTTAAAGATCGGAAACAACTACTCTTTTTCTAGCAGTTTCCGTTCTTTTTGTCAAAAATGCGTGGCGACTGTTGTCGTCACGCAAGGCAGAGGGTACTTAGTTAAGCACCAAGATTGTTCCGGGAGGAATCTTCAACGAATTTGGTTGAACGAAAGTGATTTTTTCATCACTTGGAGCAAATGATGGTTTTGGGTATGTATAAAAAAACCGCAGGGCGAACCGTACGGCTTACTCCACGAATGAAACGGGCTTATCGCCCCTACTCTGACGTTCTAGCGGGAGACACTCCTCCATTATCTTCCACTCAGGCTTGGGTTTACCACAGTATTTGCAGTCACCACCATCTTCTTCTGCTTGGTGTAGGAGTTTCACCTTGCCAAGAGGAGTCTTTGGGACGGGTTTATTCATTTCTATCTCCCTCCTGTAGAGTTATTTCTGAATAACTAAATTGTACCGTATCTCTGTGGTATTTGTCAAATGGCTCCTCGTGTTGGACGAGTTCAGAACTCTTGATTGGGTTAGAATTAGAAGGGATTTAATAAATTTGTGTATATGTGTATAATATAGATAAGACAATTGAATATTCATTTATCAAGAGTGGCAATGAGGGGATTGGCCCGAAAATCTGCCCAGCAACCCTTATGAAGTGACGAACTAAGTAGGTGCTAAAACCAATCAGATAAAAAGGTCGTTTTTGTATTAGTAAAATGAGAACATTCGAATTCGTATCACCAAAACATCCCGACAAGCTATGTGACCAAATAGCCGATAGCCTCCTAGATGCCTACTTAGAACAAGACTCCTATTCAAGAGTCGCTATTGAGGTAATGGGAGGACACGGAAAAATTACCCTCAATGGAGAGGTTACTAGCAAGGCGAAGGTTGATATGAAACAGGTTGCTTTAGATGTGATTGGAAAAGGCTATAAAGTTGATTCTTATATAGGTAAACAAAGTCCTGAAATAGCAAGAGGGGTTGATGTGGGAGGAGCTGGAGACCAAGGGATTATGGTTGGTTATGCAACAAATGAGACTGATACATATATGCCTAAGGGGTATGAATTAGCTCGCAAACTTTGCAAAAATGTCTATAGAGAATATCCCTATGATGGAAAGACGCAAATAACATTGGATAGAGATGATGTAGTGGCTGTTGTGGCAAGTTTCCAGAATAGTAAAAGTAGAGAATTGGAAACACTAGTCAGAGATTTAATTAAATCTAAAGAATATTTTATTAATCCAGCTGGAGAATGGAAAATTGGAGGATTCGATGCAGATTCAGGATTATCAGGAAGAAAAATAGTAATAGATAATTATGGTCCTTATGTACCTGTTGGAGGGGGAAGTTTTTCTGGGAAAGACCCCTCTAAAGTAGACAGGAGTGGCGCATATATGGCACGCAAAATAGCCGTCGATTTATTAAAGAGAAGAAATGCAAAGGAGGTATTCGTGCATTTAGGATATGTAATAGGAGTTATAAATCCGGTTATGGCCATTGCGAATATAGATGGTAAAGAAGAAGAAATAACTGAATATGATTTGACCCCTAATGGGATAATAGAAAGCCTGGGTCTTAGAAACCCTATTTATAAAGATCTTTCTATGTGGGGACACTTTAACTAGTTCCCCATCTTAGACAAGTTCGGAACTCTTAATTGGAGGATAATAAGAGAAGATTTGAAGGTTTTTACTAATCTACCTGAATTTGCTAGTCTTTAGTAAAATGTTAAATCCTAAACAAAAGAGGTGGGTAAATCATCTTTCAGATACAGATAAAATCAAGATTATTCCTTATGACCCAACATCCGAAGAAAAATTTCAGATGGTTAAAGAGAGGGTTCAAAAAGCACTTGGCAAAAAATACCATATAGAACACAGAGGGGCTAGTGGTATGGGAATATCGGGTCAAGATGAAATTGATACATATATACCTGTTTCTGTAGAAGAATTTGATTCTTTGATTCCAAAACTAAAAGAGCTTTTTGGTGAGCCTGGTAGTCATTACCCCTTGGACAGAGTTAGGTTTAAAACTTTTATTGACGGTAAACGTATTGATATATATTTAATAAACAAGGAAGCTTCTAGCTGGTTAGATGGCGTTAAGTTTGAAAACTATATAAAATCTCATCCCGAATCTTTAGATGAATATAGAAAATTAAAAGAGGATGGGAATGGATTGAGTATTAGAGAATATTACAGAAGAAAAATCATCTTTATGAATGAAATTCTGGAAATAGCTAAGTAAGGGATACGTTCAGAACTCTTGATTGGGGTGGCATTAAGGTTGATTTGGAGCAAATGGTAGTTTTTGGGTAAAAGAAAGGGCCGGGGTTAGTCGGCTTAGGGTTTCTCAAATTTTTTCAAACAAGACGGGCAAATCATTTTAATAAGTTCTATCTTGCAAGTAGGACAATGATACTGGCCGCTAAGGCTTTGCGTGTCGGGAACGAATTTGCACTCAGGGCAGAAACCACTTACCAATCTAGCACTGCATGGCGGGTCGTCGTGAAAAACAACAAATTCAGCTTTCATACTGACATCTCCTTAAAGAACGATTATAAAATAAGATACCATCTGGCTAGTACTTTGTCAATCCTAGCTCCCCTCTTTGGACAAGTTCAGAACACCAGATTGGGGTATAGCTTACAGGGAGTTGGTGAAATTTGGGTATGTATAAGAAAAAAGCCGACAGTGTCGGCAGTTAAGTTCAAGCAAGTTCTGTATCTTGTTCTGGAAGCTTACCTTCCCATGGCGTAACAGAGTTTATTGGAAAAGGCATGGAACGGTCAAATAAATATTCTGTTACCGAACAATTCTCCTGTTTTCTATCTTTCCATCTCATAAACACTTCTACTGTTAAGTCGTGTATGATTTTATGTAGTACACTGAACCACCTTCCATGACCAACAACTAAAATATTTTTGCCCGAGAAAGAAGGTTCTGAAAGAAAACTTCTAACTCTAATTTCTACATCAGGACAGTTCTCTCCTCCAGGTGCTCTGTAATGATAATAGCCAGAACGCTCTCTTAGGCGTATTTGTTCTGGATATAATCTTTTAATATCACTTCTGGACAATTCGTGAAATATCCCATCCCATTTTTCGTCAAGACGGGAATCAACTATGGGAATTGATGCTTCTGGGGCGTAAAATTGCTCAAGCATTATTTCCGCAGTCATTTTTGTTCTTAAAAAAGTTGAGTGAAGGCACATGTTGGGCTGGAACCCTCTCAAGTATTGGCCTGTTATTATTGCTTGTTGTCTGCCAATTTCAGTAAGTGGATAGGCATGGTTGGGGGTTTCGCAGGCCGCTCTTTCGTCCTGCGTCATAGTGTTACCTACAGATTGGGCATGGCGAACAAAAACTAGTTTTCTTATAGACATATTAGCCCCCTAATTTTCAAAGAAGTATAAAGAATAAATACCACATCTCTGTGGCATAAATCAAGTAATAAACCCGTATTGGACAAGTTCAGAACGCCTGATTGGAGTATAGCTTACAGAGAGCTGATAGGATTTGGGTATGTATAAAAAAGGTAAGGTATTTTTATAGGATAAACAAAAAAGATATGCGAGACATATCTTTTAGACTTCTTGGGGATTAAAATCTGGCAGTAAGGTAAACTTTTCACTTGGTTCTTTTATTCTTTCTCTAGTTCCTATTTCGGTTAATCTATACTCATAAGGTAATCTTCCCCCTCTCTTTTCTAATAACTCTTGAGATATATCTTCTTTTACTCTCCTTTCAACCTGTCCTTTATCTTCTAAATTTTCTAGGCGAGCATACATAGTACCAATACTTATATCTTTAAGTATAGAATCTGGCTTAACACCTTTTTTCTTTCTTAGCTCACTCTCTATTTCTAGACCTGTTTTCCAAACAGTATAATGCAATACATCTAATATATCTCTTTCTGTAATTCGTGGCATGAAAAATACTCCTGACTAAAGAACTAATGAATTAAAAACACCATAGCATGACTATAGTGTTTTGTCTAGTTAGCTCCCCATGTTGGACACGTTTAGAACTCTTGATTGGGTTAGAATTAAGCAAGACTTAGGAGAAATGATGGTTTTTGGGTAAGAAAAAAGTGCGAGATTATCGCACCGTGATTTTATTAGTCAATTTCTAGAAAATTAAAAATAGAAGAACAATATAGGCAATTTTGCATAAAAAGAAAGCCACACCAGAGCTCTCACGAGATAGTGTGGCAAGTTTAGGGAGGACAATTATGGCTTAGCTTCCTGGCACTTGTTTCGCTTGGTACATGATGAAACTGATGCCAACGGCAATCAGTAGGAGTCCCGCCACATTAACTATACTGAACTCTAACTTAGGAAAGAAGGTCGGGAGAAAACGTCCTCCACCCCATGCTATAATATAAGCAAACGTTCCCGCGAGATTCACGATTGCAAACGGAAGAGCGGGATTCGGTGCCTGCGTCGTGCTCATGGCCTGCACTAACAAAATGTTTGCGGTACTGCCAATGATGAGTGCTGCTACAACAATGGCCATAAACGGCCAGATGGGAGAGATGTACTCATTCAACGGTGTTGACGACATTTTGCCAAGTACAAGGAATCCGACGAAACAACCGAAAAACCAGGCAATAAAGAAACCCTCGGCCTTCAATCCAAACCGATGTTCAAACATCGGTAAGAATACCATCATAGGTATAATAAGAAACATGGCCACGAACGACTTCGTAATCCATCCCCAACTTTGCGCGAACTCCAACATAGCTAAACCCTCCTTTTTCAATGTTTATGTGCTACTACCATAGCAGCACATTTGTAAAGATGCGTCAATTGCTCCCCGTAGTCCGAGATGTTCGAACCTGGATTAAGGAGAATTGGAGGACATATTATGTGCCTAAGTTGGATAAACCTAAATAAAAGACCGATTTCTCGGTCATACTCCGTGTTTATGAGAGTGGGTCGCCCATTTAAGGAAATCTGCAATATCTCCGAGACACACTTCTTCAAAAACACAATCGGGTGCAGGAAAAAATGAATACTTCCGCCATCTACTAAACCATCGGACTTGTCCCAGTAATCCGCCTGCCTTTGTAGTAACCTCCCAGATATAAGTCTTGCCACTTTTGGGCCGGTCTTCGACAAGTGAAAATTTTATATACTTTCCTTCCCATTCAGATGGGTCGCTTCCAATCGCTGTGAGCATTGTGATTTCTCCTTATTTGAATATACTCCAGCAACCTAACCACATTTAGGTTCGGACGTCCATCCTGGGGTAAAATAAAACACTAGGTTTTATCTAGTGTTTTATCGTTGCTCCCCGTAGTCCGAGATGTTCGAACCTGTTTCCCCTGCTCGCCTTAGGAGAGGGTAAAAGAAAATTCTGTAGTCTTACCTTGCATAAAATTTTTAATCCAATAATCTCCACTCACTATCGATAAAGTCGGCCTGGGGTCCAGCTGTACTATACCCATCTGAGTAAGTAATCGCACTATGAATATTAATTTCAGGAGGTTTATCAGCAGACACCTTCCTCCTATAAAAGAATTCAGTGGATTCACCTTCTGTCCCTTCTATAATAGCGTCTAGGCGATATAGATTCCCTTGCTCGTCTAAAATCTCATTTGTCACTCGAGTTTTCTTACCCTTTGTAAGTCTCTCTAATACTCCACGTACTTCTTCCGATGAGGGAATTTGCTCAACGTTTCGCTCTGATGGATTTGGTATTTTCTCATTCATATATATTAATTATTATGTTTTATAAAAGCCATATCCCCACTATACCAAAAAATTAGTTCTAAAACTAGCCGTTTTTCTACTGGCTCCGGGAGCAGGATTCGAACCTGCAACCATCTCCTTAACAGGGAGCCGCTCTACCGTTGAGCTATCCCGGAATATTAAATTGTAGGGATATTTTAACAGCAATCCTGGCAAAATTCAAGGTTGTTAATGCCAACGATATTTTGATAAGATAGCTGCAGCTCTTTTTTTATTTCCCCAAGGAGATGCGTACATGGCTGCTACACTAACCGTCTTTGCTGGTCCAATGTTTGCTGGTAAAAGCGAAGGGCTGATCCGAACTCTTAGAGTTATTGAGATAGCCGAAAGAAATATCATCGTAGTCAAGCCGAAAATAGATACTCGCACCGAGCAGGAGATTGCCGCTCGCACGAAGAAATGCGATAAACAATCTGAGAAGCTCTCTACATTCCCGGCTTATCCGGTCAATTCGGCAGCTGAAGTCGAAGAATTACTCAAAAAGAATCAATGCGATGTGCTGGCCATGGACGAGGTACAATTCTTCGGAGACTGGGTAGTGAAACTCGTCAACGATTTGCTGGAAGAAAAGAGGGCAACGGATTTCAAAATAATCGTTGCCGGCCTAGACATGGATCATCAAAAACAACCTTTCGGACCGATGCCACATCTCATGGCTATGGCCGACGAAGTTACTAAACTGAAAGCGGTCTGCGATGTATGTAGACAGCTACCCGAGAATGCCATCTTCACAAAGAAGATAGGCGGCTCATCTGAACAAGTCGAGATTGGAGACAAAGACATCTATCAGGCCCGCTGCAGAGCCTGCCACTAACCACAAACCCCGCATACGCGGGGCCCTTTATTTCTAGTATCCTCTTAACTTACCTACTCCGTGATGCTGTCTGATCTTATCCAGTGCCTTAGCCTCGATCTGACGAATACGTTCGCGGGTAACACCGAATACCTTTCCTACCTCTTCAAGGGTGTGGGTAACACCGTCCTTTAATCCAAATCTCATTTCTAATATCTTCTGCTCTCGCGGTGACAAGTCGCTGATAATTTCATTCAAGTGATCTTTCAGTATGCGCCTACCGGCAAGAGTCTCTGGAGAGACTGTATCTTCATCTGCTACGAAGTCAGACAGAAGAGAGCCTTCGTCGTCATCACTGCCGACAGGCGCCTCAAGAGAGACAGTATCCTGTGAGATTTTAATAATATGCCTGATTTTGTCCACGCCTATGCCCATTTCTGCCGCAGTCTCCTCTGGCAACGGCTCGCGGCCTAAATCCTGGACCAGTCTTCTGACCACCTGCTGGTATTTATTAATAGTTTCGATCATATGCACTGGAATACGGATAGTACGAGCCTGATCAGCCAAAGCTCGGGTAATCGCCTGCCTGATCCACCAGGTGGCATAGGTCGAAAATTTAAATCCTCTTTTATAGTCGAACTTCTCCACCGCGCGGGAAAGACCGATGTTTCCCTCCTGTATCAGATCGAGAAGTGTCAGGTTGGGTGAACGGCCGACATATTTTTTGGCTATGGAGACTACCAGTCTCAGGTTTGAGAGCATTAATTTCTGCCTGGCTGCTTCGTCGCCCTTTTCTATTTTCTTGGCCAGTTCTGCCTCTTCTTCTCCTCTCAGCAATGGGTACTGTCCGATTTCTCGCAGGTACATCTGTACGGAGTCTGATCCGGCTTCAATCTGTTCTGTTTCCAGCTTCTTTTTCTCTTCGTGTTCTTTGACTCTCTCCTCGGCAAAAACCTTACCCGTGTCTACAATGTTGATGTTGGCGGATTCAAGGCGCTCATAGAGTTGTTCTAGTCCTTCAATATCTTTCTCTACCCGAGGAAAAGTGTGTAGAATTTCCGATTCGGTTACGAATCCCCTGTGGCGGCCTTTATTTATCAAACCCAGGATGACTTCTTCGGTAATTAACGGCTTCTTCGTTCTTTTGACCACTTTTTTGACTTTGGTTTTTTCTCTCGTTTTCTTCTTAGCAACTTTCTTTTTCTTTTTAGCCGGTTTTAACTTGGCCTTTTTCTTTTTAGGCTTCTTTATGGTCTTTTTTTTAGGTTTGGCCTTTTTGGTAGTCTTTTTCTTTTTGGCCTTTTTCTTCACTGGCTTCTTCTTTTTTGCTGGCATAGATGTAAAAAAGCAAAGGACAATCGAAACTGTCCTGATGCTTGGTTATTGAGGTAACTCCCTTGAGATCTTTGAAAATTCCGCCGCCAGAGTCGCTAGACGCTCTTTGTCGCGGTTTTTCTCAGCCGACTTGATGTCGTACTCCAGATCAGCCAAACGGGCTGATATTTTCTTCTTTTTAATTTGATTCAATATTTTATTAAACTCTAGCTCCAATTCTTTGCCGTCTATATCCTTCCAAAATTCCTGAGACTTAAGATACACGAATTCCAGGTTCATGGCTAGACTGGAGTCGGCTATAGATATCGGCTGGGCTACTACTCTATCTCCCTCCTTGCTCTTCATACTCCCCAGCAACTCCTTAACTTTGCCTGAAAGGAACTGCTCGAGTTCCACGGATATGTTCTGCGCTAGTTCTGGTTTCTTCATAGCCAGAGCAAGTAGACTCTCCTCCATGACATCCAGGGGGCTGTCTTTCTTAATCTCTGGCATATTCTGTTCTTCTTCCTGGCCTTTGGGTTTTACTTTTGCAATCTCTTCTATCAGGACTTCTTCTTTTAGTTTCAGGGCCAAGGCAAGTTCACCCAGCCAGTGCGACCTCTCAATCTTGTTTGTCATAGACGCCAGGAACGGCATCAACTTTTGGGCCATTAACTTTTTACCCAAAGCCGTAGTGATGTCCAGCGTCTTTTTCGCTGTCTCAAAGTAGAACTCCATAAAGGGTCTGGATTTGGCTGCGTACTCAGACCACTTGGAGCCGTATTTTTTTACGTAGTCAGCCGGATCTTTTAAATCCGGTTCATCTATTGAAACTATACCGACATTGAAACCTCTGGCTAAAGCCAGATCAACTCCCCTGTCTGTGGCTATGTTACCGGCTGCGTCGGCGTCGAAGCAAAGGTCAAGGTTGTCGGTATATCTTTTTAAAATTTTTAAATGTCCGTCCGTGAGGGCTGTGCCCGATGAGGCGACGACGTTTGTCGCTCCGACCTGATGCGACATGATTACGTCCATATTACCCTCTACCACTAGGCACCTGTCATTGCGCCTGATATCCAATTTGGCCTTATCTAGACCATATAACACCCTACTTTTATCATAAATTGTTGTCTGCGGCGTGTTGATGTACTTAGCGCTCTCTTCGTCCTTTTTATTACCACCAAATACTCTACCGGTGAATCCGACGGTCCTGCCGCTCAAATCCATGATTGGAAATATTATTCTGGATCGGAAACGATCGTAGTATCCCGAGTCTTTTTCTTTCTTTACCGTCAGCCCGGCATCAAATATGTCTTTGGTACTGTATTTTCTTCCTAGGAAACCCGATAACGCATCCCATGATTCCGGAGCATAGCCGAGATTAAATCTCTTGATCACCTCATCGGTCAGTCCCCTGTCATGCAAATATGCCACAACCTTTTTGCCCGAAATTGAATTATACAATTGCTTTTCAAAGAATTTCATGGCCAGATCGGTTATCTCATACAAACTGGTTTTGTTACTTTTGAATTCCTGCCTGTCATTACGGTTTAACTCTATGCCCGCTCTATCGGCCAGAGTTCTTAAAGCATCCGGAAATTCTACTCCCTCTATCTGTTTTACGAAACCAAATATGTCGCCACCGGCCGAACAGCCGAAACAGTGCCAAATCTGTCTTTCGGGTGAAACAAAAAAAGACGCGGACTTTTCATTATGAAAAGGACAGCGCGCTTTATAGTTCACTCCGGACTTTTGCAATTTCAAATAGCTGGAAATTAGGTCAACGACATCTACCCGTTCCTTTATTTGTTCTGTAACGGTTGACATATATCCTGTTACTATATCCTATTTATATGGATTTTAAAAGCCCCGGATGGAGCTTAAGCTGTGTCCCCGGATGGAGGGGAATATTTCTGTTTGAAATACCCGAGCATGGCATTAGGGGTGTCGTCATCAAAGCACGGATAATATGCTTCAAATTTGTCTTCGCTAGCGAATACGAATGGCGGCATACAGTTAAATCGCAACAAATAATAGGTCAGGGCACGCGCCGTCCGACCGTTGCCGTCGGCAAATGGATGTATCTTCAAAAAGTGATAATGAAAACCGGCAACATACCTAAGATTCTCATTTTCGTCCAAAAATCTCGCATTTTGCTGCCACCAGTTTATACGTCCGATCAAGTTCTTCATCAAGGCAGGAACTTTTTCGGGTGAAGGGCACACTCTATAGCCCCTGCTTTCGCTATACACTTTCACACCAACACGCCTGTATCTTCCAATATGCTCAGGCGACAATCTATGACCGCCTGGCTGCAAATGCTGATTCTCGGTTATGAGTCTCTGGATTTGGCAAAGAATTTTCTTGTCAACGTACTGATTGACCATCTCCTGCGCAAGTGCTTCCAGCATGAGCATAGCACCAACGTGACCTGTTTCTTCACGGCTAGAAATTGCCCATCGAATTGCCTCGAGGTCTCTTCGTGTACCGCCAATACCCTCAATTAAGTCAGAGTGGAAAATGAAATTCGCGAGACTGGTGATTGCCTTTTTGGCTAAACTCATTTGTCCTCCTTACTTTTAACGAACTGTCTATGCGTAAGATACCAAGAAGCTTTTTTGCGGTCAAACAATTTTACCGTCAAACCAAAACATTAACATGGGACTGGGCATCTATAATACAAGGCTGGTTTTCAACTACAAGGTAACCGAAAATGGTCAGAGCTATCATTACCGTAAGAATTTCGATAAAACTTTTTTAGGCGGGCCATTCGGGATGATGTTGGAACGGAATTAGCTGATAATTTTTAATTTTGGCCATTTTCTCTTTCTCTTATTTTCTTTTTACCATTTGTGCAATTTCTTCAGATACCCTTCTCACTTTTATTGTTTTATGTCCAAGACGAACTGCTTTTGTGAATCGGTGTATTCCATCAAGGATAATCCATTCTCCTTTGTGAAGATAAATTTCAATAGGATGTTTTAAATCTGCTTTGTTTACTTCTTTTGCATGATAAAACTCTTTGTCAAAATTTTTAATTAACATCCTCGGGGTCAAATTCCAGTCATCCGTTCCTTCTTTCTCAAGATAAGGAATATCCAGATTGTATTCTATTTCCGAAATAGGTATTTCTTCAACAGGAATATCAATCGCCCATAGCTTTGGCTCATCAATTTTAAAACCTGTGTTTAATATGTCAGGTAATGGCATGTTTAAAAAGTAAAAAAATAATTCATTTCATGGCGGAGGAGGTGGGATTCGAACCCACGAGAGCTTGCGCTCGCGCGCTTTCCAAGCGCGTGCACTAGACCACTATGCGACTCCTCCTGATAACATTAAAATAGCGTATTTAACCCACAGACTCAAGAAATTAAAAAAGTGTCCAGAGGACACTTCAGATTATAAATTCGTTCCAATCAATTGTTTGGCACACATATATCCTGGCGTACCGGCTACCGAACCGCATGGGTAAGAGCCGGCCCCGCAATAGAATACATTCTCGTGCTCACCGAACTGATAGAATGATTTCTTCGGATCGGAAGAGTAGTTTCGGTCAAAGAAATTCTGGCCATTAGCCAAAAGGGTATGATCAATGTTCCCGCCTGGGAAATAGAAGAGGTCCTTCAGGTCACGCGGAGTCAGGAAACGACTCCAAACGAAATCACCTTCATTCTTGATCCGAGAGGATACCATTGCCCTGATCCGGTCTCTGATATGACTCAAATTCTGGGCCGTCTCAGCCACTCCCAAACTTTTAATGAAAACGACAATTGAATGGAGGCTGGTATTTTCGCCGAACTGCCTTTGTCCTGCTCCCTCGCAATATATCTGATAGTAACTCGGATTGAAACTATCTCCAGACGCAGCGCGCTGAGAAGATTTTTCCATATCAGCCAGGCTGTTACATGGAAAAATGAATCGAAAAGCGGATTCGGAGTCCTGGGCCTCGGTGATACCTTTCCACTCTACCGGCCTACTAAAGACCATGATCAGTTTCCCGCTGGTACCCATAAAGTTCTTTCCCCGAACCGGCTGATAATCGCAAAGCGAATCAGCAGTTGTCATCGGGTCAGTGGCAAAGATCAAGTAGTCTGCACGAACAGACATCTCTGCTTTGTCTTTGCTGTATATAACTTGGCCCTTTTGGGGATTGGCATGGATAACCCGGGCCGAGGTGATGATCTTGACTCCCAAAGACCGATTTATCTTCTCCAATTCTTCAGTAATTCTCCAGATGCCTCCTCTGACGAATCCCCAGTATCCATTCATGACCGAACCGGAATCCATGAGAGGAATATTAAAAGCTGAATATGGAGAGTAATAAGAAGTTGGTCCGCTTTCAATCACCGTCATGCCCATATACATCTTAGTTTCCTGGGATGTGAAATAGCAGTTGAGAAGATTTTCGGCGCTACCGGTGATCCAGAGCTTGGTTAAGGGTAGGCCAAGCTCTGCTATTGCGTCTTCGACCGTCGGAACCTTGGCCTCACGGTATCCTCTCTGTAAAAAGGAAATGACTCTGGCTTCGTCCTGACGAAACGCCCGCAGATCGCCCCGCTCCCCTACCTTATTACGCAATTCAATTTTCAGCATCGTGGGGTCACGGTGTATATAGACCGGCTTTTTACAGGAATTAAAATACACGATTTTGGCATGTTTGGGATCATAGACCTGAACCCTATCGGCAAGACCCGTCTCCTGAAAAACAAATTTCTGCATCAGGCCGAGCGCTGTAGCCCCCTCGGGGTAAAGGTACTCCTGCCCTTGAATGTTCACTGAATCTGAAACGCAGGCACCGCCCACTTTTTCTTTCCTCTCAAGCAGTGTCACGTTAAATCCCTCACGTTGAAGATAGTTGGAGGCAACCAAACCATTGATTCCCCCTCCGATGACTATTACCTCTTCTTTCATCTTTATCTCCTTTGTGAATGAGCACAAGATGTAGCTTTTTATATCACACCGATAGAAGAACGGCAAATTAAAAAAAGAGGGCCGCCAGTGCGAAACTGGCGGCCAAGGTCAGAGTAAACATTACTCGGTGAAAAATTCGGATATCAGGAGAGCGATCTTCTTACGCCTATCCGTATTGTCGAAGGTACCCCTGTGGCCAGGACTGTCTTGGATAGTCCTGAGCTTCAAGAACCTGCTGCCATGGACGGCCGAATCCAGACCTGCCAGGTAAAGATTGGGAATCTGGCGAGGCACGATCTTATCATCCGGGAATGCGACAATGAGACAGTCGGCGCTAATATTCGGAGCGGCATCGTTGAAAACCGAACTGCTTCGCCAACTATTAAGTCGTCGGATGATATTTCTAAAGTTGGGACCGAATTTAACATCCGGCGACAAACAGGCATCGTTATATGCAGCAGGTGCCACCAAAATCAGTTTGTGCACCAATTTCGGATACTCAGCTGCTACAATCGCGGCTAAATAACCGCCCATGCTAACGCCCATGATAGACAGGGGGAAAGCCGAAAATGGGGCTGCGGAGAAAATGTCAGGCGACTTCAGGGCCTGTAATACCCTCCTGGTATCCACTAGCCGGTCATAGAGACCATACTCGTGAAACTTTGAAGCGTTCAGATTGCTCCTGTAGTCAAAACAATGAACAATGAATCCCATACTGGTCAGTATGGGTCCCCAGAAAGATTTAACTTTCTTGTGAAAACCCTCCTCCGTGGTTCCTCCGTAGACGATCAGGATCCGATCCAGGTTGGCGTTCTCGAAGTCTAGAGGAGACAGGGTGACAATCGGGAGCTTGACGCCCTCGACAGAAAGGCTCTCCTCTACAACTCGCATGCCGTTCTCTAATCTAGCGTCATTTAGACATTCGGTCATTAACCTACCTCCGTGTTGTAAAGAACATCTTCAGTTTAACACAGAAATCTGTTACGTCAATTCTACTTCAGCTTCTTCTTTATTAGCTTATTGAATTTCTCTCCTCTATCATATTCATTCTTGAATTTCTCGAAGCTCTTTGAGGCCGGGGAAAAAAGCAGAGTTGCTTTTGAATAGTTAGATATTTTGTTCAAAGACAGGTCCACACATTCTTCCAGAGTATTTAAAACTTTAATTTTGTAGCTTTTCTTGCCTAAGACAGCAAGCATTTTACCCGTAGCGCTGCCGTCAATCATGATAATATTCTCCGGCTTGATATATTCGGGTACTATCTTCGCCCATTGGGAATAGTCCAGCTGTCTGTCAGTACCCCCGGTAATTAAAATACAGCTCGGAGAACCGAATCTTTTGACCGCGGCTATGCCGCCATCAGGCGAGGTCGCGGCGGTATCATTTATGATTTTGATTTGTTTGTTCTCGAATATTAATTCTTGGCGGAATGGAACCTGGGGCAAGGTTCTAATGCTCTTCTGCATCATCGGCCAGGAAACACCGCCCAAATGCGCAGTCAAAACACTGACAAGCAGATTTTGCAGATTGTGCCCCCCCCATTTCTTAACGAAACCTTTTACATTCAATATTTTCTTAACTTCCCCATTTGATTGGAAATATATGGCATCTTTTTTATAAAAGACTCCGTTGAGTTTCTTTGGCAAAGATAAGAGTGAGGAAAACCAGATCTTTGCTTTGGGTTTTTGTTTTAGGAAGAACTCTGTCCAGTCATTATCATGATTAAGGATTAAATTTTGATCAGAAGATTGATTCCTGAAAATATTAGCCTTTATTCCAGCGTAGTTATTGAGCGAGCCATGCCTATTTAAATGGTCCTGATATATGTTAGTTATTACGGCTATTTCGGGAGCCTCTGATGCTTC
>SDBV01000850.1_pt1 | contig 44400 bp, 45 predicted proteins | sample 2277081 | NCBI WGS metagenome assembly SDBV01 (sample SAMN10402039, study PRJNA504765) | marine sediment metagenome | isolation source: marine sediment core GS10_PC15, 223 cmbsf | place: Arctic Ocean: Southern Knipovich Ridge | collected 2010
CTGGATTGGCTTGAAAAGCATTTAAAAACCGGATCCTGAACAATCACCCCATGGAATGATGGTGCCAGTATGTTTTGATCCTTCTTGTAAAAACTGCTGGTTTTTCGGCATAGATCAGGTCGGACCTGGAAAAGATCTTTTCCATCAGCTGGTTCCTGCTCTCACCGATCAGATCAATTAACTTTTTTTCTCCGGAGACTGTAATCTCCTGTGGCATTGTATGCTGAAGGTACAATTCAAACCTGTCATAATCGCGTATATCACCCAGTTTTTCTGCAAGTTTATCTATGGTCCCGGCATATGCTTTCAGTAATTCCGGAAAAACCGGCTGTATGAGTTCCATGTGATACTGAAGGTATTTTGTATTCTTCCTGTACTCATGAAATTCATCCAAATGGTACTGATCCTTCACCCTGATGAGCTTTCTGAGACCTCTCCTGTAAACCCTTCTGATCCCCTTCCTGATGGAAACAAAACCATTCCGAAGCTGACAAACATCGGCAATTCGCTCCCGGGCAAGGATCAGATCTTCAAGGACATGTTCGAAACCACCTGATTGCATAAATACCGAAAGATCTGCGTCAACCCGTGAAGACAAAAGTTTCTTTAAATTCAGAAAGTCATTTGCTGGCAGTGCATCCGGATGCTCTGTTTGGATCAGTTCAAGGGTTTGAAGCAGGACATAGCTGTCTCTGACCTCTGACATTATTCTGGATATGTCCCGGTAGAATCTGTTCTCACGGTAATAATTGCCGTATCCGATCTCATCCCTGATCAGCCTTAGTAAGGCCCTGATCCGTTTGATCGTTCTGCGCGTCTCATGGATTGCTTTATGCACATCCTCATGACTCTTCATCTGGTTTTCCATATGAGAGATCTGTCCCATAAGTATTCCCTTCAGGCTCTCTTCGAGGGTGATCTTTGTATCAATCTGAAAGCTTTCCACCGGATTATATTTGGTCAATACAAAGACAAGATAAGAAATGGTCAGACCGGATACAAGAATTTATTTCCTTGTTTCTTGCTATCCCTTTTATCATCTTTGTTCATATTTCTGCTGTCAATGAGAATCGGGCTGTTACCTTTCTTTTTCCTTGTTTTCCTGGCCTCCTGTATCACCCAGGAATTTTGTGATGATGACAATGAATCATTGCTGGTTGTCCGGTTTAAAACAATGGAATCCGCAGTCATCTCTGATACCATTATGTCAGAAGTAACCATACACGGGATCAGGGAAAGAAAATCCGACAGCCTGTTGTATAATTTGGTTTCTGGATCGAGATTCTTGCTGCCCCTTGATCCCAACCATGAACAATCCCGGTTTGTACTGAACATGAATGGGCAAAATGACACCCTCCTGGTAACACACAGGAATAACGTATATATGGTATCATATACCTGCGGATTTTCCACCCTGTTTAACCTTGAAAATATCCCTGAATACACCGGTTTGATGATCAAGAAAATAGAGATAATAGACCCCATGGTCGATGCCGTGTTGGAACAGAATGAAGAGCATATCTGGATATATTATTAGCACTGCACTGCTCCTGGCACTGCTCCAGACTGTGGCCGGACAGGATACACTGCGTACATACGGACCACGGATCGGAATTGACCTGGCCCGGTTTGTTTATGTATTTGCCGATCCTTCTGAAATTGGAGCAGAATTGTCCGTAGACGTGGAAGTCTACAACAATATTTTTCCCGTTTTCGAGATAGGCTACAACAACATCTCCGAAACAGAGGAACTGTTTAGCTATTCCTCCGGAGGAACGTATGCCAGGGCAGGTATGGATTACAATTTTTTAAAGGTGAAAGACCGCTCGGTGCACCATAGCATTACCGTGGGATTCCGTTACGGAGTCTCAATATTCTCTCACAGGGTTGAAGATGCACACGTTCCAAGTGGTTACTGGGGAGATTTGCCGGTGGATTCCTATGAGAATAACCTGACAGGGAACTGGCTTGAACTTGTAGCAGGCCTGAAGACTGAAGTGGCATCCAACCTCTTCCTGGGATGGTCATTCCGTTACAAGATCCTTCTGAATCCTGAAATGGATCCACATGTGACTCCCGAGCTTATTCCAGGCTACGGGAGTGGCAGTAAAGACAGGGAATTCGGATTCACATACTCCATCTTTTATAAGATACCTTTGCTCAAAAGATAAAAAAACCAAACTATATCACCATGGCATACTTCGCATCAAAAGACCGTTACCTCAACATGACGTATAACCGGTGCGGCAACAGCGGCCTGCTGTTACCGGTTATTTCACTGGGACTCTGGCACAATTTCGGAGGTCTGGGAGATTTCCAGAAGATGAAAGAGATCATCCTCAGCGCATTTGACATGGGGATCACTCATTTTGATCTTGCCAACAATTATGGGCCACCTCCCGGAAGTGCAGAATTGAGTTTTAAGAATATCCTGCATTCAGAACTGGGCGCCCACAGGGATGAGCTGATCATCTCCACCAAGGCAGGTTACCTGATGTGGGAAGGACCCTATGGGGAATGGGGAAGCCGGAAATACTTGCTGGCAAGCCTGGACCAGAGCCTGAAGAGAATGGGGCTTGATTATGTGGATATCTTTTATTCACACAGGCCCGATCCTGACACGCCGATGGAGGAGACCATGGAGGCTCTTCACAGCGCTGTTCAGCAAGGGAAAGCACTCTATGCCGGAATATCAAATTATGATGCTGAACAAACAGAACGGGCTGTTGATATTCTGCAGGGATTGGGTACACCCTGTCTGATCCACCAGCCCAGGTACAACATGTTCGACAGGTGGGTGGAAGAGGACCTGCTGGGTGTCCTGGAGCAGAAAGGTGTGGGATGCATTCCATTCAGTCCCCTGGCCCAGGGCCTGCTAACCGACAGGTACCTGAATGGGATACCCGAAGACTCCAGAATTGCCAGTGACAGCATCTTCCTGAAAAAGGATCATCTTGATCCTGATATCATGGTTAAAGTGAAAGCCCTGAACCAGCATGCTGAGCAGAGGGGCCAAACCCTGGCCCAGATGGCCCTGGCATGGATCCTGAATCAAAAACAGGTAACCTCGGTGCTTATCGGTGCCAGCTCAGTTTCACAACTGAAGAACAATGCAGGTACCACTGATAACTTACAGTTTACAAAGGATGAACTGGCCACCATCGAAAACATCCTGATCTGACAGGTTATTCCTGCTGCATGGGAGAGTAACTACCCCAGATCAAGGTCCAGATTATCCAGTTCATCGTTGATCAGGTTTATCTCCTCGTCTGTCAGGACCACCTGTGCTGATCCGGCATTTTGCTCCACCTGTTTTTCATTCCTGGCCCCCACCAGAGCAACTGTTATCCCGGGTTGCTGCAGTGTCCACTGAATGACCAGTTGTGACAGGGAGGCACCCTTCTCTTCAGCAAGGGGTTTAATTGAATCCAGGAACTGGTTGGTTTTGATCAGGTTATTGATCTTAAAATGGGGCATATCAGGCCGGGAGTCTCCTGGTGCAAAGGAGGTTTCAGGGGTGATCTTCCCGGTGAGTAATCCCCGCTGGAGGGGACTGTATGCAAGTATCCCGCAATCGTTCTCAACACACCAGGGAACGATCTCCTCCTCGATTTCACGACGTACCATACTGTAGGGCACCTGGTTGGAGCTAAGATCCACCACACTGTTGGCCCTTTCCATCTGCTCCTGGGAGTAATTACTGACCCCGATCGCCCTTATCTTTCCCTGTTGAAGGAGCGTTTGAAGCGCTTCCATGGTCTCCTCCACAGGGGTTGTGTTATCGGGCCAGTGGATCTGGTAAAGGTCGATATAATCTGTGCCCAACCTGCTCAGGCTCTCCTCACATTCACGGATAATGCTGTCCCGGCCCGAATATTTGTATACATCCCTGCTAAGGCCATCGTTGTCATTCGTTGTGAAAAAAAACTCTCCTTCAGTACCCTCCCACCGCATTCCGGACTTGGTCAGGATCTCATATTTGTCCCGTTTACCTTTGATGGCTTCACCCAGGAGCTTTTCAGAATGGCCAAATCCGTAAATCGGTGCAGTATCGATGGACGTGATCCCGTGATCCAGGCATGCATGGATTGCCCTGATGGATTCTTTACGGTCCGATCCACCCCACATCCATCCTCCAATGGCCCATGCACCGAAGACTATGGGCGAAACCAGTAAACCAGACTTTCCTATTTTTCTTTTCTCCATGATCTATCCTGTTGTTTCACTTTCTCGGCATACGGAAGGGGCAGATAATTATCATAACTCAGGCATACTTCCCGCGAGAAATTAATGGCAACTGCGATGAGTTCCTCCCATTCAGGCCTTCCCAGTCTCCTGATCTGTTCCATCTTGTATCCATTCCGGTATATTCCGTAGAGAAGACCTGCATTAAATGTATCCCCGGCACCAATCGTACTTACCGGTTCAATCAATTCCACTTCCACATGAATCTCCAGGCCTTCGGCCCTGAGATGAACACCGTGTGCATTGGCTGTATAGATCAATATGGAACAATGCGGACGTATCTTTTCCCAGGCATCATCCGGATTATCCACATTGAAAATATTGACAAGGTCCTGGTCGGATGCCCTTACAATGGTCGCAAAGCCCATATTCTCTATGATGATTGATAACAGGTCATCGCGGTTGGGGGCATGGGTGCTCCTGAAGTTGGGATCATAGATCACCATGGTACCCGCACTTCGGGCCTTATCGAGCAACTCTTTTACCCTTGGACGTATACCCGGATTCAGTGCATAGAATGACCCGAACATGAGCAGGTCGTCTTTATGAAGTTCCGGAAACTCCACATTCAGTCTCTGATGGGGATAATCCTTGTAAAACTGGTATTCAGCATCGCTTTTCTCATTGAGAAATGCAAGGGCAATGGCCGACTGTCCATTCTCATACCTGGACATGTACTTCGAGTTGACCCCGTTTTTGTCAAGAAAATCCTGGATGAGATCCCCAACCCGGTCGTTGCCCATCTCACTGATAAAGGTGATGGGAGCACCCAGGCGACCCAGGGTTATGGAAGCATTAAATGATGACCCACCTGGCTTTGCAGCCTTTGGCTGGTTCTCCCTGAATATGATATCCAGGATGGTTTCTCCGATAGCATATATATGTTGCATATTCAAATAGTTATTTTACCAGCCTGGAAATGGCTTTAAATTCATCTGTCCCTGCCACCCTGGCCAGTTCAAAAAGAATGGATTCACATGTTGTAATGATGGCACCTTCAGTGCGCATTCTCTCCAGGGCCACCTTTTTGTCCTCCGGACTGCGGGATGAGACACAATCCGAGACAACCACCGGTTGGTACTCCATTCCAAGAAGATCAATCACAGTCTGAAGCACACACACATGGGCCTCAATACCACAAATGATCACATTCCTGCGCGCCGCCCGACTGAGCTCCACCAGATATGCGGATTCATCGCAGCATGAAAAGGCAATTTTCTCGACCGGAGCGAAATTATCAAGGGCTAACCTGATCTGTTCAATGGTTTGACCCAGACCTCTGGGATACTGCTCGGTCAATAAGATTGGTACCTTCAGGATCTTTAATCCCTCCAGCAGTACAATGCTTTTATCCAATAAAACTTCCTTTTGATCCATATGGGGAAAGAGCCTCTCCTGGATGTCGATGACCAACCCTACGCTCGCCTCTTTATTTATTCTCATGTCCAGATTCCCTCGATTTTTGCCCCAGGTATCCCCCATGATGTCTTTTTGCATAATCCGACGTGGTAAATCCGATCATTTTCATCAGCAATACCACAAGTACATCACCGATGACTGCCATGGTGGTGGCGGAAGTGGTGGGTGTCAACCCCAGCGGGCACACCTCTTCGGGATTACCGGTGTACAGAACCAGGCGCGATTGTCTGGACAGGGGTCCGTCCGGGTTTCCTGTGATGATCACCACCGGGATTTCCGGATGGAGGTCATGGGTTAGTTCAACAAGCTCAAGGATCTCTGTGGTTTTCCCTGAATTTGAGAGCATCAGCAAAACATCGTTCTTCCTGATCACCCCCAGATCGCCATGCTGGGCTTCACTTGGATGAATAAACAGGGCCGGAGTTCCGGTTGAACTGAAGGTCGTTGCTATATGGTTGGCAACATGTCCTGCCTTTCCCATCCCGCTGGCGATAATTTTACCACCAAGAACATGCACTTTTTCATGGATCAATTCTGTTACCCGTAAGTAATCCTCGCTGACCGGGATGGAATTGATGGCTGTGGCTTCCCTTTTAAAAATCCTTTTGATATCTTCTACAGTGCTCCTGTTCATGGTAGTATCAAATCATTTCCTACTTCATGCATTGCTCAAAATCCCTGAGAAGCGCTTCCGTGGTGGTTATTTTGGCATAGCTATCCTGCAGTGTCTGGATGGTAGAATAATGGACATTTTTTGCCGGAATGATATGCTCCTTATACTGAAGTGCCCGGGTAGCACATGCGTCTGAGACCAGCAGGCAGGAGAAACCAAAATCATGGGCTGCCCTTACTGCCGCTTCAACACACATGTGGGTTTGCATTCCGCAAATCACCAGTTGCTCTATGGAGTCTGATTGAAGGATTTCCAATAAATCTGTATCCATAAAAGCATTGACCTGGTCTTTTGAAATCACCCTTTCGCCTTTGCCTGGCTTTACATAATCGTGAATGTCGCCGCCTGGCTCAAAATTATGCCTTATATGATACACCGGTAGATCACATTTCCTGAACTGATCCAGCAAAAGCCCGGCATTCATTCCGGCTGCTTCGGGATTGTCAAGCTGGAGCCTTCCTCCCGGAAAATAGAAATCCTGGATATCAATGATCAAAAGGGCAGTTTTCTGGCCCTGCAACACATTAAACGCACACATCAGAATGATGATAAGAAAATGTTGGGCTTTTAATCTCATGGGGGGAAACTCAGGTTTAAGTTTTAGATCCGAGCGCAATTTAAGGATTTGACACCAATCAATCAAGGCCATATATTTTATGAAATTGAAACTCCTCACGGGAGGGGGTATGTTTTATATTTATATACTTTTATTATCTTATACCTCATTATAATTGGGAGTATATTTATTTATTATACACTTTTTCTATTTTTATCCCCTTTTTTATTAGGGGTTATAAATATATTCATACTTTTGCTTCAGATTATTATTATTTAAACCCAAAAAATTAAGGTTATGAAAAGAACACATGTATTCGGAGGAGCGTTGACACTCTTGGTCGTAAACTTTCTTGTTTTACCCATGAACCTGAAAGCTCAGGAGGAGGAATCATCCCCTATTGGTGTTGGAGGTGACCTGGTGAGTAATTATATCTGGCGTGGGTCAAAATTAGCAACCGGACCTGTTATCCAACCTTATATGGAACTGTCAGTGGGTAATTTTTCATTCGGCGGCTGGGGATCATACGCCTTTACATCCAATGAGGGTGCTGAAGCCGACCTTTACCTATCCTATGGATTCGATTTCGGCCTGAGTATCGGATTAACGGATTATTACTTTCCCGGTACCAATTATTTTGATTTTTCAGATTCTACCGGGGCTCATGCGTTTGAAATTAATTTGGAATATGAGATTGGCGGTCTTTCTATTAGCACCAACTATAATATGAACGAGGCAGGCGGAGCGGGAGCTTCAGGTGGAGATATGTATTTCGAGCTAGGGTATTCCTTCGACAGTTTCGGTTTGATGATGGGAGGAGGGAATGGCTGGCATACAACCCATGGAGATTTCGCCATTTGTAACATTGGTGTTACCTCATCTGCTGAACTGAAAATAACCGGGTCTCTCTCTCTTCCTGTAAGTGGGGCTTTAATTCTAAATCCTCAAACAGAACAATTCTACGTAGTTGTTGGTGTATCATTTTAAAACCATTATGCGATGAAAAAAATTGAAGCAATAATCCGTAAAACCAAGTTTGAAGAAGTGAAAGAGGCCCTTCATGAAAACGGTATCGAATTCTTCTCTTTCTGGAATGCCCGCGGTGTGGGTATGGCCAGGGAAAGTCGGGTATACCGTGGTATTGCATACGATACAAGTACCATTGAAAGGTTGTACCTGCAAATCGTTGTACGCGATGTGAACCTTGAAAAGACAGTTGAAGCCCTGTTGAAATCTGCTGCAACCGGAGAGGTTGGTGATGGAAAGATATTCATCTCCACCCTTGATGAAAGCATCCGGATCCGAACGGCTGAGAGGGGCGACGAATCATTATATATTAAAGATTGACAATCATAACGTTAACAGAGTTAAAACGTATATACCATGGAAGATTTAACAACAGCCGTATCTGAATTTACCATTTCAATAGATACCATATGGATCCTGGTTGCAGCCGTCCTTGTCATGTTCATGCAGCCTGGTTTTGCCCTGGTTGAAGCAGGATTCACAAGATCCAAAAATACCGTAAACATTCTTATGAAGAACCTGATGGACTTCTCCATTGGCTCCCTAATCTTCTGGCTGATGGGTTATACCCTTATGTATGGGGAAGATGTTGGGGGATTTGCAGGCAAGATATCGCTTTTCTTTAGCAGTAATGAAATTAACGGAGTGCCTGATAAGGCATCCCTGATGTTCCAGACCGTTTTCGCTGCTACTGCTGCTACCATTGTTTCTGGTGCAGTGGCTGAACGGACCAAATTTTCTGCTTACCTGATATTCACCGTAGCCATCACTGCCGTGATCTATCCCATCTCCGGTCACTGGGTATGGGGTGGTGGATGGTTGTCAACCCTGGCAACTCCTTTCCATGATTTCGCCGGATCGACAGTAGTTCACTCGGTTGGTGCATGGGTTGGCCTGATGGGAGCAGCCGTAATTGGTCCCCGTATAGGAAAATACACCAAGGACGGTAAAGCAAGGGCCATACCGGGTCAGAACCTGGCACTGGGTGCACTGGGTGTGTTTATTCTCTGGTTCGGATGGTTTGGTTTCAACCCAGGATCTCAGTTGGCTGCTACCGGTAGCGATAATGCGTCGGCCATTTCCCATATTTTCATTACCACCAATCTGTCTGCTGCTGCAGGTGCGGTAACAGCCATGTTTGTGACCTGGATAAAGTACAAGAGGCCCGGCCTCTCCATCACCCTGAATGGTGCCCTTGCCGGTCTGGTTGCGATCACAGCCGGTTGTGACGTAGTGAGTCCGGGTGGAGCTGTCATCATTGGAACTCTCGCAGGAATTCTCCTTGTATTTGGAGTAGAATTCATTGACAAGGTTCTGAAAATCGATGATCCGGTTGGTGCCGTTTCTGTTCACGGACTGAATGGTGCTCTGGGTACCATTATGGTTGGATTCCTGAGTACTTCAAACGGACTCTTCTACGGTGGAGGTGCTGCCCAGCTAGGATCACAGGTGATTGGTGTCCTTTCCATTGCTGCCTGGGCCATGGGATTGGGCTTCATTGTCTTCTTTACATTGAAAAAGACTATAGGTGTCAGGGTATCCAAAAGAGTCGAAGAAGAAGGACTGGATATTTATGAACACGGAGAATCTGCGTACAACTAACCATATCTCAGCACAGAACCTTTAGAATTACAGCACTTTCAATTTAAAAGATATTAACGGCTATTCCTTACCAAAACATCATTATTGTTCCAGCGCATGTTTTGATTCGTAGTTTTATTACGTATATTTGCTGTCATTGAATTAAATAATAATTACGAGTGAAATCACATTCAAATACGGTAAAAAGGTATATAACAAAGAGGATCATTTGGTCCGGATGAGAATGGTATGAACTGAAATATAAGAAAGCCGTTCTCTCTAAACCTGAGAACGGCTTTTTTTTTATAAACATGCATTAGCGCGCCTCTAATATGGTTTTGGAATAGAAAGTAGTTTATAGAGGCGCCCAATAACTAGGAGGTAACCTGGTATGAGAAAAGAGAGACCCGGACAGGCGGGATTATATAGAAGCGAATTTGAACATGATAACTGCGGAATTGGATTCGTAGCCCATCTGAAAGGAAAGAAATCGCATAACATTATCCAGCGTGGACTGGAAATCCTGGTGAACATGACCCACCGTGGTGCAGAAGGATCGGATAGTAAATCCGGAGATGGTGCCGGGGTTATGATCCAGATACCCAGGGACTTTTATCTTATTCAAGGGTATGCCATTCCACCTGAGGGCCAGTTCGGTACTGGTCTTGTCTTTCTTCCACAGGATCCTGCAGAGGCCAAAAAATGTGAAGAGATCCTGGTTCAGTTTGTGAACGATGAGGGGGTCCGGTTTATTGGTTTCAGGGAAGTACCCAGGGATAACAGCACCATTGGCGACATTGCAAGAAGTGCCGAACCCAACATGAAACAGATCCTTCTTGGTGCTGACCTTCCCCAGGATGAGCTCGAACGCAAGCTTTACATCATTCGTAAAAGAGTTGAGAAACATGTAGCGGCTTCCAGCCTGATTCAGAAAAATTTCTTTTACCTGCCCAGTCTGTCTACAAAGGTCCTGATTTATAAGGGAATGCTCACATCTGAGCAGCTGGGAGAGTATTTCCTTGACCTGCAGGACAACAGGATCCAGAGCGCCATTGCCCTGGTGCATTCCAGGTTCAGCACCAATACATTCCCCAGCTGGGACCTGGCCCAACCTTTCCGCATGCTTGCGCATAACGGAGAGATCAATACTGTAAAAGGAAACCGTTTCTGGATGCAGGCGCGGGAATCCCTTCTTAAATCAGAAGTTCTGGGTGACCTGGATAAGATCTATCCGGTGATCGAACCTGATAAAAGTGATTCAGCATCTCTCGATAATGCACTGGAATTCCTGATCATGAGCGGGAAATCCCTGTCCTACTCAATGTCCATCCTGATTCCTGAATCATGGAATGACAAAAATCCCATCTCCCCGGAATTGAAAGCCTTTTACCAGTACCACTCCACTTTTATGGAACCATGGGATGGTCCGGCATCCCTTATTTTCAGTGACGGGCGATACATCGGTGGGATGCTTGACAGGAACGGACTGCGCCCATCCAGGTATGTAATCACCAAGGATGACCTGATGGTTATGGGTTCGGAAGTGGGTGTGCAGACATTTCCTGCTGAAGATATCAGGGAAAAAGGGAGGCTGAAACCCGGCAAGTTGATCCTGGTGGATGTAGTGGAAGGAAAGATCTACAGGGATGAAGAACTTAAATCCCAACTGGCTTCGGCACATCCCTACCTGGACTGGATCGGCAAGAACATGGTCAACCTGGAAGAGATACAAGCCGGGAACATTGTGCCTCCGGGCCTGGGGGAAGCATACGATCGCTATCTGACCTCCTTTAATTATAGCAGGGAGGATATCGAAACCATCATCAAACCCATGGCCGCATCCGGAAAAGAGCCGATCGGATCCATGGGTAATGATGTTCCCCCCACTGTTCTGAGCAAAAAACCATACAGACTGTTCTGCTATTTCAAACAACTTTTCGCACAGGTTACAAATCCTGCCATCGATCCCATTCGTGAAGAATTGGTAATGACACTCACCGGATATCTTGGATCGTTACAAACCAATGTCCTTGATCAATCTGCCGACCATGCAAAAATGGTTAAGTTCAAGAGTCCGGTCATCAACAATACCTATTTCCAGGTGGTAAAAAACCTGCGTTACAAGGGATTTTCAAACAGGGTGATCCCCATGCATTTTGATGCAAAAAAGGGTGCTGGCGGACTGAAAGAGGCTGTTGATGAAATTTGTCGCCTTGCAGAAAAGGCTGTTGATGAAAACAACAATTACATCATTTTAACCGACAGGGAAATCACTGAAGATAAAGCTCCCATACCTTCCCTTCTTGCAGTTTCGGCCGTTCATCATCACCTGATCAATTGCAGAAAACGGATGCAGATTGACATCGTAGTGGAGTCGGCCGAACCGCGTGAAGTGATGCACTTTGCCCTTTTGTTAGGATACGGAGCAAGCATCATCAATCCTTACATGAGTTTTGCCGTCATTGAGCAACTGGTAAAAAGCCGGGTCATCCAACAGGATTTCGATAAGGCTCAGGAAAATTACATGCTGGCCATCAATAAAGGATTGTTGAAGATCCTCTCTAAAATGGGTATCAGTACCCTTCGGAGCTACCGCGCTGCACAGATCTTTGAAGCCATTGGTATACATTCTGAGGTGATTGATAAGTATTTTGAAGGTACAGTATCCCGCATCGGGGGAATTGGTCTCGACGAGATTTGTGAAGAAGTTCTTATCCCACACCGCAAAGCATATACCGGGGATGTACATTCCATGATCCTTACCGAAGGAGTCTATTCTTATCGCAAATACGGTGAACATCATGCCTGGAATCCGGAATCGGTGGCACTGCTTCAATGGAGCACCCGCAACAATGACTACAACAAATATAAGGAATACGCTGCCCTGGTTGATTGTGAAACCGCCCGGCCCGGATTCCTGAGGGGACTTCTCACCTATAAGAGAAATCCCATCCCCGTGGAAGAGGTTGAACCGGTGGAAAAAATTCTAAAGCGCTTTGTGACCGGAGCCATGTCCTATGGCTCCATCAGCAGGGAGGCACATGAAGCACTGGCCATTGCCATGAACCGCATTGGAGGCCGAAGCAATACGGGTGAAGGAGGTGAGGATCCCGACCGGTTCGTGCCGCTTAAGAATGGAGATTCCAGGAGAAGTTCCATTAAACAGGTGGCCAGCGGACGCTTTGGAGTTACCACCGAGTACCTGGTCAATGCAGATGAGATACAGATCAAAGTTGCCCAGGGGGCCAAGCCCGGAGAAGGTGGACAGCTGCCCGGCCACAAGGTGGATAAGATTATCGCAAAAACCCGCTATTCCATTCCCGGGATCACCCTTATCTCTCCTCCGCCCCATCATGATATTTATTCCATTGAAGACCTGGCTCAACTTATCTTTGATCTGAAAAATGTGAATCCCGATGCGAAAATATCGGTGAAGCTTGTTTCTGAAACAGGTGTGGGGACCATCGCAGCAGGTGTGGCCAAAGCTTCGGCAGACCTGATCACCATCAGTGGTGCGGAAGGAGGCACAGGTGCCAGTCCATCTTCTTCCATCAAGCATGCGGGATTGCCCCTGGAAATGGGGCTTGCCGAGACACAACAAACCCTTGTAATGAATAACCTCCGAAAAAGGGTGGTCTTGCAGGCAGATGGACAGATGAAAACCGGCAGGGATGTGATCATGGCAGCCCTCCTTGGCGCAGAAGAATTTGGTTTTGCCACAAGTGCCCTGATTGTGCTTGGATGCGTAATGATGCGCAAGTGCCACATGAACACATGTCCCGTTGGTGTGGCCACCCAGGATGCAGAATTGAGAAAACGTTTCCGCGGTAAAGCCGATTTCGTAGAAAACTATTTCAATTTTGTAGCAGAGGAGGTACGTGAACACCTGGCCGAACTGGGATTTCGCACTTTCAATGAAATCGTGGGAAGGGCTGATCTGCTCTCCAGGAATGATGCCATATCCCACTGGAAGACAAAGAACCTGGATCTGAGTGATCTCACAGCCTTTTTACCGGCAGCACAGAGAAACTCATTGTATAAGGTCGAAGAGCAACATCATAAAATCGATGGGGTCATCGACCATGATCTCATTGAACAATCCAGGAAAGCGATTGATGAGAAGCAACCGGTTACCATCCACAAGTCCATTAAGAATACAGACAGGACCACCGGTGCCATGTTATCCGGAAAAATCGCAAAACTTTATGGCAATGAAGGTCTTCCTGAAGGGACCATCAAGGTACGGTTTGCCGGATCTGCCGGCCAGAGTTTCGGTGCATTCCTTGTTCCCGGCGTAGAATTCTACCTGGAAGGGGATACCAATGATTACCTGGGCAAAGGATTGTCAGGCGGACGGATCATAGTAGTCCCGCCCGAAGGATCCACCTTTGAATCCGATCAGAATATTATCATTGGAAATACAGTGCTGTACGGAGCCACAAGGGGTGAAATTTTTATTTCAGGAGTGGCAGGAGAACGATTTGCGGTGCGAAACAGTGGAGCTACCGCAGTGATTGAAGGAGTAGGTGACCATTGTTGTGAATATATGACCGGTGGACGTGTGGTTGTACTGGGAAAGACAGGACGGAATTTTGCAGCTGGCATGAGTGGCGGGATTGCCTATGTACTTGACCAGGAAGGAGATTTCGATTACTACTGCAACATGGGAATGGTGGAGCTATCCCTGGTGGAGGATTTGAATGACAAAAAGGAGCTTACTGACCTGATTTCCAAGCACTATGAATTAACAGGAAGCAAGGCAGCCGAGAAGATTCTTGCTGACCTGGATTCCTATATGGACCGGTTCATTAAGGTCATTCCATATGAATACAAGAAGGTGATGCAGGAGTTGAAGCTGGAAGAGATCAGGCAAAAGCTGGCCACCGTGGAGAAGGATGTGGAAATGATAGGTGATGTTTAATAGATAAGAACAATGGGAGATCCTAAAGGATTCTTGAAGATAAGTAAGAAGCCGGCCGGAAACAGGCCGGTTCATGAACGCACCGGGGATTACAGCGAAGTTGAACAGACCCTGAACTCTGAAGACCGGATGCTCCAGGCATCCAGGTGTATGGATTGCGGAATACCTTTCTGTCACTGGGGATGTCCGGTGGACAACCTGATCCCCGAATGGAACGATCTTCTGTACCGCGGTGACTGGAAGGGAGCCAGTGACCGGTTGCATTCAACCAACAATTTCCCTGAATTTACCGGGAGGATCTGTCCCGCACCATGTGAGCACTCATGTGTACTGAACATCGGTGAAGAGCCGGTTACCATCCGTGAAAATGAGGCAGCTATTGTGGAGAGGGCATTTGCTGAAGGCTATATCAAACCTTCGCCTCCTGAAGTGAGAACCGGTAAGAAAGTTGCAGTGATCGGAAGCGGACCCGCTGGGATGGCTGCTGCCGACCAGCTGAACAAGGCCGGTCATACCGTTACACTGTTCGAAAAAGATGAAAAGATCGGCGGATTACTCAGGTTTGGGATCCCGGATTTTAAATTAAACAAACGAACCATTGACAGGAGACTGGCAGTCATGCAGGCCGAAGGCCTTGAAATCAAAACCGGAATTGAAGTCGGAAAGGATATTACTGGCAAAGAGATCATGGACCAGTATGATGCCGTATGCCTGGCCATTGGCGCCATGCAACCCAGGGACCTGGCCGTGGATGGCCGTGAATTGGATGGTATCCATTTTGCCATGGAATACCTTGCCCAGCAAAACCGGGTCAACAATGGAGACTATGTGGCATACGATAACAGGATTACTGCCGAAGGTCGAAACGTGCTTGTCATTGGTGGTGGCGACACCGGATCAGACTGCGTGGGAACTGCCATTCGACAGGGAGCCGCCAGTGTAACCCAGATCGAGATCATGCCCAAACCTCCCGAAAAAAGGGCAAATGACAATCCATGGCCCTATTTTGGAAAAATTCTAAAAACCTCCACATCCCATGAAGAAGGATGTGAAAGAATGTGGAGTCTCTCCACCCTCCGCTTTATGGGCATGCAGCGAAGGGTAACCCATACCGAAGTAGAGGAGGTGTCATGGCAAAAGGTAAATGGGAGTTTGACAGTGAAGCCAGTTCCGGAAACCCACCAGCAGATTGAAGCCGACCTGATCCTGCTGGCCATGGGGTTTATTCATCCAATCCATGAAGGGCTGCTTTCAGAATTGAATATTAAACTGAATCCAAGAGAAAATGTGGAAGTTGACAACTCCATGTCTACCAGTCTCAATAAAGTTTTTGCTACAGGAGATGCAGTAAACGGAGCCAGCCTGGTGGTGACAGCCATCGCTTCCGGGAGAAAAACTGCAAAAAAAATCGACGACTTTCTTCTTTCCAGGGGGTAAACAATTAATTAAAATTATATTTTCTAAGAATACCCCCATTTTTAATAGGCTATTCCAAATTTTTAGTATTAATATTCATAATACCCCCTATATATTTTGGGGTGTGTCTGATATTTATCATATATTTGCAAAGAACACTCAATACTTTGTCATATGAAAAAGCAATGGCTGATCGCACTGATGGCATTTGGAGTGATTTCCTTGCTGGGAGTCATCTTTCCTTACAGTTTTGATACGGGCGACACTTCCGGGATTGACGGTGGAGATGTGGCATGGATGCTCGCTTCCACAGCACTGGTATTCCTGATGACCCCGGGACTTGGATTCTTTTATGGCGGCATGGTCCAACCCAAAAACGTGATTTCCACCATTCTGCAGAGCTTCATTGCCATGGGATTGATAAGTATCCTTTGGGTGGTCTTTGGATTCAGTCTTGCATTTGGAGAAAGCATTGGAGGTGAGGGCTATGGCCTCTTTGGAAATCCAGCCACATTCTTCATGTTCAGGGGAGTGGGGGGAGCACCTGATCCTGACTTTGCTGCCACCATACCACTGGCACTGTTTGCATTGTTCCAGTTAAAATTTGCCATCATTACTCCCGCCCTGTTTACCGGTTCATTTGCAGGAAGGGTCCGCTTCACTGCCCTGATGATCTTTATGGTGCTTTTCATGATCTTTATATACTGTCCCCTTGCCCACTGGACCTGGCATCCCAATGGTTTCCTGAGGAACTGGGGTGTACTTGATTTTGCTGGCGGGACAGTGGTGCATATGTCAGCAGGGATGGCCGCACTGGCAGGTGCGTTTTTCTTCGGCCCGCGAAGAGATTATGCAAAACCACACTACCCGGCAAACATCCCCTTTGTAATGCTGGGTACCGGGTTGCTCTGGTTCGGGTGGTTCGGATTCAATGCAGGATCTGCACTGGGAGCAACAGATACCGCAGTTAAGGCCCTGTTGAATACCAATACTGCCTCAGCCTCGGCCATGCTTGTTTATATCTTTTTTGACGGGGTGCGGGGAAGAAAGCCTTCCGCCCTTGGGGCCTGTGTGGGAGCAGTGGTAGGCCTGGTGGCCATCACCCCCGCTGCCGGTTTTGTATCCGTTGGATCCAGCATGTTTATCGGCGGATCTGCAGCCATTGCCTCCAACCTGATGATCTATTTCTTCTCCCGCAGAGGCGTGGACGATACACTGGATGTTTTCCCGGCACACGGGATCGGTGGAATGGTAGGAATGTTACTTACCGGAGTATTTGCAGAGGAGGTTGGATTGATCCATGGTGAAACCACCACCTTCCTGTTCCACCTGCTGGCCCTGGTTATTGTTTCTGCATTTGCATTCGGGGGATCTCTCCTTCTTTACTGGATCACCGATAAAATTGTACCCATGCGTGTTCCCAGTTTATACGAGGATGTGGGTCTGGACATGAGTCAGCACAACGAAAGCCTCTTTTATGAAAATGATGAAAAGGTGAAGCTCAGGAGAGAGAAACTGAAAAACTATTCTCCGGATTTCTATCCCCGTTATCCTAAAAAGCAGAGGGGATGAAGCTATGCTTTTACCGGAGGCGTCGGAGATCGGAATCCCCGCATCAGGATCTGCCTGAGTTCAACCTTGATCTGATCCGGATCCAACGGTTTCCCCAGCTCTTTTTCCATTGAAGTGACGCCCCTGGTCTCAAATCCGCATGGATTGATGTATGTAAAATAATCCAGGTTGGTATTTACATTCAGCGCAAATCCATGCATGGTCACATGCCTGCTGGACCTCACTCCGATGGCACAGATCTTCCGTGCTTTGACAGGGTGCTTCACATCAAGCCAAACACCGGTGGCTCCATCCATCCGGGTGGATGTAATCCCGTAATTCTTTAGCAATGCGATGATGGAATCCTCAAGCAAGGCTACATATTGTTTCAATCCAATACCCAGGAATTCCAGGTCAACAATGGGGTATCCAACAATCTGTCCCGGTCCGTGGTAGGTAATGTCCCCTCCCCTGTTGGTTTTACAGTAGGTGGCATTGATCTTCTTCAGAAAATCCTGCCGTATCAAAAGATTGTTTTCATTCCCGCTTTTACCCAGGGTATACACATGGGAATGCTCACAGAAGAGCAGGTATTGTTCAGGACGATCCATACCTGAAGTATCTCGCTTGTAGTTCACCAGTTTATTGAACCGCTCTTCCTGGTAGTCCCAGGCCTCCTGGTAATCCATCAGTCCAAGATCCTGGAACAATATCTCGTTTTGCGTGTCACTCACCGGCCGTTTCCTTTCCCGATTTTGCAAATACATGTTTCTCCGCATGATAGGAGGAACGTACCAGGGGACTTGACTCCACTGCCCTGAATCCTTTCTGCAGTGCCCGTTTCTTCAGGGATTCAAATTTTTCAGGATGAATATACTCCTCAACGGGCATGTGATCCAGGGTAGGCTGAAGGTATTGTCCCAGGGTCAGCACTTCACAGCCTGCCGCCAGCAGATCATCCATGGCTTGCAGTACCTCTTCCTCCCTCTCTCCCAGACCCAGCATGATGCCCGACTTTGAAGTAACAGACGAGTCGGAGAGCATGCCGATCACCTCAAGGCTAGTCCTGTATTTTGCCCTGGAACGGATTTTCGGGGTCAATCGCTCAACCGTTTCCAGGTTATGGGAGATCACCTCAGGGCCTGCTTCAATGACCAACTGAACCAGTTCGGGTATGGCATCAAAATCAGGTATCAGGGTTTCCATGGTCAGACCGGGCACCTCCTGTTTCAGGATCCGGATGGTTTCGGCCCAAAACCCGGCTCCTTTATCCGGCAGGTCATCGCGGTCCACCGAAGTGATCACAGCATGCCTGATCCCCATGGTTTTGACAGAATCCACAAGTCTGTATGGCTCCTGTTGATCCACCGGCATGGGCCGGCCGGTTTTTACCGCACAGAATTTGCATGCCCTGGTGCATATCTCACCCAGGATCAGAAAGGTTGCAGTTCCTGCTCCCCAGCACTCCCCTATGTTGGGGCAATTGCCACTGGAACAAATGGTGTGCAGGTCATGCCTGTTGACCTGCTCCTTCACATACATATAACGGTCTCCTCCCGGCATGCGCATGCGCATCCATGGAGGCAGCCTTTTTCTGCCATTCGGTTCGACCTTGCTTTTTCCCGTTTCCATCCCGCGAAGATAACCAGAAACCATCGCTTAGAATAGATCAAGTTACCTTTTTTCTTAATTTTAGGTCTTAAAGAAAACAGAATGCAAGATCACAGTGAGCTATTGTTAATGGCCAAAAGGGTCCAGGCCATCGCAGAGAACGGACTTCATTATTCAGAAAGTGATTATGATCAGGACCGTTACAGTGACCTGGAAGAGATATCCACCAGGATGCTTTCCCTGATCACCAACCAAACCCTTGAAACCATTCAGGTAGCTACCCCTGAAAAGAATGGATACAGAACTCCCAAGATAGACGTGCGCTGCATAATATTCAATGATAAAGATGAGATACTGATGGTCAAAGAGCGGGTCGATTCCTGCTGGTCCCTGCCGGGAGGGTGGTGTGATGTGGGCTACACTCCAACTGAAGTAGCTGAGAAGGAGGCATTTGAAGAGGCCGGGGTCAAGGTGAAAGCCAAACGGGTGCTGGCCATCTTCGATAAGAAATGCCATGACCATCCGGATGATCTGTTTTATACATATAAAATATTCATGGAGTGCGAACCTGAAAACTTCGATATCTCCACCGGTATGGAAACCCTGGATGCAGGTTTTTTCAAACAGGATGAACTACCAGAGCTTTCCACCCCCCGGAACACTGCTTATCAGATCAATAAAATGTTTGATTTTCATTACAACAGGATCCACTGGCCCATCATTGATTAAAAAGGATGTCATCAAAAGCAAGGATATTGATTATTGGAGCCGGAGCTGTGGGAGGTATAACGGCAGCTTTAATGAAACAACGCGGCCACGACGTTACCCTGGTCTGCAAGCACCCCGAGCTGGCCGAAAGAATAACCCGTAAAGGGCTTCACCTTTTTGGATACTGCGGTGACCGGCGGATCAGGATCCCATCAGTGGCCACCCCCGGTGAAGTTGAAGGCCAGATGGATGTGGTATTTATTGCCACCAAATCCACAGAGATGATCCGGGCTGCCCATGCCTCCATTCCCCTGCTGAAATCCTCAAGCCGGGTGGTTTCCATGCAGAACGGGATCGTGGAGGAAGAACTGGCAAAGATCGTTGGTCCGGACCGGGCTGTGGGTTGCGTGGTGAGCTTTGGAGCCACCATGCACGAACCTGGTGTTCTGGAAATGACTTCCAGGGGAGATATGGTAACAGGTTACCTGGACCGGGGTCCTGATGATGTACTTGAAGAAATCTCAGAGATGCTCAGCAGTGTTGTTCCTGTCCGCACAACGGACCGGATCATGTCTCATCTTTACTCCAAACTGATCATCAACTCATGCACCTCCACCCTGGGAGCCATCAGCGGGCTGGACCTTGGGCCCCTGCTGAAAAAGAAAAGAGCCAGACAACTGTTTTTAGCCATCGGCCGGGAAGCCGTGGCAGTAGCTGATGCCATGCGTCTGCAACTGGTGCCTTATGCAGGAAAGGTCCGTTTTCAATCCCTCCTGAAACAACATCCCCTCCGGCAACATCTATTCATCAGGCTGTTCGGTTGGAAATATAAGAAGCTGAGGTCAACCAATCTGCAGTCGTTGAAAAGGGGACAAAAAACGGAAATAGATTTTCTGAACGGCTACATTGTCGGGAAGGGAGAACCACTTGGAGTGGAAACTCCCGTAAACCGCAGACTGGTACAGATGGTCCATGAGATCGAGAGTAAAAGACGCCCCATCAGCCCCATGAACCTGGAGGATGAATTTTTCGACAGGTATTTAGATAAGGACACCTCTATAAACTAGTTCAGTCTACTTTACAGGCGCTACAGGAAACTTATGCATGATTTTAGCAATACCCACAGGAATGGTTTTCTCCCTTTTCGCCGGGTTTTCATTAATGGTCCCGGTTCCGATTCCCTCCCAGATAAGTTTCTGATCTTTTGCGTCAAAAACATCACAAACGAGCGTGCCAACCTCATAGTCATATTCGTGAATGGTGGTGGTTGAATGGCCACCGCCCCATCCATATCCTGGTCCAACTCCGTAGAAACCGCCATAATATCCATGCCCGCCGTACATCCCACCCATGCTGGTGGTGGTTGCCGACTTGGATGTTTTCTTCTCAACCACAATAAAGAGGGTAACGATCATGTCTCCGCCATCTTCCACAAGGGAGAATCCACGCTTTCTGAACTCTTCTCCAAAAGACTTCTCAATTCTCTCCTTATCGAAACGTGTCATAATCTGATCACTCTCTTCAGCCCAACCGTAATACTGAAGTGTTTTAAATTTAGACCAGTCAACGGTCGGATCAGTATCTGTGATGACTTTAAGACCGGAACAGGAATTCAGGATCAGTAATCCCGTAAATAAGGAAATGACTAAGATTTTTGTTTTCATGATTTTTGTTTTAATTCTTGAGGTATAAACAATTGTCTTCGTATAAGTGTTCAAAGAGTATCATTAAAACCCAAATTACTCTGTCAGGGGCGGTTCATCACCAACCGTGATCCAGCCACCACCGATTGCTTTATACAGAAATGTGTATGCAGAGAGTTGTTCCCTGATTGTTCTGGATGTATTGAGCTCCGTCTGGAAAAGCGATCGCTCTGTTTCCAGAACCTCCAGATACCCGGTTTGACCTCCGTCATACCTGGCCCTGGACAACTTTGCGGCATTGGTTGCGGCTTTCATCTGGAATTGCCTTGATGCCACCTCCCTCTTGTAGGTATGCACATCGACCAGGGCATCTTCGACTTCCCGGAAAGCATTGATGACTGTTTTTTCATATTGAAGCATTGCCTGCTCTGCCACTTCTTTCTGAATCTCCACACGCCTTTTATTCTTTCCCCAGTTAAAGATGGGTCCCAGCATGCTTCCTCCAACTGAGTACAACAGGGCGTCCCCGCTTACCAGCGAAGTCAGTTCTCCGCTTGCCACACCCAGCGCACCGGTAATGCTGAACGATGGAAAGCGCATCGCCTGTACCACACCAATCCGGGATGTTTCGGCATAAAACAGCTGCTCAGCCTGAATCAGGTCGGGTCTTCTTGTAAGGAGCTCAGAGGGCAATCCAACCGGTATATCCGGAGGGACCACCTGTTGAGCAAGTTTTCCGCGATCAATGGTTGAAGGATTTGTTCCAATCAGTATACTGAGGAAATTCTCTGTTCGCGAAACCAGGCGTTCAAAATAAGGAATCGCCACAGCTGCCTCTGCTTCCTGCAACTGGGCCTGGTTCAGGTCAATCTCAGGAATGGTCCCGTGATAAAAACGCTCTCCTATGATGTAGGTGGACTCCTTTCGTGTTTCCCATGTCCGGAGTGAAATCTCCAGACGCATGTCGTAATCAAGCAGTTGAAAATATCCATCTGCCACAGCCGATATCAAACCTATCTGCACGTTCCTGAGTGCCTCTTCGGAGGCGAGAATTTCTGCCCTTGCAGCCTCGTTAGCCCTGCGGATTTTTCCCCAGAAATCGAGTTCCCAGTAAACATTGGGGGTAATAACAAACAGTGCTCCCGGATCCGTACTTCTTCCTGCAGGTTCGGGTTTTCCATAGGCAGCCGAAACATCATACCCAAATGAGGGATAGAGGTCGGCTTTTGACATTCCCAATACCAGGTAGGCCTGTTCGATACGGGATACAGCAATCAGCACATCCTGGTTCTGTGTAAGTGCTATCTCTATCATACCGTTCAGGTATGGATCATTGAAGAGCTCCCACCATTTGAGATTGATCATCGAGTCACCGGCAATGCTATCAAAGCGAAAGGCCTCTTCGGCAGCTATCTCAGGCTTTGTGATGTTGGGTCCAACCATACATCCGGGCACCAGGACTATCGCAAGAAAAACAAGGATCGCCGGAATTGAATAACTATACTGGATTCTATTCATCTGTTTATCATTTATTTAAGTGGTCAGATGCAGCTTACCCTGCCAAAATAATCATACTTCTGTATGTTAAAATATTGATTATTTTGGCATGGACGGTTCATGGGGTCAGCTATTGGAGGGTTTATGGTCTGAATTAACCTGAGCATCTGAGGCTGTGGTAACCGCCAGTGCTGCCTGTTTCTCCCGTTTTTGTTCGTACTTTCCCAGTTTGCCAATGAGTACAAAAAACATCGGGTAAAAGAAAACGCCAAGTAAAGTTGCGATGGTCATACCACCCAAAAGTGCCACGCCCATTACTTTTCGTGCTTCGGCCCCTGAGCCTGATGCCAGAACCAGCGGAAATACACCCAGAATAAATGAAAATGCAGTCATTAAAATCGGGCGAAACCTTGACTTTGCAGCTTTCATTGCAGCATCAAATAAATTTAATCCTTTTTCAAACTCCATATTTGCAAATTCCACAATCAGGATGGCATTCTTGGCTGCCATGGCTATAAGCATTACCAAAGATATCTGCATAAAGACATTGTTCTCATAACTTGCACTGAAAAACCGGAAAATCAGAGTGAATAACATTGCCCCGAAAATAGCAAATGGAGTGCCCAGCAAAATGCTGAATGGCAACGACCAGCTCTCGTATTGAGCTGCCAGGATCAGGAACACGAAAATGATAGCAAATACAAAAACAATGTTTCCTGAACCACTTGCTTGTTTCTCCTGATATGACATGTTGCTCCATTCGAAGCCCATCCCCTGGGGTAATTTTTCAAGAGCTACCTCTTCCAATGCAGACATAGCCTCAGCTGAAGAATAACCCTCTGCAGGCTGCCCTGTTAATTCAACAGCGCGGAATAAATTATACCTGTTTGTATAGTCCGGGCCCGCCGTATTCCGGACGGTTACCAGAGCAGAGAGCGGGACATTGTTCCCCTCTTTGTTTTGAACAAAAAACAGGTCCAGACCAGCCTGGTTTACTCTGTATTCCGGTTCAGCCTGAATAAAAATCTTATATAATCTGCCAAACCGATTAAAGTCATTTACATACGAACCACCCAGAAACGCACCAATTGTAGTATATAGTTCATTCAAATCAACGCCTGCTTTTAAGGCAAGGTCCCTGTTGACATCTAAAAACCTCTGAGGAACATTTGCCTGGAAAGTAGTGAAAATTGAACCAATCTCCGGCCGTTTACTTGCTTCAGCCATAAATTCCTGTGCCTGATCGGCCAGATAGGTGGGTGTATTACCTGATTTATCCTGAAGCATGATGGTAAAACCTGAACCATTTCCGAGCCCGGGTATAGCAGGGGGACCAAAGGCAAAAACCTGGGCACCTTTTACTTTTTGTCTGAATTCCTGATTCAGTTGATAGACCATTTCGGTAACAGTTAAATCTCTTTCATCCCAGTCTTTGGCGCTTACAAAGATAAAACCTGAGTTAGGAGTCATTGCTCCTGATAGTAAACTGTATCCTGCAGCTGTTGTAATAAAATCAATCTGATCGGAATGGTTGCCGAGAATAGCTTCAACTTGTTTTGCTACATCATCAGATCGTTGCAACGAAGCTGCATCCGGCAATTGTATATTTACAAAGAAATAGCTCATGTCCTCTTCAGGAATAAACCCACCGGGAATAAATTTCCCAATAAGTACAATACTTCCCGAGAGGATCAGTACAAACACCAGGCTTCTTTTGGTTTTCCGGATAATTATCTTTGTGAAACTTAAATAACCAGTAGTAGTTTTGTCCAATGTTCTGTTAAATCCTGAAAAGAATTTACCCAATAAACCCTTGCCTGGCTTTTGCTTTCGCAACAAGAGCGAACATAGTGCAGGACTTAAAGTCAGTGCATTTACCGAAGATAAAACTACGGATACGGCGATGGTTATGGCAAATTGCTGGTAAAGCCTTCCGGTAATACCACCCATTTGAGCCACAGGTATAAAAACAGCTACAAGTACAAGGGTCGTGGCAATAACAGGGGCTGTAACTATTTTCATGGCAGCTATCGTCGCATCCCGGGGTGAAAGTCCCTCCTGAATCTTAACCTGTACCGCTTCCACCACTACAATGGCATCGTCCACAACGATACCAATGGCGAGTACCAGTCCGAGTAATGAAAGTGTATTTATGGTAAATCCCATGGCTGGAAAAAACATAAATGCACCCACCAGGGAAACAGGAATTGCAATGGTCGGGATCAATGTAGCCCTCCAGTCCTGGATAAAAATAAAGACCACAAAAATAACCAGTGCAAGTGCAATAAAAAGCGTGATGATGATCTCTTTGATACCGGCAGTTATTGGTTTTGTAGCATCCAGAGAAACATCATAACGTATGCCTTCCGGAAAGTCCAGTGCCAGCTCATCCATGGTTGCAACTACCGTTTCAGCCAATTCAACAGCATTGGAGCCTGGCATTTGATAGAGTCCGATCATCGCGCAGGATACATTGTTCAACCGTGTGCGAGCCATGCATGTTTCAACACCCATTTCCACCCTTGCTACATCACTAACTTTAACCTGTGATCCATCAGGATTGGTTCGTACAATGATATTTCCAAACTCTTCCTCAGTCACCAACCTGTCCGGAAGCCTTACCGTATACGTGAATTCTGTACCGGGCGGGGCCGGTTCTGCACCAAACTTACCTCCGGGCAAAATAACATTTTGTTGATTTATGGCATTCCTGATCTCAGATAAACCAATTCCTAACTGGGATAATCTATCGGGTTTTACCCATATTCGCATTGAATAATCAGCGGCTCCAATCACATTGACATTACCAATACCTTTAATTCTGGCAAGAACATCTTTAATGTTGATCAACGCATAGTTTCCGAGAAAATCCTGATCGTATCTGCCATCTGAAGTAAGAGTTACCAGCATAATAATATTTGGCAGTGTTTTTTTTGTAGATACTCCAAACCGTGTTACCTCCTGTGGCAGCTTAGCCATAGCAGCTGATACCCTGTTTTGTGCAAACACAGTTGCCATATCGGGGTCCGAACCCACCTCGAAAGAAATCTGCAGACGCATGGTTCCATCATTCGAGTTGGTTGATTTCATATAAATCATATTTTCCACACCGTTCATCTCCTGCTCGACCGGTGTGGCAACTGATTGTTCAACATTTACCGCATTTGCACCAGTGAATGTTCCTACCACCTCTACCACCGGGGGAGTAATATTGGGATATTGTTCCATGGGCAGGCTGATCAGCGAAATGGTGCCCACAATTACCATAATGATGGCGATAACTATGGCCACTATGGGCCTTCTGACAAAGAAATTTCCCATAGCTTTATTTGTTGAATAAGTCAGATTTGGATTCAAATGCAGTCTTGACCGGGACTACCTCCATTCCATCCCGAACCTGCTGAAGTCCTTCCAGAACAACGACATCATCTTTATACAGGCCATCGGTAACACGCCAGTAATCACCAAATGTTGTACCCAATTCAATTTGCTGGAACTTAACGATATTATCCGCTCCCACTTTATAAACGCTAAATTGCCCCTGAATTTCGTTGACACATCTTTGTGGAACCAGGATTGCATTTTCTGCAGTATATAGTTTGGCTCTAATCCTGGCAAATAAGCCCGGTCTTAATATCCGGTCGGGATTTGAAAATGTTCCCTGAATAAGGATGGTACCGGTAGTAGGATCAACCTGCCGGTCGATAAAATCGACTTTACCCTTGTGCTCAAAAACAGAGCCATCTGACAAAATCAATTCCAATGTGCCCTCCTTTCTTTCATTGGTTTCCTCACCTCTGCCTGATGCTCTGACCGCCCGGGAAAGATTCAGGTAATCTGATTCGGATAAGAAAAACTCAACCCTGACGGATTCTATTTTTGATACTGTATTTAAGATAACCGGGTTGGGATTTTGACCTACAAATTCTCCTACCCTTGCATTTGTCTTTCCTATTACACCATTAATAGGAGCATACATCTTACAATAGCTTAATTGAATTTTTGCCAGGTTAAGGCTTGCATTTGCAGCCTCGACATACGCTATTGCGGCATCATATTGTGCCTGGGCGGCATCCAGATCGCTCTGGCTGACTGCATTTATTTCTGCAAGAGGCTTAACGCGGTTTAAATCACTTTCGGCTTTTACCTTTCCAGTTTTCGCCTCTGCCAGTGTGCTCATCTGTCGGGCTACCTCGGCCTGAAAGGGTTGTTCATCAATTGAATAAAGCAGGTCCCCTTTATAGACTCCTCCTCCTTCCTGGAAATGAATGCCTTCCAGGAATCCACTCACACGAGCCCGGATGGGTATATCAAACTGTCCGTAAATCTGGCCAACAAATTCTTTATAAAGATCGACATCCCGCACAAGGACATCTGTAACATTAATGTTCGGCGGAGGAACCCTGGAAGCCGGTTTGTCTTTGCAGCCCTGAAAGGAGAGAAATATCAGGCCTGAAGCAATGAAAGTCAAAAATTGAGGTCTCATGGTTTTATGGTAAAGTTTTAGTTACATCGAAGGTACCGAAAATATTCTAACCATATTGACCGCAAAATGTTCAATGACGACCACCTGTTTTACCATATGTAAAACATGATGGATTTTTGTGATTTTACTACTATTTGAGAGTTGTTAGAATAGTTATATATCTTTACGTATAAATCGAACCAGCAAACAATTTCTCACATTACTCAATAAATAATGAAGAAATTCATATACGTTACTTTCCTGTTCCTGTTGATCTCTTCCGGAGCAGCCAGGGGTCAGGCAGCATTACTGGTGTTAATATTTGGAGATAAGGTTGCCACAGAAAATTTCTATTTCAGCCTGAAACTGGGAGCTAATTATTCGATTATCCACGGGTATGAAGAAGGAAAGAATGGCATTGGCCTCAATTTTGGCCTTGTAAACAATATCAAACTCACCGACAGGCTGTCACTAATCCCGGAATTTATACCCCTCTCTCCCAGGGGGATCAGGGATGTTCCCTTATTAAGTACCGGTGATCCTGATCTGGATGATCTGCTGATTGACCCACAATCATCCACAAGAAAACTGAGTTACATCGATATCCCGGTATTGTTAAGGGTGAAACTGGCGGACCGTTTAAGCATTTCAGCCGGTCCCCAGATCAGTTTCCTGACCGGTGCGACGGATAAATACAAATCGAGCCCCATCGATGATATCATCCTAACCACTGAACTGGACATCAAATCAGAACTGAACTCAATAGATGCCGGCGCAGTGATTGACCTGGAATATATGCTGGTCCCTCCAAAGGGAGGAAAGGGTGTCAATATCTATGTACGATACAGCAAGGGCTTTATTGACCTGCTTAAAGAGAACAGCGGAGAAAAGTTCACCACTTCCCTGATTCAATTCGGCGCAACGTTTCCTTTTGTTGAGCAATGAACCTAAAGTTTATATTCCAGGCCCAGCAGTGTAATGCCCCAGTCACTTCTCTCAGCACCACTACCGCTAGCAAGAGGTTTACTATCAAAGCTATAATAGAAGGTCCATTTTAAATAGAAATCATTAAAAATCTCCCATTTTAAATTCGATTCTGTTTCACTTCGAATCCTTCCCGGGTCACTTAAACTGGGGATGATATTGCTACTGATATCAAATGAGACTTCAGGATTATCATATATGAACACGGAATAGTTAACTGCGACTATTCCTTCAAGGTTATTCTGAGTGATTTCCTCGGAAAGTTCCCTGTTGGTCAGAATTCCGGCTGCAGCATAAAAGTGGCTGCTGTTGGTGCGAATGATGCTGTTACCTGCCCCTATACCAAAAGTAGTTCTGAGGTCAAGTTGTTGTTCAGAATTGCTTTCTGCCAGTAATTCAGCTATTAAAAACCACTTTTTAGGCAATATCCTGTGAAAGGTGAATCCTCCATTCTGTCGCTGGGTGGTCCCTAATGGGTCACTGGTCACATTACCAGAATAACTGGTTTCAAGCCGATTCTTGTTGGCAAGGTATTTCAGCGAACCGTTTAAATTCATTTGCATTACATCACTAGCCTTGGTGTAACTGAAACCTGAGCTGATTGAACCGCTCAGCCTGTTAACAAATTTCTCTTCAATGGGTGATAACTCAATAATACTTTCCATAGCCACCAATCTTGGATCTCCATCGCTGTGCCAGATCATACAGCTTTTTACCACACCGGAGGGTAAAAGTATTCCATATAAAATCTCTCCATCATTAAGTAAAATACGCATCCTGTTCCGGATAAATACACTATCCACTTTTGTCCACTCGATCTTGAAAGTTCCGGCATCATCAGTAGAAAGCCTGAGCAGATCATTTTCAAGAGATTTCACCTCGCCCGTGACCCGGTCACCATGCTGAAAGTAGATGGTATCGATCTTGGAAGATGCCATAAGGGTAGCTGGTAGGGATATCAACCAAAAGATAGTATTGAGTATTTGAAGGCCCCTCATGAATTGGTATTTGCGTATTAAAATTAATTAAAATATCCAGAGGTCAGGACGCAATATTTTAATGTCTCTTTTAAGCCTGAATCGCTTCACTACATTCAGCCTTAGATTTCCTGTTGAGTATGCAATCCAGCCATTGTTGAAATCAGCCAGGTTACTCATTGAAAAGCGTAAATAGCTCAGTCCGACATAAAAATCATTCCTGTTATATCCCAGTGAAATCCGGCTTGTATTATTAAGACCCAGGGTTATTCCTGTTAGTTGTGTTTCGGAAGTGGGCGTGTAATGGAACCAGCTTTTACCTGCTGCAATGCCCACGATGAAGGAGACCGACAGATAGATGCGCTGCTTCATAACAAATGTATAAGCATATCCCCCGTTCATTCCCACATTGAGCATATCAACCTGGTTAAACGCAGAATATTCATCCAGGATATTGGGACGCGTGAATGTGCCCGGTATGAGGAGTGAATCTCCCATTCCAAGCATCCAGTAGCTTTCAATCCCTACAATGGGCGAGCCTGCACTTCTTTTCTGAAATTCATTCTGTACAAACGAAGCTTTGTATGAATACCGTTCCGAATTAAACAGATATTGAACATTCAACCCTACCAGCGTAGTACGCAGGTCACCCCTTAAGGGATACGGCTGACCGGATTCCCAACCATTGATAAGTTCATCGGGATTTGACACATAAAATCCTTTATGCCATTGGAGATAAAAATCCACAATATAGCTTCTGAAAATGGTATGAGCCTGAAGGTCAACGTATTTTGATTCCCCGTATATATCATCATCCCTGTTGAGTACAGGTAGTTTAACAGCCAGATTCAGGGTAAGAAAACTATACGTATAACCTATCCCCATTAACAGATTGGGATTGGTCTTGTAGGAAAGACTGGGGTTGAAATACTTCTCCGACAACTTGTATCCGGTCTGTTTCTGGGATAAGAACATCCTTGTGGTCAGCTCATCCTTATAAACCTGAATAAAATTTGTGTCATATTTTACAGAGGACTCCTCGCTGAAGATCTGTGCCGAAGCCCCATCGGTATAGATCAACAGAATAACAGTAGAGAGTGCTATGACAACAGGTAATTTCATATTAACAAAAATAGTATTTTAGAACGCTTAACTGCTATATTTTAAATCTGTAATTTATTGATGCTAAAAACAATAAAAAATGCCATTTCATCAGGATTCCTTTTTAGCGCCGATAGGTAAATTAAATTTCAAAAGCAAAGAGCGGTTTTTTGTACCGGACTTCTCTTTGTATACATCCCCCAGACCATAATAATATTTAATACCCAGCGTCATTCCGGTGCCTTTTTTGAGTATGTATCCCATTCCACCCATGAGCCCTCCGTCAAGTCGTTGTATCATATCATCATTATATTCCCGCACCCGGGCATTTTTCCCTTCAACATCTGAATTGTACTCCACATATGCCTTATGCCTTAGCCCTGCCTGAGGCCCTGCCTCAATGTACAGATGGTTCTTAAACTTATACCTTACAAGGGCAGGAACAAGGAAATAATTTAAGATCTGACGGTAATCTCCAGCCTCCTCATACACATCTGCCTGGAGGAAATCCAGGTCATTCTGACTCAGTTTCGCCAGCCCCTGCTTCGATTTAACCATAACACCGGTATTTAAGTACCATTGATTTTTCAGCCGGATATCAAAGTAAAAACCCAGGGCAAATGTTGAAAGTCCGGAGCTGGATTCCATACCTGTAAGTGTAGACAAATTATATCCTCCCTCCAGTCCGAATTCCAGTCCCGGAGAATTCAGTTTATCACCCAGTAATAAAGAGATAAGTACCTGGGATTGAGCAGCTGTACTGATCAGCACCATGCTCAGTAAAATGATAATTTTTTTCACTTATTGTTTAGTTAATTTATCAAACCAGATAAACTGATAAGCAAGAATTACTGATGTAAAATCAGCACCATAACGGGTAGACAATCCACTTGAGAAAGCAATTTTCAGCACATTATGCTTGCTAAGTTTGTACGCAAAAGCGGCTCCGAACCTTGAACTGTTTTGCAAATCGTCTTTTTCAATGCCATTCACAACGGTTTCACCCAGTCCGCTCTGTCCGGCAGAGAAAGCAATCCATATACCCGGTGTAAACAGATATGCCAGATGTAACTGAACAACTATAAGCGGCTTCTGTTTAATACTGTTCCCATTAAAGAACTCCTTGTTTTCAGTAAAAAACCATGAATTCACATGGCCCTCCAGAATGAGTTTTTTTCGAAACGTATACGACCCCGCAAACCCAATTTTTGTCGCCCATCTGTTTGCCCCCAGGTTGATAAGCTTCGTGGGGGCGTATTGCCCCATTGGAGGTCGCATTCTTACAAAAGCTCCAAGATTGAACTTTTTCTGCTCCTGCTTAAAAAAATCTGTAACACCCACAGGTTCTGAGCCAATTAAAACCATTGAAAGCCGAATTAACGGATCACCAAAACCGGTCCTCGATGTGGATGAGTCAATACTGCTTACAACTCCCTCAAAGTTACCAAAGGAGTATGGGACAATCATATCAAATTTTGCCAATTTGTTAAACAGCTTAAAGCTACGGGCATAAGCGAATACAAAGTTGTTAAGATTGGCCTTCAGGTCCTCTATTGGTAAGGAATTGTCGAGCAGAATATTTCCGGCTGAATGGCTGTAAGATGCAATTGCAAAATTACCACCAGTTGGTATCGCGGACATCAAACGAGGCTCTAAATCTTGCGAATGAAGCTGTACTATGAAAAAAAATCCTATCAGAGTAAACAAAACTTTGTGGCTTATATGGTATTTAATATAAAACATATAAGATTGTTTAATCTGTTTGTTAACCCGGTATTAAGTTAAGCAAATAAAAGCTATTACCCCATGAATTCCTCACCGGGTTTAAAAGTTGGAAATTGCTTCATAATGATTTGAAATTCTATTCTAACCCTACAATAACTTTATCAATCTTTCCTGTAAAGCGGGTTTCTTCTGGCCCGTAACCAATACCCAGGGCTACAGGTGTCTGGTTATCGAGTCCAACATCAGCAGTCTCATCGGCAGAGAAAATATTGGGTTGTGTTTTCTCAACACGCGCTTCAGCAACAGCTTTATCATCAACATATATGGTTGCCTTACCTCCCTTGCCAAGTCCGTCACCATCGTAAGCGAAATCAAGTTTAACGGTTACAGGCCCTTCTGAAAGCTTTTTAGAACCTGAAACAACATATCTTTCAAGTCCAAGAAAGTTGTAGGTAAATTCTGGTTTACCTTCTTTCATATAGAGTGACCAACCACCGAAACGACCACCCTGTGACAGTATGACACCATTGGCGCCTCCCTCTGGAATATTGAGTTCAGCAGTAATTGAAAATGACCTGTTCTTAATATTAATGAAAGTATTCTCCATCATGCCTTCCATCCCTTCATATAAAGTTAAGGATGTTCTTCCTTCCATTATATCAGGACGTCCTGCAATAGCTGGATTTGTTCTTTCAACCACTCTGTCATCAATAGGAAGAACATGATATATTTGTGCCTGCCACATAAACAAGCTCTTCATTTCCTCCAATTTTTCAGGATAATCTTCTGCAAGATTGTTGGTGAGACTAAAATCTTCATCTACATAGTAGAGATCCCATACATCTGTCTCAAGCGGAGGCAGATTGCTTGTCTGCCAGGGTGCCCTGTGAATAGTTCGTGCAAACCATCCATTGTTATAGATTGCCCTGTTACCAAACATTTCGAAATATTGAATGGTGTGGCGTTCAGCGGCTTGAGCATCATTGAATGAATATGCAAAACTAGTACCTTCAATAGGTACCTGGGGCACACCATTGACTACTTTTGGCTCAGGTAAACCAGCTACTTTTAAAACTGTGGGCGCAATATCAATTGCATGAGTGAACTGAGTGCGTATTCCATTTTTTTTTTGATTCGATCCGGGTAGTGAACAATCATTCCATTACGAGTACCTCCAAAATCTGAAGCCACCTGCTTGGTCCACATAAAAGGCGCATCAAATGCTACCGCCCAACCTGCAGCCATATGTGGAAAAGTACTTTCGTCACCCCAATTGTCCATCAACGGAAGAAGGTCTTCTACTTTTTCTTCAACATAATTGAAATAGGTCATTTCATTGTACATACCGACCATTCCTCCTTCGGCACTGGTTCCATTATCACCGGCGATAAATATAAACAAGGTGTTGTCCAATTCACCAATTTCCGCAATGGCATCCATTAGTCGTCCAACCTCATAATCAGTCATTTCCATAAAACCGGCAAATACCTCGGCCTGACGTGCAAACAATTTTCTTTCATTGTCAGTTAATTTATTCCAATCTTTAATGTCTTCTGGCTTTGGAGCGAGTTTTGTGTTTTCAGGGATAATTCCCATTTCTTTTTGTTTTGCTACAGTCTGTTCTCTAACTGCATCCCATCCTTTATCAAACTTACCTTTATATTTATCTGACCATTCTTTAGAAACATGGTGAGGAGCATGTACCGCACCTGTGGCAAAATATACAAAGAAAGGTTTATCAGGAGTCATCGATTGTTGGGCCTTTACCCAGTTGATAGCCTGGTTGGTCAAGTCTGTTGTAAAATGATAGTTATCCATTTTTGGCGGATTAACCTTTTTAAGACCATCATAAATAAGTGGAGCCCATTGATCGGTCTCACCGCCTATGAAGCCATAAAACTTGTCGAATCCCTGGTGTGATGGCCAGCGGTAAAATGGTCCGGATACACTGGTCTCCCAGGCAGCAGTTTCGTGCCACTTGCCAAATGCACCTGTGCTGTATCCGTTTAGTCTAAGCATTTCTGCCAATGGGGCTACACTGCTTGGAAGAGATCCGGTATTACCGGGATAGGCAGTGGCAGTTTCCATGATAGAACCTGTATTTGTCGTATGATGATTTCGGCCTGTTTTAATCGCCATCCTGGTAGGCGAGCACAGTGCTGTTGTATTAAAATTGTTATACCGCAGTCCCTGGTTGTCCAACTTATCCATGGTAGGTGTATTGATTGGCCCACCGAAAGTTGTGGTAGCGCCAATTCCCAGGTCGTCTATCAACACGATTACTACGTTGGGCGCATCTTCAGGAGCTGTAACATTAAAGGGAGCTGGTGGTTTTGTGTTCTGCACATCCAGTTCAGTATAGGTTTGAGGTTCCGGAGGCACTACAGGAAGTATCTCACGATTGATCATGTCCTGCGCAAATAGCTGTCCGGTCATCATTAACAAAATGGCCATAGTTGTTAAACCATAGACATTTAATCTTCCGTTTGATTTCATGTTTGTTTTCATGCTTGTTCTTGGGTTTTATTTTATTTTGACTTAAAACACTAAATCCGTAGAGAAGTTCAAATTAGAATCCAAGATTAATACCCAGGCTTGAAAAAACCGGTATTGAAGTTGTCCAAATCCTGACCATTACGCATCTTTTAATTTACTGAAATAATTGGCCATACCTATGAGATACTCCTTTAAATATTGTTTAGAAAATTGTGTATTCATGCAACATATTTAACGTAAAGAATGAGATCTTTGTCAAATCATTTGTGTTTTATTTAGAATAATTATAAATTTGCATGAAATTTTAATAAATTATAGAATTATGAGTTTACTGCAGAGCGTCAGAAGGTACTTTATTTACCTGTTCTTTATTTCCATCCCGGTGCTGTTTATTTCATGCTACCCGGGAGGTATCGAATACTATAGTGATACAGACATTGTTGTCACACAATATGACGAGAACTTTGATTTTGCAAGCAACCAGAACTACTTTATGCCGGATACGATCCACCATGTTGTGGAAGAAGGAAAAGAAGATGATGTTGATCGCAGCTATGATGCTCAGATACTGGCAAGAATTGCAACCCATATGGCAACTGCCGGATATACCAGGTTTGAAAGTGACGAAATTGGTGACTCCATACTGGTAGATTCTGCAAATGTTGTGCTTACTGTGGTGGTCACCTCTACTGAATATTCAGGAATTGGTTATATACCTGGTGGAGGTGGCTGGTGGGGCTATTACCCGGGCTGGGGCTGGGGCGGAGGTTACTACCCTGGCTACCCATGGTATCCTGGTTATGGCTGGGGTTATCCCTATACCTACAGCTACTCCACCGGTAGTATGTTTATTGAGATGATAGACGAGGATGGTATTGATCATTTCGAAGAAGTACTTCCTGTAACCTGGCAGGTAAGCATCAACGGACTGTTAAGTGGTGATGCTGAAAACACATTATGGAGGGTGGAACGTGCTATTGATCAAAGTTTCGAACAATCCCAATACCTGTTTAACTAATCAGCCAATTTTACAATTTGACCCATAAAATCATGAAAAAAATAAGAATATTAATTGCGTTTTCTGTCTTGTTCCTGTCCATAAACGGTTTCGGACAATTTGTTTATACCAACCTGACATACAATATGTCAGTACCTGTAGGAAATACCGCTGATTTTATCTCGAAAACCAGTTTCAGGGGCTTCACCGTTAACGTGGGGCGTTTCGTTACAGATAATGTTGCGGTGGATATCAGGTTTTCCTGGAATACTTTTTATGAAGCCAGAGATCTTGCAACCTACACCAGTGAAGACGGAACTGCGTCTGTAACGGGAAAACAATACAAGTATATAAACGCTTTTCCAATGACTGCAGGAGCCAGGTATGTGCTGAATCCTAACAGTGATTTCTCACCCTATTTTGCCGGCGGACTGGGAGCATATAAAATAAATGAGCGGACTGATATGGGGATTTATTATGTTGAAGACATGATCTGGCATTTTGGCTTCTATCCCGAGATCGGGTTCGTCTATGATTTTTCTTACAGTACTGGTTTAAATGTTTATGCAAGGTATGATTATGCCTTCAAAACCCAGGATGCCACTGCTCACTCCTTCATCGTTTTTGGCATCGGGCTCCATTTCATGAATTAATCACATCTCAAATTATTACCATAAATTATTGTTATGAAGAAATTATTTATTCTTGGTCTGCTGGCAACTCTTCTGGTAGTACCACAACAGACATTTTCCCAAAAGGGAATTGAACTTTCCGGTTACACCGGATGGATGCTGGGTGGGAAGGTGAATTTTTACGATGGATCTCTGAAAATTGAAGATGGTCAAAACTGGGGAATTACCCTCTCTTTACCGGTTGCTCCCGGAATGAAGGCCGAACTGATGTACAACAGGCTGGTATCGGATCTTACTGTCAGGGAGTATGGTAACACACCCTATGTTTTTACCAAATTGGCTACCCAGTATTTCCATGTCGGAGCTGTTAAGGAGCTAATGTCTGAAGGGATGGTCAGACCCTATGGAACCGGTTCACTGGGCGCTACCGTATTTTCCGACAGGGAGGGCATTGAAAGTGACATGTGGAGATTTTCCATAGGCCTGGGTGGAGGACTCAAAATCTTCCCTACTGAACGGATCGGTTTCAGGCTTCAGGCCCGTATGCTTGTCCCACTTTATTTTAACGGCATCTGGTTTGGCACGGGAGGTGCCGGAGTAAGCACCAGTTCCTCGATTGTACAGGGAGATTTTACCGGGGGCATCATCCTGGCGTTCTAGTTTGAATTATGATCATAAAATAGATAGCTCACAAACAAATTGACATGAAGAAAATAATTTTATTCGCTTTTTTATTCGCCATTGGATTCCAGTCCTTTGGCCAGGGTTCAAATACCGAAAAAGAACTCATTGAATCCTATTTTAAACTCACCAAGATGGCTCTCGTTGAAGATGCAATGGCCCTCTCTGAGGAAAATGGAAAAATCTTCTGGCCCCTTTACAAGCAGTATGATGCTGAAGCCTCAGAATTGAATCAGTACAGGATCAATTACCTGAACGATTATGTTGAACAGGTGGAAAATATTACCAACGAGCAGGTGGATGCGTTCCTCAAGCAAGCCAATACTTATAACAAAAAAATGGCAGCTCTGAAATCCAAGTATTATAAACTGATGAAAAAGAACCTTTCATCAAAGGTAGCCATCCGGTTTATGCTGGTTGAGGAGTACATTCAGACAGCTGTCAAATATGAAATGCTGGAAAACCTGCCCTGGGTTGGTGATCATTAGTCAGGAAATTCAATTAAGATGAACAAGCTGCTTATCGCACTAATGATGGCTTTAATCCTCATTTCAGTGCAGGATTTAGCTGCACAATCCATCGAACTGAATGGATTTACCGGAATCATACTTGGAGGCAAGGCCAATCTTTACGATGGGGAGTTCCGGATAAACGATTCCCAGAATTATGGAGGAAAACTTTCTGTAGGACTGTCCTCTTCTACTTTTGCTGAGGTTTCCTATATGAGGACAGCTACTGAAGGGCGCTTTTATCCTTACTACGCAGGATCACCCGGTGACCTTATCCCATTCAGTGGCAATTATCTACAGGTAGGTGGACTGCAACAGATGAATTATGGCAGGATTGCGCCATTTATTACCATAGGAGCGGGTCTGACCTGGTGGAGCCCTGAAAGTGGGCAGTATGGCTCGAAAACGCAATTCAGTGCCACGTTTGGCGGAGGATTAAAGCTCTGGCTTACCGATTTTCTGGGTATCAGACTGCAGGGAAGCATGCTCATGCCCATGGTTCTCAATGGATTTGGTTTCGGATGTGGAATTGGTACAGGAGGTGCAGGTTGCGGTAGCACGGTGTATACACGCATTACACCATTCCAGGGGGAGTTCTCCGGTGGGATCATTATTAAATTTTCTCCGAATTAGAAGATGATTTTCAAAATCACTACTCCACAGGTGCAACCGGAAATTTCTTCATTAAGGCAGCAATGGTCTTGGGAATAGATGTATCACGCTTCTCAGGCTTTTCTGTAACAGTACCGGTCGCAATGGCCTGCCATACCTGGTCTTTTGATTGTCCGTCGAAAACATCCATCACCAGGGTGCCCTTTAAATAATCACTCTCTGAATAGGTGGTTGTTGCATAGCCGCCGCCCCAGCCTCCTCTGTACCGGCCATAACCATAACCGCCGGTACCATAATAGTTGGTATAAGCCGTAGTACTGGTTTTTTGGTCAACTACAATAAACAGAGAAACAGCCATGTCCCCGTTCTCTTCAACATATTCCAGACCTCGTGATTTGAATTCATGCCTGAAAGCGTCTCTGAAGCGTTTCCTGTCAAATTCATTGATAATTTTATCACTATCATCCTGCCAGCCAAGAAAGGTGTAAGTTTTATAATTTGAAAAATCGTGGGTTTTGTCCAGATCGGTTACGACTTTCACTGTGGAACAGGCAGCCAGCGCCACCGCCAGGGCAGCAAATAAGGAAATTTTAAGTGTTTTCATTTTACGTAATTTTTTATTGATTAATAACAGTTTCCAAATTTATATTGTTTTTAGGCTATTTGAATATTGTCCTTTTTCAACTGATTTGCAAGAGCCGCCGATACTCCCAATTTACTTGCCGGCACCAATCGGAATATTCATTTTTATGAAGAAAGAGCTGTTTTTACTGCCAGATTTATCTTTATATACATCAACAAAACCGTAATAATATTTTATTCCCAGAGTCATTCCTGAGCCCTTAAGAAGAGTATAACCCAAGCCGGCCATTATTCCTGCATCAAACCTGTTTATCATATCTTTATTATACTCACGGATATGGGCATCCTTTCCTTCAACATCCGAATTGAATTCCACCCATGCATCATACATCAGCCCAAATTGAGGTCCAGCCTCTATGTAAAAATAGTTTTTTAACTTGTACTTTGCCAGGGCTGGTACAAGAAAATAATTCATTACCTGGCTGTAATCCCCTTCTTCTTCATAAACGTCTGTTTGGAGAAAGTTAAGGTCATTGGCAGATAATTTATCCACACCCAGATTGGATTTTACCAAAACGCCGGTATTTACATACCATTGATTCTTTAACCGGATATCAAAATAAAAGCCCAGGTTAAAGGCTGATAAACTTTTGTTTGCCTCCAGGCCGGAAACTTTTGAAGTGTTAAAGCCGCCCTCCAATCCAAACTCCAATGCGTCGGAATTTAATTTATCACCCAGTAACAGCGAAATTAATATCTGGGATTGTACGCTAGAACTGATAAGCAGAAAACTCAGAATTATAGAATACTTTCTCATATCAGATTGTTTATACGAATTATTTAACCGTGTAACCCTTTCCCTCCATACAAGCAGCAAATGCCTTATTAAAATTTTCCATAAGTTCTTTTTCTTTAGCAGCGGCAGCTTGGTTAGATTGTTGTTGTGCCTGTTGATCCCCAGCTACTTTTCCTCTTCTTCCTGCCATTCCACCAATAACCGCTCCTATTGCCGCTCCCTTGCCGGCATCCCCTGCTATGGCACCTATGGCAGCACCGGCAGCAGCCCCCCCCGCAGCTCCAACAACGGCACTTCCATCTGGCGACGTGTCAACCTGCTCGGCCTCGATTTGTTGTACAGTGACAGGGTTAATCCCGGTTTGCTCTTTGGCCCATTTATAGCAATTATATTCGTCCAGTTCCTGCTGTTCTTTATCCTGCTCTTCTGAGGGAAAAACATACAGGCCCAGCTCTTTGGCAATAGAGGTTTCTTCCTGTGATTGTACTTCTGCAACAAAAGCAAAAATCATCAATGGTATGAGTGTTAAAATTATTTTTTTCATCATTTTCAGAATTAAAATCTATAAATCATTTGGATTAATAAAAACATAACCTAATTGTCTCAGGGCATCTGCTTCGTTGTAAAAAGTATAGCTTTTTACAATTTTGTTGTTCTCAATTTGATAAATTGTGTTGGCCCAAATGGCAACTGACCCTCTCTCTCCTTTGTAGGTTATTTCCAGTTGAGCCCATGTGGATACCCATTCACCTTGATTGTTCCCGGTTGTAAGGGTGATTGCAATATTGCGAGACTTCTGATATTTAATATCATTATAAAGCTGGTCACTATTTGCTTTCCAATTTGCAAGTGCCTCAACTTTAGTAAGAGAGTCATTGATTGAAGGGCCATAGCCCATGAAATTATCATCCAAAAGTGATGACATCAAACTGTAGTTTTCTGTTTCTACCGCCTTTACATATTCTTCAATCAATAAAACATTTTTCTCTGTGTTATTTTGACTGATATTACACCCGATTAAAAATATCGAAGTGAGAAGAACAATAATTAAACTTTTCATTTTATTAGATGTTAGTGAGCTATTTAAAAAATCATTAAACCTTATAATTATTAACGCCCCCAGGCTATTCCAACATTTAAACCAAACCAGGAATAGTCCGTAGTTTCACTTGTTTTTAACACATAATTATATTTCAGGCTAATATTGATGCCTGTTGAACCCGATATCGGATAATACAAACCAACTTCAGGTGAAACTCCAAAATGCCACTTATTGTCTTCTAATGTCCAAATACCTACATCTGTTCTCTGGATCATTTTATATGCTCCAGTTCCACAACCCAGGTAAATCCAAGGTTTGTCGTCTTCTGTACTGAGATAATAATGTGCTTGAAACAGAATAGGAAAAGCATTCAGATACCTGTATTGAGTACCTGTAATTGTCATATCATCTTCCATAAAAGACTCGTCTGTCAATTTTTCATAGAAGGTTGACCATGTAAACACTCCCCCAAGAGACACATTTTCAGAAACAAATTCACGCCCCTCAAAAGTAAATCCCCTGAAGCTGGCTTTATTGATATAGTCTCCGGTTTCACCAACCCCAAATGACATGGTATAATCCAGAATGTAAATTCCTTGCGAATAGCTTACCCCAGATATTAGGATAGCTGCCAGTAATGTCAATATATATTTCATGAGTATAAATTTTATATTGTTAATGAATTAGTTACCTGATAAATATGGAGATTGCAGGAAAGCCTGATCAATTCCCTCAGTAAGCCTGGATTGATTGGTGGAAACACCTGATCCGAGAACTCCATTAATAGCACCTGTCCATTCAACTGGGATGATTTCATTTTCTATATCTACATTATCAGCATCAAACATGTCCCAGAAAACAGTGCCGGTTTCATAACTAATCACATATGTGTATCCATACCAGGGATAATACCATCCATAACCCGGATAGCAATACCAACCCCAGCACCACCCGGGGTAGTATGGATAGGTATAAATATTTTCAATTTTTACTTTTATAGCTGAAACAACCACAACAACATCCGGAGTTCCACCTGCATTAATATCAGTGGTATCCAGTCGAGTATATCCCAATGAAACAAAATTTCTTTCCAGTTCACTTATGATATATGAATCCATAGATCGGTCCGGTATTGTACCCTCGTCGACAATATGTCGAAGGGAATCCGCCATAAAGTAAGTTTGAATACCATTAAAATCATATCCAGTGTTGTAATTGGTAATTACAAGGTCTGTATCACTATAGTATTCTGCACCTTCTGGATAACATGCAGTTAAAGCCATGACCATACCTGCAATAATTCCGATTTGAAAAAATTTGTTTTTCATGTTTAAATCATTTAATAATTAAGGATTATAAATGAAATCTATAATTCACTCCTGCCATCACAGTGAACCTTCCGATAAATCCGACTTCACCTTGAAAATACCAATGCCTGGTGAGGGCTAAGTTTGCTCCGATAATCATATTCCAGGGGCGGTCAGGTGCTTTATCAACAGAGTAGGTCAGCTTCAAATTGTCGTAATTATCCCTGATGCCCTGTCCTGCTTCTTCGATGGCCTCAAGCATCGGATCAACGACTGCTTTTTCTACCGGAGTCAGGTTCAGGTATTTTTCCGATCCTCTCACTTCATCCGGTATTGTTGCATCCGGTATATCACCTAATATTTCACTCAGATAAAATACTCCGGAAACAGTTCTTCCCCATTTTTGATGCATGGCTCCAAACCAATAGGTAAGTTTACCATTCTTACCCAGATCATGCGCTTTACCAGCGCGAAGCGAGGTTACCACCGCATAATTTGGCTGGTCAAGATTTGTGAGTTTTGTCCAGGTCCAGGTAAAGTTGCCTGCAAGCCACCATTCCTTAATACCTGCTGCAACGGTTGTTCCAAAGCCATAATTATACCCGGTTGTCCTTACATCTGTAGTTAAATCAATTGGGTCCGTCAGGACAACTTTTGTATTCATATCTACATAGCCAAGAATACCATAGACACTCATGAAAGGGAACAACCAAATATCTGGTTTAACCATAAAAACATTACCGGTGGTGCTCAATTCTTCAAATGTTAATAAATCATCCAGATTTACCGGATCAGCACCATCATTCACTCCTTCGAATCCGACCAGTATATTTTCGAGTAACAATCCTTGTTTTAAATGCATATAATTGGTAGCTATTCCAAGAGGTTCAGGAAGATCAAAGCCCCTTTCTATGGCCTTTTTACCCCATATTGGCAGTACCTGTTTATATTCTTTTACTGCAATGGAATCAACTGAGTTATCATAGTTTAAAAACTGTTGACCGTGTGTTCTAAATGAAATGCATTGAAGCAATATTGATAGGAGTGCCAATTGGATAACTCTAAAATTCAAGTATTTTTTTTTCATGGCAGGTTAATCATTTGATTTCTTGTATTTAATTGTCATAATCCGAACGCGCAGTGAATCATGTATCATTGATCTATCTGAAAACCTAAACCAAAATTGAATACGTGAGCTAATCCTTCTTTATAGTATCTGTTGTTTAAGAATTGAAGGTTATAACTAAATATTCCACATATCTTTTCACTGAAATAGTAATTGATGCCTATGCCAGTTCCCAGGGAAATACCTGAATCCCAATTGTAATACAAATCCTGAATAGAATAAACATCTCCTGAGATTTGTCTCTCCGAAATTTGATAGCCCAAAGCAAGTGGAATAAAGAATTTTGCTTTTTCAGGACCAAACAAAAATTTACCGTACAACCAAAAGGGTAAAGTTGAATACCTTATTTGGCCATCATCAATATCTTCAACGCCAACGAGGAATCCAAGACCTCCTCCAAACGCAAAATTGCCTTCTAAATTTGAGACTTCATAACCCAATTGAAATCCGCCCCCATCAATAGTTGCATCTGTATCTTCTACAGTGAAAATCGTATAAGCTCCGGATGCAGAAATCAGGCCAGAACCTCCCTTAAATTGGGCAAAACAGTCATTAGCAGAAAGCGCGAGTGTAGCAATTACGAGAAAGGAAAATTTAGTTAAAGTTTTCATAGTGGTCTATTTTTAATGTTTCATTATTATTCCTTTTCCATTATTGTTGCTTTATATAATCAATGTTTTCTGATGTTATTTTTATTGATTCCGAGGGTAGGGTTATTTCAGTGCGACTTGGATGATTTGTACCGTCACTCATGGCTTTGAAGTCTATTGAGCAGGTAAAAGGTTTTCCATCAACTACAGAGGAGATTTTTATTGACTTAAACAAATTTGTACTGCTATCAATGATATAATGTACTTCATCGCCTTTTGCCAATAAATCTTTAGCATCAATTTTCACCACACCATCTTCCACCTTTACTTCAGCCATGTCCAATAAGTCAATCCAATATCCTTTTGAAAGGAATACATATTGGATTGATAAATTAAGTGATTGTTCAAGTAAGGCAATCAAATCTTCTCCAGCACTGCTTTGCATTCTTCCCCTAACTCCTCTTTGCTGTTTTACTGAAGATTCAGAACTTAAGACTGAACTTTCCATTTTTCCTTCAGTGTTAAACCATACTTTCACCAGGGAATGGTTTTTTTCTTCTCCATTACTAAAGGCTTTTGCCGATCGTTGCCAGCTATAGGTCATCAATTGTTTTCTGTTTTTTTCCTGGGCTTTAGCTATATCAAGTCCCAGTTGTGTATTGTCCTGAGCTATCAAGGATGATATTGAGGCCGATATCAGGCTTATAACTAACACAATTGCTAATTTTTTCATGATTTTAGTTTTTTAATTATTTAATGTATTTGGATTTATTATTAATGATTAATTGTCTGGCTGACTTTAAAATAAATGGTTCTACTACCATTTTTGTGGGTAAAGATCAAGTCCTCCATGAAAAAACAGTATTGCACTCCTAAAGTTTTCAAAAGTTCTATAGCCTCTGCCAATTAATTTCACTTCCTGTATTTTGCC
>SDBV01000851.1_pt1 | contig 44387 bp, 38 predicted proteins | sample 2277081 | NCBI WGS metagenome assembly SDBV01 (sample SAMN10402039, study PRJNA504765) | marine sediment metagenome | isolation source: marine sediment core GS10_PC15, 223 cmbsf | place: Arctic Ocean: Southern Knipovich Ridge | collected 2010
GCTGGGCTTTGGGCTTCGGAATGAACTGTGCAATCCGTTGCCACTGTTCGTTTGTAATGTCCATAAACCATATATCGGCTCTTACTTACTCAAAAATTGAGGTTTTGGGATAGCTTCTAGTCAGGCCCAATATTATGCTAATTCCTGCAAAATGCCAGCACGCCACTTTTTGAGGAAACGCCCATTTCAACGCCATTTTCGTAATAGTTCGGCAAATCCCCAATAGACTGCTTTCGTAACATATTGTTGTCGCTAAACATACAACCGGACAGTAGTGATTATTGATGATTGATTATTGGTGGCCGATGGTTGATTATTGATGGTTGATTATTGTGTGGATTGTGGTGGGTCGGGGTGGTTTTTGCTTGACAAATCGGGTGGGGCGCGGTTAAAGGGAATGACAAATGAATAATGACAAATGCGCGGGAGGAAAAAGCGAAAGTATGCCTAAAGATGAGCAGAAGAATGTTGAGGAATTCAAGTTATCATTCGTAGGTCGTAGTGCTGACCAAGGAATCATGCAGATTGAAGACTTGACTAGATCCCTTGAAGGGTGGAACTGCTACTGGCAGACCACGGTAGCCGTATACTACAACCAAGAATTATCCAGTAAGCAACTGCCAAAAGACATACGCCCAGAGATAAAGATTAAAGCGTTCGATCATGGCTCGTTCGATGTGTTTGGGGTTGTGGTGATGCCATTGGGACTGATGGTTGGATATGACATTTTCAAGTGTGTTTGGAAGTGGCAGATTTCAGTATTGAAGAGTCACATACGCACGAAGAAAGGTTTTGTTTCGAGGGATGCCGCTATAACGAATTTGGAGATATTTGCGAAGACTCATGGCATTAAATCCAAGAACAGAAGTGAGTCCGCTAAAGTGCTTGACATGATTGACCAAGACCTAAATGAGTTTGTGGAGCCAATAGATCGGTCAGCAAAGGAGATCGTGGTCAAAGGCAAGTCCCTTGAAATGCCCTTGACAGTAACGTCTGCCGACAAGAGAGCCTTAAGAAGTGGATATCATTTAGAAGGAAGTGGCGAGGTAGCTGATTACGAAACATGCCGTGTTAGGTTTATCCGCATCAATACCGAGACGGGGAATGCGCTTGTCGAGTTTGAACAACCGAAGGACATAACGCGAATGGGACACCAATATGCACGAATTATTGACCCGACAGTGCATACCCCAAGAAACATCTACACAAAAGCTCTCCACGAAGGGGCATTCATTAACGCCTTTGGAAAAATTGTCAGGAGCAGGATAAGCAATAAGTTTCGGCATTGGGAGTTAGCGGTTAGTATGCCGAAAGAAACAAGACCACTTTTGGACTAGAAGACAGCGTGGGCACGGCCCGCTCTACCTGGCTGAACCCCTTTAGTTATTCACGAACCGTAAAAAAGGCAAAAAATGAATATACAACAGTTAAAAAAACGATGGGACAGTGAAAAAGACGCATTTAAGAAAAAAGAGCTGGGTGCATTACAGAATTTTGTCAGAAAGGTGTTTGAGTGCGTAGAGCTTTTTGATCTTGGAGAGGGCAAGGAATCCACTGCGCCTCATGAGCGCAAAAATGTTTTTATCCAGGAAGATACCGACAACGAAGCAAGAGATAGGCCGGATTTTGTTCTCTATCTTGAAATAGATCAAACACAAATTAAAATTCCTGTCGAAGTCGAAAAACATGAAAATATAAAAGCAGGCGAAAAGCAAATTAAAACCTATAAGCAGTTGTATAATGCCGTTTACGCTATTTTGACGGATGGTAATGAATGGCGTTTTTATGATGGGGATACTGTCTGTAAAAAATTGAAGTTAGATGAAATTCTTAATGAACCAGAAATATTTCAGACTTTCTGGAAAGGATACACTTTACCAGAAAAATTCTATTTATCATTTTTTGACAGAATGGTGTCCCAAAGAAGCTTGTTTGACAGAGGTGGGCTCGAAGTAGAAGAACACAGAGAAATGTTTTTCGATGATATAACAGCGTTAATAAGAAATTTTAAATACAAACTTCGGCTGTCCAAATATTTTAAAAAAGATAAAGACCCTGATAAGGTTGCAACTGAAATATCTTACGCCTATGTAATACAATACATCCTGTATAAGACATTGGTTGATAACGACTATAGTGACAAAAAAAAGGAATTTTTAGAACGATTTAAGATAGTACATGAAAGTCTTAAAGCTAAACTATTTGGTGGAGTTCTGGAACAAGCAACGCATATAGCAGAGTATATATCTGAGAATTTATACAGACCTTTTTCTTCAGAGCAAAAGTATATCGAAGAGAGACTAAAGGAAATAAAAAAACAGACAAAGCAACGTATATCAGATATATCTGCATGGCTTGACATTTTTATCTTTATAAAAAAGTATAATTTTGCAAGCGTCAGAAATGAGTTGTTCGGATATATTTATGAAAACTACCTGAAAGAACTCCATGGAGACAAAAACAAGGGGCAGTATTTTACAGACCCGGCAGTTGTTGAATTTATGCTTGATGAGATAGGATATACGACAGGTGAGATTAAAAAGCGAATAAAAGAAAAACCTAATAATCCTGACATTTCAATTATTGACCCGGCTTGTGGAAGCGGTACATTTCTATACAGTGCGGCCAAAAGAATCATAGATGCTGTTTACAGGGGAGATGATACTGCAAAGCTGGCGGAAAATCTGATAAGTGAAAACATCTTTGGGCTTGACATCGAGGAGTTTCCGCTTTATCTGGCAGAAATGGGGATACTGATGAAAATGCTGCCTCTGATAGTCGGTGAAAAATATAACAACCCGATGGAAAAGAAAATCAAACTTTTCAAGACTGATGACAGCATTGCAGAATTTGTCGATATGATGCACTCGATTTCTGAAAAAGGAGGTCAAAAAGAACTCTTTGTAGGGCATAAACTTGAAGTTTCTAAGTTTATGCGTGACGAGGAAAATTTAACAGAAATGAAAGATAGTATGCGACCGCCAAGAAGGCGTTTTGATTTTGTAATCGGTAATCCGCCATATATTGGCTACAATGAGTCTTGCAAGCAGACGATTGTTTTCACGCAAATGATAAAACAGAAAAAACTTTCGATGGCAGATATATATGGAGTGAATCTTAACACAGTTCCTAACCGTATAAAGCCATATTCGCCGAAACCGAACCTTTATGCGTTTTTTGTCGCCCTTGGATTATCATTATTGAAAAAAAATAGCAAAATTTCTTATATTATCCCACAAACTATTTTAACTGCCCCAGATTTAGATGTCTTGAGGTATCATTTATCAAAATATACCACTATTGAAAAAATTATTACATTTGCAGGAAAAATGTTTATAGGACGAGGCCTAAAACAAAGACGCCCTGTAGCTACATCAAGTTTAATATTTGTTTTAAATAGCCAAAAACTAAAAAATAACAAAACAGAACTCATAAATTATGGATATTTAGAAATAGATCACCTCTACGACTATTTTGGTCAAGCGGGTAAAACAAAAAAAAGTATATTACAAAATGAGTTATATGAAAATATTACAACTTGGAATTTTATAAAGCAATCAAACGAAATTATAAGATTATGTAAGCAATATAATAAACACAACCTTTCTATACAGGAATATAGATGCTCTTTGAAAGATTATGATGTTGTGCAATTTGATAAGGGTTTGGTATTTGATAGAAATGGTATGATAAGTAAACTTGGCGGTAATGCTTATCAATTGGCGGAAGCAAATCATAATTACAAACCCTGTTTAACGGGCAAATATGTTTTAGAGAAAAAATTGACATTTCCGCAAGGAGCACAGGGTATCGATGTATATAACAACAAATATAAAATAATATGGAGTTATACAAAACTGAAATTTTATTTCTCCAATGAAAAAATAATGATTGGTTCAAACTGGCTTATTATATCATCAGAGGACAAGAATGAAATTTTGTATTTGTTAACTTTACTAAATCATCCTATCAGCAAAATTATTCTTAATACTGCAATTAATTTGGGAAACGAAAAACTATTGATTGCAAGCATCAAATCAATAAAGGAATTTATTCGTGTTCCCAAAGTCACAGAAGAAAACAAGTTTATAAAAGATGAGATTATAAAGCGTGTCGAGGAAATGATTGATTTGGAGGATTGTCAGTTGCAGGACTTTGTTGATTTTTCAAATATAACGAGGCAGAAATTTGATGGTGCGGAAGTCTATGGCAATAATCTTATTTTAACCAAAAACGGCGAAATATACAAAGCGCCTATCAAAGGCAAGAAAGATGTAGTTAAAGCAGTAATTGAAGAAACTTTCGGTGAAAAGAGTCTTTTGCCCGGTGAGGTTGTATTGTCAGAATTGAAATATTTAATGGCTCTCGATAAGGGTTTGCAGGAATCATTGAAAGATTATATCGATGATCTGGTTTTTGCCTTATATTTTAATGTGCCTGTTAAAAAAATCGGTTTTAATCAGGCGGGCCAGATAAAGAAATTGTGTCATCAAGACAAATTTTATCGTTACATTCAAAAGGAGCAAAACTAAGGTGTCAGGGGGCTGTGGGTTCCGGATCAAGGCTGGGGTGACAATGTGGGGGTGGGCAAGGGGAATTAATAATGCGGGAGGTGTAAAATGAGGCTTAATGTTAAGGCGTTTGGGCTGGCTTGCGGGCTGATGGGGGGGGGCATGGGCAATGCAGAATAAATAATGACGAATGGGGGAATTGAGAAGAAAAACCCCCGATTCGAGAATCGGGGGCTAAGGACAAGGACGGGGGCACGACCCACCCTACCTGATTGTGGATTCCTGCCTTCGCAGGCATGACAATATAAAGAGAAAGCATCCTTGGGTATGATAAAGGACAAATAGGGGAATTGGGAAGAAAAACCCCCGATTCGAGAATCGGGGGCTAAGGGCGAGGCTGTGGATTCCGGGGCGAGGTTGGGCGGAGGGGGTGTTTGAATCGCGTTTAACGGTGGTAAAAACCTTGATTATGCAGGGTTTAACCGTGGAGAACGCTGGGGGGAATGCCCGTAAGGCTTGCGGATGTCGGCTATTGTAAAGGACAGGTGCCCCAAAGGGCCTGTTTTTGATGAAACCCGCCTTCATGTGGCGGTTTTGGTCTGCGATGAGGGCTTGGGCCATATACAAAAACTGTGGGTGGTTTTGGCTGCAACACTACAACACGGCCTCCTTGGCCCATTTAGATCAGCCTTAATATAGCGCCGCCCGGTTTCCTTAAAACCCGCCTAACAGCCCCGTCATCCCACTATTTCCCACCCATCCCCGCCGAATCCCGCTCATCTCCGCTTTATGCCATGTAGGGTTAGGTTTTACAATTACTAAAAATAATATTTTTTTTTGAAAAAAGGGTGGTTTGTTGTTGACAGTGTGGGAGTAAGTGGTAATATATCCCACTAAGTGGTAGCCCAGTGGAGTACAAGTCATGCTAATGCTAACAGGTGAATACGAACACACGCTGGACGAGAAGAACAGGCTGTTTGTGTCCAACAGGCTGCGCGGCCAGGTCGATGTCGAGCAGTACGGCAGTAACTTCTATCTCATGCTGGGCGCCAATGGTGTTCTGTGCCTGTACCCAGAAAGGTATTTTCAGCAAATCGTCCTTGCTGGTGCACCAGGGAGGGTGGCCCCGGACGAAACAGTCTCGTTTGAAAGGCTCAGCTTCGCACTGGCCAGCAGGGTTGAACTGGATCGACAGGGACGATTGTTGCTCTCGGAGAAACTTCGCAAACGTGCAAATCTCGGGACCAATCTTACACTGGTCGGAGTCAGAGACCATATCGAACTGTGGAATACGCAGAATTGGGAGCAATATCTACAGGATAATCTGTCGCAGTATCAGCAGCAGATGATGCAGGCACGCCAGGCAATGCTGCAAAAACAGGTAAGTGAACAGGAACTTTAGGACGTGTAAAAATACCCTTTAGGGTAGTAAATTCCCGCGAGTAAAATTTTAGCCACTATTACTGCTGTAAAGTTACTTAGCTACGCACAAACGGGAAGTCTTAATCGTGAACAGTATAAATTAACTTCCACAGAGAGGAATACCAATGCAGGCAACGGAATGCGATTGTGTGGGTGTGGTGGGCCAGGCCGTCAGGGGCGAAAGAACGATAGACGAGGTGGTATATTCGTCCGTCGCAGTGCTCGCCGAGAGGCTGGAAGGGCTGAAAAAAAACAGCACCCAGTTTGACGGAGTCTCGTTTTCGCCGTACATGGAAGAGTTGGCCTGTCGCGAGATGGTTTCATCGCTCAGTTAGTGGCCCATTCGTGGAAATGCCGGGTTGTTGCTTTGCCCCAGAAGGACAGTGGGTAAAGGTATATTTCAAAGGGCAGGTGGAAATGAACGACGATAATCGGCCCGTCGAGCATGTATCGGTGCTGGCCGAAGAGATTGCCGAGCGAATAGAATTGCCCACCGACGGGGTGCTGATTGACGCGACGGTTGGGCATGGCGGCCACAGCTATCTGCTCGGTCAAAAACTGGGGCCCGAAGGTACAATACTGGGGCTGGATGTCGATGAAAACTGTATCGAAAAGGCCCGGGGGCGGTTGGACGGCCTTGCATGCAGGGTGATCCTGGATCGTGAGAATTTTGCCAATGTCGCCGGGATGGCTGAGAAACATGCCGTGGGCAAAGCCAATTTGATATTGGCTGATCTGGGGTTCTGTTCCGGGCAGTTGGAGGATACGACCAAGGGACTCAGCTTCAGAGAGAATATGCCACTTGACATGAGGCTTGACAGCCGGTTGCGTGTTACCGCTGCCGATATCATCAACGATACCGACGAAAAAACGCTCGCCGACCTGATATACGAGTACAGTCAGGAGCGGGCATCGAGGCGAATCGCCCGTTTTATTGTTCAATACAGGGCCTCTTGGCCGATAAAGACAACTGCCCAGTTGTCCATGATCGTGTGCAAGGCACTGAATAAACCGCTCGGAGGGACAATCGGGCGGATACACCCAGCCACCAGAACGTTTCAGGCGCTGAGAATAGCCGTCAACGATGAGCTGGGCTGCCTGGAGAAACTGTTGGCGGCAGGGCTGGGGCTGCTGAGGCAGGGAGGCTATATAAGTGTTATAAGTTTTCACAGCCTCGAGGACAGGATAGTAAAGAATGATTTCAAGCAGAACAGGGCTTGCGGTGCGTACGAAATCATCACGGCCAAGCCGATTACGCCGTCCCGGACGGAAATTAAGGCTAACCCAAGGGCCAGGAGTGCCAAACTGCGGATCGCACGACGTAATTGATGACGAAGAAATGAAAAACAGCCGGTGGCCCCGAGCCAGGAGCTGTGTGATAGAAAATTGAATTAACCCGGGAGTTTCTGGTATGACGGCTGACGCCAAGATTGGTTTGCTGTTGGGGGCTGTGTTTATCGTGATCATTGCATTTCTGGTCAATGGTCTGCCGGACATGATCGGCAGTTCCCGGGCTGATATGCTCTCGAAGCATGTGGAATTTGACGCCGGGGGCGAATCACTCGTTTTGACAGATCGCGTGCGCCATGCGGTGGCCCCGCCGAGGGGTTCGGGGGGACTTCGCCGGGCAGATCGACCAAGGATTGATCATGTCGTGCATCTGCCAAACGGCCGGGGCCGTAAGAATGTCGAGATCGACAACACAGGGCAGGCTGTGAAGGAGCCGGACAAGCGGGTCGATACCGCAAAGGCAGCCGGGACCTATATCGTCCAGTCGGGGGATAACCTGGGCAAGATCGCAAAGAAGGTCTATGGCGAGTTGCGCGGCAATAAGATCGAGGTGGTAGAGAAACTCTTCAAGGTCAATGGCAAGATACTTTCGTCGCCGGACGATGTAAAAGTTGGCCAGAAATTGTCGATCCCCGATCTGTTCGTGGAGGTAAAGGGGCTTGGGTCTGTTACGGCAGAGAACCCTGCGCCGGCTCTCTTGAAAAAGGTCGGCTCGCCCGGCGGAAAGAAAAAGGCCAGACACGCGACCTACCGGGTAAGACAGTATGACCGTCTCTGGGATATTGCCGATGAGAAACTTGGCAACGGTAATCGTTTTCGGGAGATAGTCGAACTCAACAAGGACAGGATATCGAACCCCGACGACATTAAACCCGGTATGGAACTGCTGCTTCCGGCGCGTTGATTTGCGAGCATGGCAACATGTTATCACGGTCACGGTTGGTATTTATCGTGTTTTATGTAACGGCGGTGCTGATTGCCACGGTGCACCTGCGAACCGCTTCGAGCAGGATATTTTACCGCTACCGCATGGCGAAGGTCAGTCGCAGGGACGTCTCGGAGCATCTTCGTCGAACGCAGTTGGAGTTGGAGAGCCTGATAAGTCCAAAGGCTGTCTCTGAGCACATCCCGTCCGGGTCCCAGCCCGAATAATCTATGGCGATAGAGATTTGATGAGAACCAGTCCTTTCATAATCGTGGTGATGGTTTTTCTTGTCGTCCTGTTCGGGGCACTCGGGGCCAGGCTGTTTTATCTCCAGTGTTATCATCCCGTCGGCTCGGATGGCAACTCCTCCAAACAGACCGTCCTTGACGTTCGCAGCAATGCCCGACGGGGCCAGATACTCGACAGAAAGTTCAGGGTCCTTGCAGACAGCAGGAAGAGCGAATCGGTCTTTGCCGAGCCCAGGGTCCTTGGGCCGGACCGTCGCAAGGAAACGGCGGCGGCGCTTCAGGCGATAATCGAGACGCCCGGCCCTGAAATCTCCAGGTTGATTCGCAGCAGTAACAATCCGGGGTTCGTCAGGCTGATGCAGGATATTACAGTCGATCAGCGCAACGAGATAAGAGTGGCTGGCATTGAGGGTGTCGGGATACAGTCGGGCTGGCGCAGGTGCTACCCCATGGGGGCGATTCTCGGACATGTCGTCGGGTTCGTGGGTACCGAGCATACCGGACTTGCCGGTGTGGAGCAGAGCTACAATTCCTGCCTGAGCGGGACGCCCGGCAGTGAAGTCTTCGTCGTGGATGTCGGCCGCAGACCGATCGCCAAAGTCGCCTCCATGGACAGGGCCGTCAGCGACGGGGCAGGGGTCGTGCTAACGATAGACACGGCGATACAACAGTTTGCACGCAAAGCACTGGTCAAACAGTATGAAAAGTACGGGGCCGAGTCGGCGACGGCGGTGGTGATGAACCCGTGGAACGGGGAAATTCTTGCAATGGTCTCGATTCCCGAGTACGATTCCGAACAGATGCTGGACCCGGCTGGCAGGGCTGAGTTGGTCGGATGTGCAGAGCTGCCATTGAAAAACCGCGCACTGTGCGACCCGTATGAGCCGGGCAGCATCTTCAAGCCGATAGTCGCCGCTGTGGGGATTGACTGCGGGGCGATCTCGACGAACGATGTCATATACTGCGAAAACGGTTACTATGCGAGGTACAGGATCGGCGAGTTTCTTAACCATCCATACGGCAACCTGAGCGTGAAGGAAATCATCGCAAAATCCAGCAATGTCGGCATGGCTAAAATCGGCCTGAAACTGGGCAAAAAGAGACTGTATGAAGGGGTCAGGATGTTCGGGTTCGGACGAAAAACCGGGATCGACCTGCCGGGTGAGGACGCGGGCGTTTTTTTGCCGACGCGATTGTGGGACGGGCTGACCGTTACGCGCGTCCCGTTTGGCCATGCCGTTTCGGCGACGGCGATACAGATTCTGCGGGGCTATTGTATCCTCGCTAACGGCGGCAGGCCGATAAAACCGCACATGGTCATGGCGATCGTCGATAACCAGGGCAAAGTCAAAAATGTGCAGCCGCCGGGCGCCGGGGTCGGGCAGATAATCACCCCCGATACGGCTGAGTGGATGGTTCGGACGGCACTGGTGGCGGTGGTCAATGAAGGTACCGGCAAGGAGGCGCAGGTCGAAGGCGTTCAGGTCTTCGGCAAGACGGGCACCGCAAATATCGCAAAGTCCAAAGAGCAGGGTAGCGGTTATGACAAGACAAACTACATAGCGTCCTTTGTCGGTGGCGCACCCGCCGACAAACCCGAAGTGATGGTGCTGGTCTCGATTTGCAGGCCCGACCGATCACTCGGACAGGGATATTCGGGCGGAAGGGTGGCAGCGCCGGTCTTCCGTGAGATCATGCAAAAGACATGGGCGTATCTCCATCCGGAAGGACAGGACAATTGATAAAGGGTTTGTGTTATGAAGCGGGTTGTTATTGATAGTATCGGTGCCCATAGCGGGCTTGTCGAATGGTTCCAGAGCCGATGCGTTGACACGGTACTGGCCGCGGCCGAGATGATCGCGAAGTGCATTCACCGTGGGGGGTGTGTATATATATGCGGTAACGGAGGCTCGGCAGCCGACGCTCAGCACATCGCCGGTGAGTTGGTCGGGCGATTCATGAAGGACAGGCGGGCGTTTGCCGCAATCGCGCTGACCACGGACAGTTCGGTAATCACCTCCGTCGCCAACGACTACGGCTTCGACGATATTTTTGCCCGGCAGGTCGAAGGTCTGGTCAAAAAAGATGACCTTCTGTGGGCGTTTTCCACCAGCGGCGAATCTGCCAATGTCGTCTCAGCGGCGAAGATGGCCAAAAAAAAGCATGCGTCGGTCCTGGCCTTTACCGGCAGGGTTGGTACGAAGCTGGAGGGCATCGCCGATCTGTGCCTGGCGATTGACGCACCGACCACGGCACGAGCCCAGGAGATCCATCAGCTTGCATACCATATTATCTGCGACCTGGTCGAACGTCGTCTTTGCCCGGAGAAATAGGCCAGGAGCTATTCCGGGCTTCTTCAGAGCACCGCAACCGTGGGAGAACATGGCAGGGTTTATTCCAGGTTTCTTCGGACCACCGCGGCGGTGCTGAGCCTCTGTGTGAGGCTCTGGTCATCGTTGGATACGGCCATGGATATCCGGACGTTTCTGACATCGGTGCCGGCAACGGCCCGGTCGAAGGTCATCTCGCCCACATTTTCGCAGAGCACATAGCTCGCTCCCGCCCCGGCGTTTACGATTAGGTACAGTGTATTATCCTGTAGTGCCGAATCGTAGGAGACGGCGGTGCTTGTGTTGTAATGGTATGTCACATTTGTGCTGTCGGCCCTGATCAGGCTGCATCGTTTGTTATCGATGTCTTCGCCTGCCCCTGCCCCGATCAGCGCCACGCCCTGTGCGGTTCGTATATCGGTTGTGATTCGCAGCAGAGACTGTCGAGCGGTGTTGATGTTTTTGAACATGTCTGCATTGTCGCTGTAGTTCTTGGAGGCGGCGTTGAATGCCACTCCCAGGGCTGCCATGAGCATCGCCATGACTGCAAGTGCCATCAGAATTTCCACCAGGGTGAAAGCCTTTTGTGTTTTTTTGGTCATTACAGATTTTTCCTTGTCAGAGTCTGGCCCTGATCCAACTGCACGAACAGATCGGTTTGCCGCCGAACAGGATCTCCACGGTTACGCGGAAAAAATCGCTCCCGTGGTCCGCCACGACAACGGTCAAATCGGCTGGGCTTACATTCTCGACGGTTATCTTCTGGGTAAACGCCGCGAAGTTTGCCATCGCATTTCTGTTGATGTCGATGGGCGGACAGAAGTTTATCCCTGTTCCCCCCGTTCCGTCGAAGTCGTCCAGGTCATCGTACATGGCGACGGATGTCTCGTCGGCTTCGGGTCCAAAGGTAGCGGTGCTGGTTTGTGGATCGACCGCCGGCAGCGACATGGAAAGCTCGCGTATCTCGTCTATGAGAAATTCGGCTGTCGAAATGTTTATGCCCGCGGCATTGGATTGCGTAAACGCGACATTGCCGGCGAGTATCGCGGCGATAGTCAGCCCGATGATCATCATTGCGATCATGGTTTCAATCAGCGTAAAACCCGCAGGGTTGCAGTCATGTCTTTTGGCAATTAAATAATACATGCTCGTTCTCGCTAAGCCAAAAACAAAACCTGATTTATTTGTAACATTTTAGCCATTTGAAGCAGTTTTAAGCATTTTTCAGAAAGTATTTTTGCAATTGTCCGTATCTGAGCCGACTCCGACGAGCTCGGTCGCGGCCCATTCTCGTCGGCTCAGATACTCAGTCAATTATCCTATCAAAGTCACCCCTGCGAAGGCAGGGGTCCATTTTAACATCCCAACACGCCGGGACAAATGGATGCCTGCCTGCGCAGGCATGACACGGTTACTATTATCGAATCCCAATAAATCGGGATTGTGAGCATTGCTTCATACGGCTAAAGCATTACATTTATTTACAAGTCCTTAGTGCCCGCTTCCCATGCTGGACATCTTGAATATTGGCAGTATGACGCTCATGGCGATAAAGCCGACCAGCACGCCCATCAGCACTATCATGATAGGCTCTATCATCGATGTTACTATTTTAATGACGGTCTTCAGCTCGCGTGCGTAGAACTCGGATACGTCTCTCAGCACATCGGCCAGCGTGCCGGACTCTTCGCCGCTGCCGATCATCTGGACGACGCTGCCGGGCATAATCTTATAGTCGGCCAGGCTGGGGGCGATTCTTTTGCCCTGTTTCACCGCTTCGTGGACGCCACGCCACATCCGCTCGAACATGATATTGCCCGATATCTGCGCGGTGATCGATATGGTATCCAGTATGGGCACGCCCGCGTTGGTCAGAACACCCATCGTGTGCAGACTCCGCGTGATGTACAGGCATCTGCACAGCCTTCGCAGAAGCGGTATATGCAGTTTCGTCCTGTCCCACCAGGCCCCACCGATTTGCGTACGGATAAAATAGCAGAACCCGACGACCAAGGCGATAATCCCGGGAAAAATCACGTACCAGTACCCGCGCATTAATCCGCTTATCGCCATGATTATCTTGGTCGAGGTCGGCAGCAGGTGTTCCTTGCCCTTGAAGACCACCAGGAATCGCGGCAGTACGAATGTCAGCAGAAACGTCGTCGTCGAGATCGCCATAACTGCGATTATAATCGGATACACCATTGCGCTGAGTATCTGCGAGCGTGTTTCCGCTTCCTGGTCCAGGTACTCAACCAGTTGCTGCAGCATAGAACTGAGCGAGCCGGAAAGTTCCGCGGCGGCTATCATATTGATATAGAGGTTGCTGAACACTTCGCGGTGTTCGGCGAGCGCCTGCGAAAAACTCTCTCCGCCTTCGATTCGCTCTTTTAAATCGATCAGTATCACTTTGAATTTTTTTCTGTCAACCTGTTCGGCGATGGATTCCAGCGCGTCCTGCAGGCTGATGCCGGCCCGGACCATCACGGCGAGCTGGTTGGTAAAGTTCAGTATGTCTTTGCGCGACGGGCCTGACTCGAAACTTATGCTGGACAGCTTTTGTATCAGTCCGACATGGGCCTGGCCGGATGCCTGGCCGTGCCGCTGCCGGGACGACGCTTCGCCTGTCGATGCGTTGTTTGTGCCTGCTGTTATGCGTTCCAGTATGGACATCTCGGTTCCTTATAATGTGATATCTTCTTCGCTTCTATACCCCCACGGTGACGGCCTGTTCCTGCGGCGCAAGGGTCTTGTCCATCTTGGCCGGGTTATTCGACCGCATCACGGCCTCTTCACGGTCAAGGTAACCTTTGGAGTAGTTCTCGGCAATGCTGTGGTCCATGTTCTGCATGCCCATCTTTCGTGATGTTTCGATGATGTTGGGTATCTCGTAAATACGGTTCTCACGGATGCAGTTGCGAACGGCCGATGTACACAGCAGGATTTCCGTGCATGGCACCATACCGGGCTGATCGACACGTTTGAACAGTGTCTGAGAGATTACCGCCTGGAGGGTATTGGCCAGCATCGCTCGAATCTGGTTCTGCTGGTTGGCTGGGTATATGTCGATGATACGTTCCACGGTCTGTGGCGCGTTTATGGTGTGCAGCGTGGAAAAAACCAGGTGCCCCGTTTCGGCTGCCGTGATGGTCGAACTTGTCGTCTCCAGGTCACGCATTTCACCGACCAGGATGATATCGGGGTCCTGTCGAAGGACATGTTTCAGCCCCGACGGAAAATCAGGGCTGTCAGCCCCGATTTCACGCTGCTCAATCATACAGTTATTGTTTTCCAGCATATATTCGATCGGATCTTCCAGTGTGATGATGCGTTTTCTGTAATTTTCATTTATCAGGCCTATCATGGAAGCCAGTGTCGTACTCTTTCCGGAGCCGGTATGACCCGTTACCAGAACAAGACCGCGTGGCAGGTCGGTAAGATCCCCGACAATGTCGGGCAGATGCAGATCTTCGATTTTCGGGATAACGTTTGAAATAATCCTGAACGATATGGCGATTGTTTCACGCTGGTAGTGGGCGTTGACGCGGAAACGGCTGCCGTCGTCGATCATCGTCGAAAAATCAAGATCCCTCTGTTGATCGAAACGCTGGTATTTTTCTTCTCCGACCATGTCCAGCACCATCTTCTTTGCGTCTTCGTTGGTCACGACGGGAAGGTCCATCGGCATCAGCTCGGTATTGATACGCATTGTCGGCGGCATTGTGACGTTTATGTGTACGTCCGACGCGCTGTGTTCGATCGATTTGGTCAGCATTTTTTTTATGTCTATCATAACCTTTTCCTTCAAATAGATGTTTATATGTTTGCCGTCCGGTCCGCCTGATTGTCCTTGTTATTTTTTCGCATGGCTTCATTCGCTTTTTTCGGATTTGCCGCCGGCAGATGCCATCATATCTGCGCTTGTCAGGACCTGTTCGTCGTCCTTCCCGAAGCCCTCGGTGACCCTCAGGACCTCTTGCAATGTTGTAATGCCCTGTTCGACCTTTGCCATCCCGTCTTCAAACAGGCTCGGTTGACCGCTGGCGATGAAGGCCTTTTTGATACCGTTGGCCGACGAGTCTTTGTTGATGGTTTCCCGCATGTTGTCGTCGGCGATCATCAGTTCGAATATGCCCGCCCGTCCGATATAGCCGCTGTCACGGCATTGATCGCAGCCCTTGCCGTGCCGAATTTTTTTCGCGTCGATACCTGTTGCGTTGATGTATTTTTTCATATTGTCCGGCGGCACATATGGCTCTTTGCAGTTGTCACAAATCCGCCTGACCAGTCGTTGTGCCAGCACAGCGTTCAGTGAGACGGCGATCAGATACGGTTCGACGCCGATGTTTACAAGACGCGAAATCGAACTTGGCGCGTCGTTGGTGTGCAGAGTTGAAAGCACCAGGTGACCCGTCAGGGCGGCCTGGACGGCTACACGCGCCGTCTCAAGGTCACGGATTTCGCCGACCATGATAATGTCGGGGTCCTGTCGCAGCAGGCTGCGCAGCGTCGAGGCAAATGTCATCCCTATTTGTTCGCGAACCTGTACCTGATTGCAGAATTCAAGGTTGTATTCGACCGGGTCTTCAACCGTGCTGATGTTGAGATGGTCCGATTTGATCTCGCTCAACGCTGAGTACAGCGTAGTGCTTTTGCCCGATCCTGTCGGTCCGGTCACCAGCAGTATGCCGTGCGGCATTGTGATCTGGTCGCGAAACTGTTCCGTAATGTTCTGCTCCATGCCAGACTGTCCCAGCCCACGCATGATGGAGCTGCTGTCCAGGATACGGATGACGACCTTTTCGCCGTGGCTCGTGGGCAGAATAGAGACGCGAAGATCGACGCCACGGCCGCCCATGCGAACTGCAATCTTGCCGTCCTGAGGCATCCTGCGCTCGGATATGTCGAGACAGGCCATAATCTTGATTCGCGATACGATGGCCGGGTGCATCTTGCTGGGCGCTTCCTTGGTGTCGTAGAGCATCCCGTCGATGCGATAGCGAATTTTGGTGTATTTCTCTTTCGGTTCAATATGAATGTCGCTGGCGTTTTCACGAAGCGCGTTGCTTAGAAGAAAATTGACGAATTTGATAACCGGAGATTCGCCGGCGATCTTCTCAATGTCGCCCATATCGTCTTCGATATTTTCGACGACTTCGATATCTTCGAGATCACTGATAATTTCGTCAACGTCGTAGTTGAACGTGCTGTCGTCGAACTGGTTGCACACCGTCTCAATGTCGGTAAAGGTACAGACAACCACCTCTATGGGCATACCTGTGCGACGCTTGATATCGTCTATCACGAAGATATTGCCCGGTTTGCTCGTGGCGATGACCAGAGAGCCGTTTTTTGTCGCTATCGGCATGGCGCGACTGGACCTGATGTAGTTGATCTCGAGTTTGTCGAATACCTGGCGATCCACATCGTCGGGCTTTATCCGGTGAAACTCAAGACCGTAAAGCTCAGCCTTTGCCATCAGAAGGTCGTCGTTGTTCACCCCAATGTCATGCGAGAGCTTTTCAATATCAACGTCGGGCCTCTTTTTTTCCTGCTGTCTTACCTGGTCGAACTGGTCTATGGAGATTTTGTCCATATCGAGCAGCACATCGACCACGTCCCGCGCCTTGTCCTCGTCCGATTCCTGTGGTGAGTAAAGATCGCGCAGACCGCGGGAGAGTCCGCCCTTGCCTCCATTGTCGCGGGATTTGACTGCCCCGCCGACTGAACCCGACTGGTTGGCCCTTTTGTCCCCGAAACGCATCTTTATTCCGCCATTTTCAATTTAACAGTAATATCACCGGATGTTAAATCGACGTACTTCTCTGAAATAGCAACGACCGTGAAGCCTTCGATAGTGTCCCCGACATACAATAATTTTTCATTGATCATGCCGTTGATCATGCAGCAGTTGCCCTGTGGTGTCTCCATGATGCTCCACAACTGCAAATCCTGGGACCTCCTGAGAGCCTCTTCACGCTGCCAGTCAAGCTGCTGCTTTTCCGATGGCGTCGTCGATTCGGTACCCTCTGACAGGTCACGGCGGAAGGGATTCTTCTTCAGTTCGCTTACGTCAACATGGTTAATCTCGGAAAAGCCGTATATCTTGTTGACCATTGCGTCGAGCTTGGTTGACATGTCCTTTTCAATGCCGTTCAGCGTCGCCAGAACGGATGTTATGTGTGTTTCTGTCTGATTATTCTGACTGGCGGATGCGTCCGACGGCGTCACTCCTTTGACCATGGACCACACGATCACTGCGCCCACACAGGAAATGGCAATCAGCGCAATGGTTGTCTGTTTGAGGTTCTTGCCGTAACCGGTCGGCTGGAGGTAGTAGCCGTTCTGACCGTCCTGGTCCCCCCGACCATCCTGACCGTCAACGTCACCGCCGGCTGGCTGGGAGGTTGTTTTGGCGTCCTTTAAGTTGTCTTCTTTAAGGAAGGAAAGCATCGTTTACTCCGTGTTCTTAAAAAATAATCACAATATTTTTATGTCCCCGCATTTTGAAAGAAAATACTTACAACAAACCGGGCCTCGGTCTGACCTTCGTATTTCGATTTCTTGTTCAGCCTCAGTTCGCGGATTTTTGTTATACGGTCCAGGGCCTCAAGTTCGAGCAGGAAGGCGTAATAGGAGTGAAAATTGCCGACCAGTTCCATCTCGAGGGGTTGCTCGATATAGCCGCTGTTCTGCTTGATGTTAAGTGTGCGAATGGTCTTCGAGGTCAGATGATGTTTCTGTGCGATGAGGGTAATATCCGTCAGTACCGAGTCGATCTCGCTGCTTGGTGGAAGTTTGCTTTCGAACACCTTTATTGCTTCCTGGACCCTTTCCAGTTGCTTGCTCAGGTCCTGTGACGACAGTGTCGCGATTTCCAGTTCGTTCAGTTTGGCTTGCTTCTGGGCGACTTTTGCCTTTTGCTCGATCAAATTGCTGTTGGCTGGCTTGATCATGAAGGTGTAGGAGACATATACCATCGCGACCAGCATGACGAAGAACAATATTTTTCTCGAATTACTCGACATGTTATCAACCTTTTTCTTTTCGTAAATTATCCGGCATTTATTATCATCCGCCGATTTTTTCAGGTATCGCTGTCCCGGCCTTGGCGTATTTTGTCGACCGTTTCCCGTGTAAGTTGAATATTACGTTTGAGTTTTGCCCGGAGCTTGAACTCGCGGAATTGGGATTCGTCGATGGTGTGTTCCTTGGATTGGATCAGCGCAACGTTATCCATTAGTACGTCCACATTGAGACGTGCGATATATTTTGCCACCTCAATGTCGCTGGGGGCTATCCCCCTGATCTCGATGATTGTTTCGGTTTGGGGTCTTTGCGGCAGGGCTGTGGCGGCGTTTTGTTGTTTTGCCTGTGCCGCGGCTTTTTGATACTGGCTCGCCCCGGCGGTCGTGGCAGTGCCGGCTTTGATCTCATTTTCTTTGAGCTTCAGCTCCAGCAGCGATACGCCTCTGGGCAGGCTGTTGGTCAGACTTGCCAGGATAATACTGCGTGGGACCGGTTCGAGCAGTTCGGCGATTACGGCCATTTGTTTTACCATGGTATCGGTTTTGATCTTTAGTTCTTCCAGTCTGGCGATCTGAGTCCCGGCCTGGGCCATCTTCGCCTCGATATGAGCCAGCTCCGAAGACACCACCCTCTGACGCATCTTAATAGCCGAAAACGTCACCGCGATAGCCCCCATGAGGAGGCCGAACAGCAGAAGATAAATCAGGTTGACCTTTCCCGATTCTCGCTGCTGGATATAGTCAGTCGGTACGAAATTAATCTTGGCCATCGTTACATCCCATTTCGATTAAATACTGATTAGCTGTGCCTTGGTCGCCTCTGCCAGGCTCAGTCCGAACGCCACGGCCCAGGCGACATCTTTCTGGCATTTGTCGATATTGTTTTTGCGGCCGGGTCGTTCGGAAATGGCCGAAAGCACGTCGCCCATCTGCGCGGGAAGATGAACACGCCTGGCCAACTCGGCAACCTTGGCAGGTATCTCTTTGTCAATCTCGGCACCAGCCAGAAACAGCAACTTTTGAACCCTGCATTCAGTCGATGTCGCCCCGCAATACCGGCGACACGAATCGACCTCGCTCGTCAGTTTCTCTATCATCCCATCGTTGTGCAATTGTTTGAGACCGATCGGGATGACCCGCGCAAAAATCAGGTCGAACTGTTTGCAGACAACGATATTGCACCGATCCTCGCAAATATCCATCAGCATCACCACGACGTCGTTATCTTCCTGTCGTCTCCCGAAGAAATTTACATAGCTGTTGATCAACGTCTGGGGCCAGACGCAGATACTTTGAATATCCAGACCCGCCGCCTCGTATATCGCCAGATGTCGGTTCACCTTTTTCTGCTCCGTAGCCAGCATCAGGATATCTATTTTATCCCCGTTCAGCGTTCGCTCCAGAATGACATGTTTCAGTGTTGCGCTTTCTATCGGGAAGGGCAGTTTATTCGAAACCTCCGAAAAAATCGCCCTGGCCAGCTTGTCTTCAGGAACCCTTGTCATCCGGGTCTGGTCGATAAACACATCGTCCGACGGAAGGCTGGTTATGATGTTTTTGCCCTTGAAACCATTTTTGAGGACCATTTCCCCCACTGTTTCAGCCGCCCATCGTTGCCATTCCGCACTGCCGGAGGTGATTTCTTCGGGCTTGGCCCGGCAGGCGCCGCTGTGGAGGAACGTACCTTTGCCGTCAAAGCCGAGTTGAGCCATCCGCAGGTGTCCGTCTCCCAGGTCAACACCGATCGGATAAATTTTCTTCTTCAACAGGTTAAACATAAACGACTCGTATCCAACTGACAATTTTCAGGTACTCGTCCCGGTTCGGGCGCACACCTCACAGGACAGACCGCGACCGACACATTGTTGTCTGTTTAGTCGTCACGAATCGGCCATGGCATTAGCTGTTGTTTTCGGTGCGAACATTTAACCACCGACAGCGGTGTTCCCTGAGACCTGCAAGCTGTTCCCAAAAGGCAAATTCAGCCCTGAATCGGGATTGCTCCGCCATTCGAGTCCGATAAGAATTGTGTTGGCGGACCTGTTCCGGGTGTCACACCCGGCATGTCGAATTCCATAGCCGGACGCTATGTCCGGATAACCGGAGAGGGGACGAAGGCGACGGTCCTGCCAACAAAAGGCCTTGGCTGCTGCGATACGGAAGATTCCCGATCATTCATTTTGACGGTTGCGGCATAGTCCGATAACGTTTCCGCCAGCAGTGAGCCGGAACCAGTGGGATGAGCCGAGCCCGGGGTATATTTTATTTTTTTTCGAGATTTTATTTGACTTTGCATAGCTTGCGTTACATACTATACAGGACCAGTCATGGAAAATAACCCAATTTAGGGAGGCCAAAGCAATGAAGTTTGAACGTGAGTTGTTAAAGGGGATTGCCCCCGTGGTGGTGCTTGAGATACTGTCGCGTGGGCGGATGTACGGCTATGAGTTGAGCGAAGCCATCGAGCAGCGCAGCGGCGATGTCCTGACGCTGGGCCGTGGGACGTTGTATCCGCTGCTGTATAACCTGGAGGCCAAGGGGCTGGTCGCCGGCGAGTGGGACCGGACCGAGAGCAAACGAAAGCGGCGTTACTATTCGATCACCAGCCAGGGCCATGGGCAGCTTGCGCGACAGAAGGAGCAGTGGACAGAGCTTCAGCGCGGGGTGGGGCTGATCTTCGGCTTCATGCCGGAAGTGGCCCCTGCATAATCCACGGTCGAGAGCGTCCCTGCCGGGGAAAGGTCTGTTCGTTTGATAGTCAATAGCGGAGGCAATTACGATGGATCAGGATAATGATTCTATGAGCGATTTGCCGGAGGTCGCATCCGATTATATCAACGCTGTAATCAAGAAGATGCGTTATCGGCGTAAGGTCCGACAAGAGGTTAAGGAGGAATTGTCCGCACATTTTGCCGATGCGCTGCGGCAGTTCGATGACCAGCAGCAAAGGCAGCTCCAGGCGGAGCAATTGGTCGCCCTCTTCGGCGATGCAAAGACGCTGGCAACGCTGCTTCGTCGTGCCAAGAAGCGATGCAGGCCCATGTGGCGAACCGCGCTGGCCAGGACATTCCAGGCGACGGGTATCATGGTGCTGCTTCTGGTTGTTTATATCGTGTGGTTTTTCTCCGGCACCCCGAGCATCACAACGAATTATATTGCCAGACTCAACGAGCTTGTGCGTCCCGGGGTGGATGACAGCCACAACGCTATGCCTTTTTATGAACGCGCCGCCGAACAATATACCAAACTGCCCGAGGGATTTAGTCTGAAATGGTCGGAGGAGCCCGGCCCTGTCGATGAGCAGCAGAAGACTATTATTCAAAAGTGGATCGACGATAACAGCCAGTCGCTGGAACTGGTCCGCCAGGGCACGGAAAAGCAGTATTACTGGCCGCACTACGGCAATCCTGAAGGAACCGGACCAATACTCGCAATGGTAATGCCGAACCTCTTAAAATACAGGCAACTTTCGCGGGCTTTATGCTGGAGGGGGGTCTTTGCGGCTGGGGCCGGGCAGTATGACAAGACGGCGGATGACATGATCACCTCTTATCGCCTGGGCAGGCATCTGCGGGGCGACACGGTATTTATCGAACAGCTTGTAGGCATAGCAATAGAAACAAGGACCGTCAAAATGCTGCGGGCTGTTGTTGCGCAAAATGAACTGGACGATACTGCGCTGGCCCGCCTCCAGGGGCGTCTTGCCGAGGCCACGGCGAACGAGCAATGGACCGTTAGCTTAAAGGGTGAAAAATTGGGTTTGTATGATGTGATACAGCGGAGTTTTGTCCAGACACGGCTGGGGAGCCACCTGTATCTTCGGCGGATGTATGGCAACATACACATACAGAATACGCGACAAATCGGGCATATCCTGTTTAACCATCCGGACATGAAGAAGACGAGAAAACAGGTGGATCGCATTTATGAGATATATGAAAAACGCGCCCAGTTGACACCCGCCTCGGCCAGGCCCAACATAGAACAGGAGAGACAGGAAATAGAAGGTATCATGAAAGACAACCTTTTAATCGGTACCTTTATGCCCGCGTTTGACAGGGTAATAACCATATTTTATCGGGTGCCCATCGAGGTCGATGCGACACTGGCGGTCCTTGCGCTGCAGCGGTACAAGCTGCGTCACGGCGACTATCCCGACGGACTGGAGGAACTGGTCAAGGCGGGGCTGTTAAAGGCTGTCCCTATCGATCCATTCAGTGACAAGCCAATCGCCTATCGAAGTGGCGACGAGGACTTTCTGCTCTACAGCTTCGGCTACGACTGCGTCGATGACGACGGCACGCCTGGGATGGATTCAAAGGGCAGGATAAGACAGTGGGGGTGGCGCGACAGCGACACGGTCTTTTGGCCGATACAGCATGAATAACCCCACACAGGGCCCGGCATCCCACGAAAAAGCCGGAAATTCCCCGCGACCCATATTCGCGGCCCACATTATAGGACCTTGGCATTATTGCAGGCCCCCTGCATTCGAAAAAATCCCCCTTCGAACTAAACCAGCGGCTTCTTATGGCCGATATGTGGGCAGTCAACAGCCATTCGTGACCGTTTGTGTCCAAGCGGCGGGATTTGGAAATGGCCGGAAATACAAAAAATATTTTGGAAGGCAAAAAAATGCAGGAAACAATCGGAAATGCAGCGGGACACGTATGGGAAATCCTGTCCAATCGGAAGAATCCTGTCACTGTGGCGGAGCTGCCGAAACTGACCAAGCTAAAACCCCCTATTGCTTATCAGGCCCTGGGCTGGCTCGCACGCGAAGGCAAGGTCGAGTACGTCACGAAGAGCGGTAAGGACGCCATTTCGTTGACCACAGCCGACTGCTGGTGCTAAAACAAGTCAAAGCGGTCTGTATTGTTCACCGGAGAAACAATGCAGGCCGCTTGTTTTTTTGCGTAACATCCCCCAACAGCCCCCCCCCACCCACTGACCGCAACGGTACATACCAAGCCTATGCCGCGTGGCACATATCGGGCCCATGACACATGGCACATATCGGGCCCATGACGCATATCGAACAGCCGTGTGCCCTGACCGAAACGCGTCCCATTCATGATCGCCCCGGAAAAACCGAAGAAAAGCCGGTTGATTGACCGATAAAGCCCACAGATATTGGTGGTTCGGCGTTTATCCGAGTCAATAATCAAACACCCTTGTTAAAAGGAGTTGTGGCCGTTATATTCGCCCCCGGCCCCCCGCCATGTCCCGCGGAGAGGGGAAATTCTCCGGCTGCACGGTTGCAGCAGCCGAAATACAGTCTTGGTTACCGTTACTGTTACCGTTACTATTACTGTCATTCATGGATTTGGAGCGACGATTTGAGTTTATATACAAAGATTTTGCCGGCTTGCGTCATACCATTAGTGTTTCTGGCCATTGGTTGCAACGAACAGGTGGCCCGGCCGGTAATTGTCGGCACCGCAACCCACCGGGCAATCCGACCACAGCCGACGGCACCAATCAAACCAAAGTGGACTCCGCCCCCAAAACCCATAGTCCACAAGGGCCAATCCCTGAAAGGCAGGACGATAATAGTCGATGCCGGCCACGGCGGAAAGGACCCAGGCGCGGGCCAGGTGGGTTATTCGCGAGTCCCTGAGAAGACCATCGTGCTCGATATCGCCAAGGATATCGAATCGATGCTCAAGGCCGAGGGCGCCCGGGTGATAATGACCCGCAAGGGGGACTATTTTGTCGAGTTGGAGGCCCGCGCCGTAATGGCTGAACGGTATAACGCCGACCTGCTGATCTCGGTACATGCCGATTCGAATCGCGACAGGTCCATCCAGGGGCCGTCAATCTACGTCGCCAGGGGCGCCTCGTACCAGTCCAGACGCATTGCCAACGCCATTCACTCGGCATTTCGAAACATGAGCATTCCCTCGCGGGGCATCCGAAAGGCCGACTTCAAGGTCCTGGCTAATCACACACGCCCGGCGGTGCTGGTCGAATCGGGCTATCTCACAAACAGCCAGGAGGCACGGAGCCTGAACACCAACTGGTACCGCGGCAAGATCGCCAAGGCAGTCACCGCGGGAGTCGTCAGGAGCCTGGCCTTGGGCAATTAGTCCCTTACAAGCAGGCCATGCCGGGCTGGGAGTTGATTGGACAGCATACATGAAACCGGAAAATATTCTAATTACCGGCGGCTGCGGATTTCTCGGTCAACACCTGCTCCGTCATCTTATCGAGAGCTTCGGCGATGATATACACATCCGCGTCCTGGACCTGAACAAACCTGCGACGGACATCTTCGATTTCCCCAAATACCATAACGTGGAGGTCGTTCTCGGCAGTGATATATGCGACAACGAAGGTATATCCAACCACTTCGCGGGCATCGGGCTGGTCATACACCTGGCAGGGGTCGTCTCGTTCGCGTTGAAAGACAAACAGCTCCTCCATCGTGTCAACGTCGATGGGACGCGAAACGTCCTGCGGGCCGCCGCCGGGCACAATGTGGACGACTTTATACACGTCAGTTCGGTGGCAGCGATGGGTTACAACGATGACAGGGATAGCCCGGTCAACGAAGATTTCCGATTCGACTGGCGCATCGCCGAGCGGAAAAGAAAATACTACATGCTCACAAAGCATCTGGCTGACGTCGAAGTCGAAAAATATATCGAGGACGACCATAACTGTGTCATCCTGTATCCGGGCCTGATGTTCGGGCCGGGCGATGTCACCAACTCAGCCAGGCTCATCAACGCCGTAAGAGCGAGCAGGATACCGTTTAACATGCCAGGCGGGACAAACATCGTCGATGTCAGGGATGTCGCACGCGGCATTGTCACGACAATCGAACGTGACGTTACATGTGGAAAGTTTCTGCTCGCGGGCGAAAACCTGACGTTCACGGACATAAACCGGACCATTGCCGAGAAGCTGGATGTAAAGCCCCCGTCGCGGAGATTGCCCCGGCCCCTGTGTCCGCTTCTTTTCAGGCTGCTGCTCGCATGGGAGTCGATTTCATCGAAGAGGCTCCAACTCACAGCCGACAACCTTGACTCCGCCGCCATGTTCAGGTACTTTGACAGCTCCAGGGCCAAACAACAGCTCGGATGGCTGGGACAGATACCCTTTGCTCAAACGATACAGGATACTATTGAATGGATGATCGAAGATGGTCAACTTGCATGAAAAGGTCGTGATTATAACCGGTGCCAGCAGCGGCATCGGCAGGGCAACAGCCGTTCTGTTCGCGCTTAAGGGCGCCGCTGTGGTACTGGCAGCCCGCAGAATCGACCGGCTCGAAGAGTTGAAAAAAATCATCACCGAGTTCAACGAAAAGTGTATCTGCGTCCAGACCGACGTTACGCGGGAACAGGACGTGGTTCGATTGTTTGATGAAACGGAAAAACATTTCGGCGCCGTTGACATACTGGTCAACAACGCGGGGCGTGGACTAAAGGCCCGGATAACCGATACCGACGCCGACCAGTGGCGCTCGGTTATCGCCACGAACCTGGACAGCGTGTTTTATTGCAGCCGTGAAGCGATAAAACGAATGCAGCAGACCGGGGCAGCCGGGACAACCGGGGCAACGAAGGGACACATCATCACCGTCTGCTCCGTGGCGGGACTTTATGGCGGACCGACATACGCGGCGTACTGCGCGTCCAAGCATGGCGTAGCGGGATTTATGCGGTCACTCAAATGGGAGGTTCGCAGGGACGGCATAAAGGCCAGCACGATCTTCCCCGCCAGGGTGGACACGGAGTTCTTCGCGGATTACAAGAAAAAGCCCCACAAGAGTCGGATGCTCTCCGCCGTGGACATCGCCGACTACATCGTCGCCCTGGCGACGCGCTGTCCATGCCGAATCGCCGCGGTGCGGATGAAAAACCTTTTCAAGAGATTGCGAACGCTGATTGGTTTATAGAAACCTATTCCGTCCGCAGGGCATCCAGCAGCGTAGAAGCCATCGCAACACGCACGGCGAGCCATATCCATAAAAGGCCCCCAAAAAGGATCGCCGAGAGGATCGCGCCCAGCCATGCCAGCGGAACCTGCGAGCCTGCGTTCAATATCGCCGGCGTTACCGCGATCACCGCCGAGACCACCCCCACAACCAGCCCCCAAACCAGCAACAGTCGATGTTCGTGGAGTACCATTCGGGTAATAGTCTGCTTGTCAAAGCCCACCGCCCGCAACATCGCCAATTCGCCGCGTCTTTCCAATACGTTGAGCAGCACCACCAGCCCCAACCCGATACTGCCGATGGCCATACCCAGACCGCCCAGCAGCTGAAAGATCGACAGGTAGGTATTTTCGACCGCGGCAAAATCCGCCAGCCTCCGCCACGCAGGCACTATATCAAGACCGTAATCCCGCAGAGCCCGTGTCAATTCATCGGCTGGGCGCTCGCTGCGTCCGTCCGGGGCGTCAATCAGAAACGCCCGATGCCCCGACACCGACGGAAATCGTTCGATAAACGTCTCCTCGGAGATCAATAAACTGCCCTGCATGATTGAATTTTTCAATATACCGACGATCCGCACTTTGAAATTTTTGCCGCGCTCATCGACATAATCTATCTCGTCGCCCAGGCCTTTGCCAAGCGCCCAGTGGACCGTCGCATAGTCACCGATTGCAGGAACCGTCGTGTCGCCGGCGGGAACATTCAAATACTCCCAGCCGGCCGCCTGAAAACTGAACGCCTTCAATTCGCTCAGTTTCTTGTAATCGACTCCCAGCAGCCGCGGCTGTTGCGGTCGGTTCAGATTCAGGCAGCTCGCGTCGTCACCGTCCCTGACGCGCATACCGATGATATTGACACCTGCCATGTCTTCGTCAGCCAGGCCGAATTCATCGCGTCCCTTTTTTGTGTCCAGGTCATGGACCACCCCTATCGCCGATTCGCCGTACAGGGCAAATCCACCCGTTCCGCTGTCACGGCTCTCTGCGTTGGCTGTCGGGTCTTTTCGATTGGCCCCGACGGCAATCACCATGAACACGCCACATGCGAGCATCGCCACGACCGCCAGGCTCCTGCCAGGCCTGGTCCGGGTATTCTGCCTGCCAAGCTCCGCTACGGACCGGATGGATAGTCCGCCGCTTCGCCGTTGGCCTGCCAGCATAAAAGCAGTCAAACCGAGTCCACCGACAAGCAGCAGAGCGCCCACTGCGAAAAACAATCCCGCTACCGAGGCACTGTCGCGGGCGCCCAATGAGATAACCATCAATACCGCAGCCGCTGCCAGACAGGGCAATGCCATGAACAGGCCTTTACATGACGTTTTGCCCGTACCGACGTGATTGCCCCGCGGGTTGCCCGTCAGCAGTGATTGCACCTGCCGGCCCAGTCCCCTGCGCAGGGCAAACCAGATTGACAGCAGGGCTATCATAAAGGAGGCGCCTGCTCCGATGACAACGGTCCCCGGCCTGGCGTGAAATCGTATCGCCGAATCGGCTACCGCCCCGGCCCAGGCCGTCTCCAGCCCCCATATCATCAGCCGGGTGTAGCCGATCGCGCAGACCGCACCGACAATGGACCCTGCCGCGGCGATGGTCAGTCCCTCGCCGAACAAGAGCCGCCCGACCTGGGCGCGGGTATAACCCACAGCCATCAGCATCCCCGCCTGGCTGGTACGTCTTTCGACGCCGAAGACAAACACCAGCCCAAGCAGCACGACCGCTGAGCCGATAAGGAACATGCTCATCCCCGCAAAGAGTCCGCCGAAATCACTGGCCCCGGCGCTGGCCTTTTGCCCTGACTGCCTGACCGGGAGAAAGACAAACCCCAATTTGTCCGGCTCGATCAAGCCGCGAAGCCTTTCAGCCACGGATGCGACTGTGTTGTATTTAGTCGGATATCGCAGGGAGGTGACGTTGCCAAACCGATTCTTCCACATCCTGTTCGCCGCCTCCGAATTGACAAACGCTTTCGGTGTTCCGCGGTAATCATCCCAGTACCGCTGGTCCTTGTCGCGCAGCTTATCAAGATCAATGTCGATGCCAGGCTTCCACCGACGACAATCGTCCACCTCCGAAAGCCCGGGAAAATTCGGCATCATCGTCGGGTCGGCGGCGTGGCCTTTCATCGGAACTATTTTTCTGACCTGAAACTGGCCGGACCTTTCGAGCAGTCCACGGTCCGGGCCTACGACATAATACTTCAGCGTGATCGCACTGCCGACCCCCGCGTCCAGGTCATCGGCCAGCCATTGATTTATCACAATGTCCTTCTCCGTCATGTCGTCAGGTATGACATCTTCATACATGCCAGATGTCGTCATCAACGCGGCAACCATGGAGTATGGGGTGGACCTGTCACCATGATTTAATTCGTTGACGAAATAGGTCAGGATGGATTCAACGTTAGCACCGATTCGCCCGGCCAGATAGTTGCCGATATAATCATCAATGAATACTCGCCTGCTGCGAACCTCGACAACCCGCTGCTCGGCAATCTCCCGGACCTCCAGGCCGACATCTTCCAGACCGATGACCTTTGCCAGAGCTTCTTCGGCACGTTCTACCGAGACATCGCCGGCCACCAACAGCATGTTCGCGCCGGCTCGATTTTCGATGCCGCCCAGGTCCAGCGTTTCAGCCAAAAACCCGATGGGTACAAACACATTCATGGGCGTCGTCTGGTTGGCCTTCAATGAAAACCCACCAAAATCTGCTTCGTCGGCGATTGCCTGCACGGTTAGCCTGATGCCGATTGACGCTTCGTTATCGCCGACAACCGGTACATCCCGCGGTATAACGCCCGGTTTTGCGATGCGCAGTACAACCTCGGTCTGCTCTGTCGCTTGAAGACGCTCGGCGAGTGGTCGGTTCAGGACAACTGCGTTGTCATCGGGGCCGTACAGACGGACTTTATCGTAAACAACACCCTCAGCGACCCGCCCAAGACCGTGGAATCGATCATCGACACCGTAGATGTTTACCCTGTTAACGCGCTTGCCGTTGGCGGGATTGACGATAAGCCCGTTTAATTGAAGCACCGCGGCAACCGGCACGCCGAGTTCTTTCGACAACCTTCCCGCCAGATCGGCCCTGAAGAACCTGTCATTGCTCACAAGCGCCAGTTGTGCCCCGCCCAGCCGCACATCGACCATCTGCCGGAGTGTGCCCCGCACCGAATCGCCCACCAGCAGCGCCCCGGTAAGGACGGCTGAGCCGAACACTGCTACGGCAAAGATACCAAAACTCGTCGGCCAATAAAAAAATATGCCGCGTTGTATAAGCCTGAAAAAACTCACAAAACCCCCGGATTAACAAATGACTAATGACTAATGACTAATGATCAATATGGAGTCCGCAGAGTGCGTTCCAACGCACCGTTCCAGCTTATTTCAGAATTCCGTCGGCCAATTCCAGCACCCGGCCGGCCCGTTCGGCAAGTTTCGTCGAATGTGTCACCATGACCAGTGTCAGCCCGTCAGTCTTATTCAGCTCTGCGAGAAGCTCGACGACGCTCTCGGCGGTCCTGCCGTCGAGTGAGCCGGTCGGTTCGTCGGCCAACAGTACATGCGGCTGGTTAATCAGCGCCCGCGCAACGGCAACACGTTGACGCTGTCCTCCGCTGAGCTGGCCCGGACGATGCCCGGATCGGTCGGCAAGCCCCACGCGCCTCAGCAGCGAAGCCGCTCGAGCTTCGATCTCTTCACGATCATGTCCTGCCCTTCGAACCAGCGTAGGGACCAGCACGTTTTCCAGGATAGTCAATTGCGGCAGCAGGTGATGCAGTTGAAAGACAAACCCCACCAGTTCGCTGCGCAGCCCAGCCAGGGCCTTTTCGTCAAGTCCGCCCAGATCCCGTCCCGCAACCGATACAGACCCGCTATCTGCCGTATCGAGCGCGCCGATGATGTTCAGAAGCGTACTCTTGCCGCTTCCGGAAGGGCCCACTATCGCGATGCTGTCACCCCGACCCACCGACAGAGTAATGCCCTTTAGAACCTCCACGGCACCGCCGCCGGTCGGCGAATCGTACCGCTTATAAATGTCCTTCAGTTCAATCATCGCATTATAATCCCGAACGGTTTCAACTCTCAGGTGCATTTGTGCCCTCTGCGATTGTGCGTGACCTACTGTCCCACGTCGAACTCCAGCACAACGTCCTGGTATATTCGTCCCAGGTCTTCGGCAGTATGGTCGATATTGAACCTGCCGATTATCGCGTCTCTGCCCCAACTGCCCAATTGGCGGGCCTTGCCCGGCTCGACGAGCAGCGGCTTGATCGCCTCGGCAAGGCTTGCCGCGTTATTCGGCCGATACAGCACCCCGCCGCCGGTAAACTCCAGTAACTCCTCGAAGACGCCCTCCCACGGCTCGACGACCGGCACACCACAGGCCAGGGCCTCCAGCACATACAATCCATAGGCCACGGGCTGTTTTTCCGGCACAGTCAGGACGGTCAGGCTCTGGAGGAACTCTATCCTGGCCTGTTTGTCGAAATCGTCCACAAATTCCACCTCCCCGGTTATCCCCCAGCAGTCGATCTCCCGCTTGATACGTTTTAGAAATCCCTCGTTGGCAGCGCCGCTGCCGCCGCCGGCGACTCGCATCTTGAGATTGCTGAGCCGGACATCTTTTTTGAGGATCACAAACGCCTTGACCAGCGTATCGAGTCCCTTTGCCGGGCACATCTGCGACAAAAATCCTATCGTCGGCTCTGCCGGCGGCACGGCGACGGGTTCGTACCCTTCCAGGTCGATGCCGGTATAGACCACCTCCACGCGTGATTCATCGAGCTGTAGTCTCTGTTGCATTTTTCTGCCGTAATATTCACTGACAGCCACAAAGGCGTCGATGTCCTTCGCCCGTTCGGCCAGTATATCCCAGCCCTTCTTGCTGTACGGTTCTGGCAGACTGTCGAGAAAACCGTCTTCGTCCTGCAGCAGACATACCACGGGCACTTTTACCTTCTCACGGATCGGCCCGGCAAGACCGGCCAGCAGGATATTTGAAAGACACACGATGTCGGGCCTGTTTTCTTCGATGCTGAGCCAGGCGATCAGGCGGTCCAGTTCCTTGACCTGTCTGCCGTCTCGGCCCTTCAGAACCGAGATAGTCGTACGTGCGAGGTCTTTCGCACTGGTCATACCTGCCCGTTTTCCGATTTTTTTAAGCAGCCTTGGCGAGTCGAGCCAGCGGTCTATCCATCGCGGTGTGCGCCGAAAAAATCCGGACTTCTGTTGCAGATAAACGTTCACACCGCCGAAAAAGACCGGCACATTACGCTGCGGGTCCGGCTCCATATCAGCAGACGGCAGGTACATCGGGACCACAAAGATGTCATGCCCTGCCCGGCGCATCGCGCCGACCACCGCCACATCGCGCAGGCAATTCTCGCAATAGAAATTGTCACCGGAGCCGGGTGTAAGTTGCGCTATCTTCATGTTCTGTCCCGCTTGCCATGCGACCGATTACGCGCCAGGCCCGGCAGAGGTCTCAATGTTTTACCGGTCCTGCAACGGCATAACCCTTTGTAACCAACGAGTGGCTGTATTATCCCCAAATAATCACAATCCATCAAGGGAATTCCATATCAGCCGAAATGCACCTGCCATACGGACGATTGTCCAGCCGGGCGGAGCGGGCATCTGCTATTTTGCCCTGAAGGCATAAACGAACCCGTCTTCTGCGCCGATGACGACGTGGTTCCGGGCGACTGCCGGGCTGGATGTGACGGCAGAGCCGACCTCGTACGACCAGACCTCTTTGCCGTCGGCCAGGTCCAGCATATACAATCTGCCATCGTTGGAGCCGACTATGACCCTGTCGCCACAGACAACGGCACTGCTGTCGATGTCACCCCTGGCGGTGAACGTCCAGATCGCCTTGCCGTCCCTGCGATTAAGGCAATGCAGTTTTTTGTCCTGCGAGCCGACGATGACCATCTCCCTGGTAACCGCTGGGCTGGACAGGTATGGCGCGTCGGATTCGGCATATTCCCAGAGCAGTTGCCCGCTGTCCACGTCGGCACAGACCAGCAGTCCTTCGTAGTTGCCCACATAGACCTTCCCATCGTCCATTGCTGCCGAGGCGGCGATATAGGCCTTTGCGTCGATCTGCTTTAACCCTTCGCCCGTGTTGACGTCCACCACGTGTATCACCGCGTCACAGCCCCCGAACGCGCACAGACCGTCGGCGACCGCGGGGGTCCCGTTTATGTAATATCCCGATTCGTACTCCCATATCTCTCCGCCGTCGGCTGCGTCGAGACAGTACAGCGTATTGTCATGGCTGCCGAAGATTATCCCCGTTCTGTCATCCGGCAGTTGCACAATATTGACTGAGCCGATGATCTTGTCGCCCGTCTCGAACTTCCATTTGCGCTGCCCCTTCGCTGCGTCGATCGCATAGACAAAGCCGTCGTTGGAGCCGATGTAAATCACCGAGTCATTCACACAGGGGGCCGCCTCGACACTGCCGTCTGTTTTGTATGACCATATCTCTTTCCCGCTGTCCAGTCGCAACGCATAGACATTGCCGTCCGCCGAGCCGATGAACACCCTGCCGTCGGCGATCACCGCCGAGGACATTATCTCCCCGCCGGTCCTGAACTTCCATGCAAAGGTCAACGAATCGCCCGGCTGCCCCTCGGCGATGCCCCGCAGGGCCGAATCGCCGCGAAAAATGCTCCACTGCTCACCCCCCAGATAGATTTCCCGGTTGTCCCGGCCTGTCACCGGGACGGGCTCGGGCGCGGTGACCCTGAAAAACATGAACCATATCAGCCATGAAAAGAAAACAACATCCGCAAGGATAGCCGCTGTAATAATCGTCTTGTTCTTCACGCTGTCCTGCCCCCTTCGTCCGCTCCGTGGTTGTCAGTCGTTTTGCACCGCCGCGAGTATCCGCCGGGCCTTCTGGCAATCCTGTGCTATCTGTTCGGAGAGGAGATTTTCGTTTTCGAACCGTCGCTGGCTGCGAATTCGGCAGATAAAATCCAGCGACAGCCATTTGCCATAAATATCGCCCACTTCGCCTTCCAGCATGTGTGCCTCGATCAGGAGCGGATGGTCGATGACGAATGTTTTTGCCCTGCCAATGCTGAATATCGCCTGGATACGATTGCCCGGCTGGGGGACATCGTCAGGACCCTTGCCGATCCGTGCGAAGCCGGCATAGACACCCTCGGCGGGTATAACCTGCTCAATGGGCCTGATATTGGCGGTCGGAAACCCCAGCCCCTTGCCGATGCCACGCCCAGCCGTTACCGGGCCGATCAACCTGTATGGCCGTGACAGCACATGGGTCGCATCGGTAACGCGTCCTGCCTCCAGCATGGTGCGAATCGCCGAGCTGGAACATATAAACTCCGTCCCTTCGCTGTCGTGGGTCCGCTTCGGCTCGACAATGACCACCTCGAAGTTCCGCTGGCGACCGAGTTGCCGGAGGGTATCGACATCACCGCTTCTGCCGTAACCGAAATTAAAGTCCGGCCCTTCGACCACGACAGACGGCTTGATATGACGCATCAGAAACTTATCCACGAAATCTTTCGGTGACAGGTTGAGCAGGTCGAAGCTGTCCATGACGACGATCAGCACATCGACGCCGGCCTGGGCCAGGAGGGTTTTTTTAAGCGACAGTGGCATCAGCACTCCCGGCGCCTTTTCGGGGTGCAGTATGGTGGCCGGATGCGGATCGAATGTCATCACGGCAATCCCTTCGGTACCGAACCGCTCGGCTGCTGTGTGTGCGGCACGGATAATCGCCTGATGACCCAGGTGCATGCCGTCAAAGTTGCCGATGGTCAGCACCAGCCCCTCACCGATGTCTTCCAGCCTCGATATGGATTCATATACCTTCATAGACACCCGACACATAAAACCCAAAGTCTTATTAACGTCCCAAAGTTTGTGAAAGACTACTAATTCCTGGAATTGCCCAGTGTATCCCCGAACTTTGGGACGATAACAAGGTTTTATTTCAACGGCAAGGCGATCGTAAACGTACTGCCCTTACCGCTGACGCTTCTGACCCAGCACCTGCCGCCATGCTGTCCGATGACACGTCGCACCACGGCAAGTCCCAGGCCGCGATGTCCCTCGCAGTAAGGATCGACGCGGTAGAACATCTCGAATATCTTTTCGATTTCGTCCTGCTCGATACCAATGCCGTTATCCTGCACGGAGTACAGCACCCTGGCTTTTTCGGTCCAGCCCCAGATGCGGACCTGTGGGTCGGCACTGCCGCCGACATATTCGAGGGCGTTTTCGATAATAGCCCGAAACGCCTGACTTACAAGCTCGGCGTCGGCCAAACAGCACGGCAGATCACGCAGATGCATCGTTACGTTGTTTCGGCACACCAACTCGTCCAGTTCGGCAACGATGGCGACAACGATGGAGTTCACATCGACCCAGTCAGTCCGCAGAATCGTTCGGCGTGTGCGGGCTACTTTGAGCAGGCCCGCTGCCAGCGAATCGATCTCGGCAAGGCCTGCCTGCATCGCCCAGTTGTGTTTGTCCAGTTTACCGTCATACTGCGTCCGGACCATATGATTCCGTCCCGACTGTGTTTGCGTGGCGTTTTTTGTCGGGACTGACTGTGTTTGCACCATCTGGCCCGTCGAGGTCGGCTGTTCATCAACCGAGCTGATCGGCCGGAGCGAACGGGCATATTCGAGAAGTACAGCTTCGTCGCCGCAAAGCGGCAGGGTCTCGTGATGCTGCGCAGCGGCGGCCTCGGCAGACCCCGTCCGCGCCAGTCCAGCCGCTTCGGAGACCTCCTCGTTCGCCTGCCTGACAGTTTGCAGCATCTTGTCGTGGGCGGCGATGACATCGTTGTCGTCATGACATGGCCCAGCAGCGGCTGGCAGCCCGTTCCGGGCAGACAAACCCGATTGCAAACCCGATTGCGGATCCGATTGCGGCCGTATCTCGCGTGCTGTCTTGGCGATCTGCTCGCCTGCCTGCTTGATGGTGCGCAGTGGCAGACGCAGGCCCCTGAGAGTGGCGGTGACAAATCGTGCCAGTTCCTTTTCCACACTGCCGACGCGTTGTTGGGCCTGCATGAGGTTAAAGTATTCCAGCCGGCTCTTTCGTATAAAGAGACAGCAACAGCCCGCCGGAACCCCACCGATCAGCCCAGCCAGTACCGCAGGGAAACCCCTCCCTTCTGTCAGGGCCATCATCGCACCGCCGGATACCAAAAAGGCCGTGACGGTCACGGCTGGCCAGAACCATACCCTCCGCTCAATCCGCGGCAACACGGACCGCTTTTTACGACGGGTATCGGTAAGATAGATTTTTTCTGTTTCCCGGTGTTTCATGCAATGCCCTGCAATGCCCCGCTCCGAAGACGGTATTTTCAGTCTTTCGCTATGCGGTTGTATCGGCAATTCGCTCTGTAAACCATGAAAAACACCCCCAAAAGCGTCTGTTCACGGACCCTCCAGCCCCAATAGGCACACCGAGGCGGTGTTTTTGCCCTGTAGATCGGTCAGCTCCAGCACAAGTAGCGGGACAGTTATCGCCGTAGCCGCAAGCCCAATTGTCGGTGTAATCCATTCCGTAAGTATTCCCGGAAAATTCTCCCGATGATTCAGCGCAGCAGTATGCGGGGTGCATTTTAACGCACTGTTTCTGACTTGCGAAAGTGCTGGCTTAATTATGCCGACCTGATAAAATCGGGCATGTTGTGAATAGAAACTCGGATTAACATGGGACTTGCAAAATGACCATTCAGGACATCGCCGCCATCGCCGCCGAGGCCAGTCGGGCAGCCCTTTTACTGGCAGCCGTGGCCGGCCGGACAAAGGACAACGCCCTTGGCTGTATCAGGGACGCCCTCAGGGCAAAGGCGCCCGACATCGTCGCCGCTAACCAGCAGGACATGGACCGGGCACAGCGGGAAAATCTCGCGATGCCACTGCTCAAACGCCTGAAATTCGACATGGCAAAGATTGACACGGTCTGCGCCGGTATCGACAGCCTGATCACCCTGGCGGACCCCGTCGGCAGGACCGCAGAGGCACTGGAACTGGACAAAGGGCTGGAACTCTACAAGGTAAGCTGCCCCATCGGCGTTATCGGTGTCATCTTCGAGTCACGTCCCGATGCGCTGGTGCAGATTTCCACGCTCTGCCTCAAAAGCGGCAACGCCGTCCTGCTGAAAGGCGGCAGTGAAGCGGCACAGACAAATCGCATTCTCGCCGAGATAATCTGCTGCGCCTCCGAACAGGCTGACATCCCCACCGGCTGGCTGGGACTGATGGAAACACGCGACGACGTCGCACAGATGCTCGGCCTGGAAAAATACATCAACCTGATAATCCCGCGTGGAAGCAACGAATTCGTCAGCCATATCATGAACAACACGAATATCCCCGTTCTGGGCCATGCCGACGGGATATGCCACGTTTACGTCCACGCCGACGCCGACATCGACATGGCTGTCAATATAACCGTTGACTCGAAATGTCAGTACGTCGCCGTCTGCAATGCCGCCGAGACATTGCTGGTCCACAAAGACATCGCCGCCCGTTTTCTGCCAAAAGTCAAGGCTGCCCTGGAAGAAAAACACGTCGAAATCCGCGGCTGTGAAAAGACCCGGCAGATAATCGACGTCAAGCCCGCCGACGAACAGGACTGGCAAACCGAATACCTGGACTACATCCTGTCGGTCCGTGTCGTGGACGATTTCGACATGGCCGTCAATCACATCAACACCTACGGCTCGGGACACACCGACGCGATAGTCACCGCTGACAAACAGACCGCCGGGCGATTTATGGACATGGTCGATTCAGCCGACGTATTCTTCAATTGCAGCACACGATTCAGCGACGGCTTCCGCTACGGATTGGGCGCGGAGGTAGGCATCAGCACAAACAAGATACACGCCCGCGGCCCGGTAGGAATGGAAGGCCTGCTGATTTACAAATGGCGACTCGTCGGCGACGGCCACATCGTGGCGGACTATTCCGGCTCCGACGGACGGCAGTTTACCCACAAAAAACTCGAAAAGGACTTCGGCCTGTAATGCGAAACTTCGACAACGCAAAACGAATCGTCGTAAAAATCGGCACCAATACGCTTACAAAGGACGGCGGTATCGACACCGACTACGTACACGATATCGCCCGACAGATTGCCGCACAGATAGCCGTCGGCAGACAACTGGTCATTGTCAGCAGCGGAGCCATCGGCATGGGCGCAGGCCGGGCAGGGATCACCGGACCCGTCAGCGATATGCAGATGCGGCAGGCCTGCGCCGCCATCGGCCAGCCCCTGCTCATGGCTGAGTACAGAGACGCATTCGCACAATACGACGTCACCACCGCACAGGTTCTGCTCACCGCCGAGGTTCTCAATCACCGCAAGACCTATCTCAACCTGCGAAACGCCATCGAAACGCTCCTTAAGCTGGGCGTCGTACCCGTGCTCAATGAAAACGACAGCGTCTCGACCGACGAAATAGGGACCGCCTTCGGCGACAACGACAAACTAAGCGCGCTGGTAGCCAGCAAGATCGACGCCGACCTGCTGATAATGCTGAGCGACATCGACGCGATGTACGACAAAGACCCGCGTAAGAACTCCGACGCCCAGCCCGTCAAGATTGTCTTCGAGATAAACAAAGACATCGAACGCAGCGCGGGCAAAAGCGGCAGCACATACGCCACTGGCGGCATGAAAACGAAGATACAGGCCGTAAAGATAGCCTCCTACGCTGGCTGCCGTATCGTATTGGCCCACGGCCGGGAACAGAACGTCATCGAAAGAATCATCGCCGGCGAAGACATTGGAACGCTGTTTATGCCGAAAGGCAAACTCAGCAACCGCGCCCGCTGGATAATCAACAGTGCCCACGAAGGCACAATCCGAATCGACGACGGAGCCATGGAAGCACTACGAAAACGAAAAAGTCTGCTCCCCAGCGGCATTGTCTCGGTCGAAGGCAGCTTCGCCGCCGGCGCCGTCGTCATGCTCAACGACTCGGCAAAGGCAGTCACCAGCCTTGGGAGCGATGAATTATTGGCCATGGCGGGAAAACACAGCAGCCAAATCCGGCAGAAACTCGGCTCAAAGAGAAAAGACGTCGTCGCAACCCCCGAAGACATCGTATTCCTCGATTATTGAATCTGCGATTTTGCAATTGACAACCCCCCGCCAATAATCAATAATCAGCGGTCAATAGTCGGTAATCAGCGATAGAATTGACTACGCCGGAGTGGCGGAATTGGCAGACGCGCGGGATTCAAAATCCCGTGGCCGCAAGGTCGTGTGGGTTCAAGTCCCACCTCCGGTAATCCCCCTGAAACCCCTGAAAAGGCGGTTTCACGTTGCAACTGGCGCAGAGGAACCTCTTGATTGCGGATTTTATGCCTTAACTCTATCCATTCATCAATAACGTTGTAGAATTCAGCCGGCAGATCGACCTGCTGCAAAGCAGATTCACTTTTGTCCAAAGGCATTAACCTTACTCCCTGTTTTGTAAGAACTTAGGACAATATGCGAGAAGATGCAATTTGGAGCAATCTGCATCTCTTATACCCCCAAGGGGACTCGAACCCCTGTTACCGGGATGAGAACCCGGCGTCCTGGGCCGCTAGACGATGGGGGCGACCAAATGACTGATAGATAGTGCGCAACGAATTACGCCTCATGCCCGATGAAAAATGCCAAGAGCATCTGCCATGCCCTCATGCCATCGGTTTTTATCTTAATTTCAATAGCGGCGGATGGATTCGAACCATCGACCCTGGGCTTATGAATCCCATGCTCTAACCAACTGAGCTACGCCGCCAAAAATCCTAACTCGCCGTAGCATAGCAACTTCCTGTATATGCTGTCAAACTCTTTTTTGCTTCAAAAGGGTTACTATGGCCAAGAACATCAGCCCGCATATTCAATTTTCAAGGAACACCCACCCTAAAATCTATCAATTTTGTAACCGTTCATAGTAAGCCGATTGTTTTTGCGCCCATAGAAAACCAACTTGCATTATGATCAGAATAACGTATCATAACATATCATCCGGCCCCGTTCTTTCTGCTGTCAGGGCGAAAGCGAAAAACGCAATTCCAGGAATTAGAAGACAGCGTGTGCACCAGCATATATAGCTGTTATAGATAGATCGGACGATAAGAGGTTATGCGGATAATAGCGGGTGCAAAACGTGGGATGAAGCTGTTGGGGCCGAAGGGTTATGATGTTACCCGGCCGATAACCGACCGCGCCAAGGAGGGCCTGTTCAGCGTGCTGTATAAGTACGACATTATCGGGGATGGCGTTGTCGGCGATCTGTTCTGCGGCACCGGCTCAATGGGGCTGGAGTGCCTTTCGCGCGGGGCAAGGTGGGTGACGTTTGTCGATAAGGATCCAAAGGCCATAACGGCGCTGAACGGCAATATCGAGAAGGCGCATTTCGTCGCGGACAGCAAGGTCGTCCGGAGCAATGCGTTCAAAATCGGTACCCCCGTGCCCAGCGGCTGGCCTGGACGCGATATGTATGACCTTGTATTCGTCGATCCGCCGTATAAGCTGACTGAGGAGACGGGCGAAGGTTCGCAATTGGCCGGGCTGCTGCTGTTGCTGAACGAGCAGGTTGTCGCCGGCGCGATCGTCGTGGTCCGGACCAACAAACGCTCGCAACTGCTCGACGAATATGGTAGGCTCGCCGTTGTCGACCGTCGCCAGTGGGGCACGGTGGCGGTGACGATTTTACAGATGACCGATGACGGTGATGGTGGCGAAACGGGCTCAGACGAAGGCGAAGATGAGCAACAGACAGGCGGCGATAGGGATAATTAAACAACTGCGAGGGCAGGGGAATCAGGGGCTGCTGGCCGGCGGCTGTGTGCGCGATATGCTGCTTAGCCGAACCGCCAGAGACTATGATGTCGCCACCGACGCGCCGCCCGGCAAGATCATCAAGCTGTTCAAACGCACGCTGAAGGTCGGCGCCAGGTTCGGCGTGGTCATAGTGATGGTCGGCGATGAGCAGGTCGAGGTCGCCACGTTTCGCACCGAAGGGGGCTATGCCGACGGCAGACACCCCGACCATGTTGAGTTTTCCAACGCCGAGCAGGACGCGCAACGGCGGGATTTTACCGTCAACGGCATGTTTTATGATCCACTGGAAAAAAAGGTCATCGACTACGTCGGCGGCAGGGCGGACCTGGACAAAGGCATACTGCGGACCATCGGCGACCCAGCCCTGCGGTTCGGCGAGGACTACCTGCGCATGCTCCGTGCCGTGCGATTCGGTGTGCAGTTGGGTTTTGAGATCGCCCCGGCAACGTGGGATGCGGTGTGTCGGTATGCCGACAGGATAACGAAGATCAGCGGCGAACGGATAGCGATGGAACTGGAGGCGACGCTAACAAATCCCGCACGGTCACATGGTGCGCAGATGCTGCTCGACAGCGGGTTGGCGGGGGCTGTTTTTCCGTCCGTCGGCAACGAACGGGCCTGCCAGGGTGTGCGAGTGCTGGAATATCTGCCGAAGAAAGTGGATTTCCCGCTGGCAGTAGCCGGTTTTTTTGCCGACTGCGACACAAAGGCAGCGATCAACGCATGCGCAATATTGAAGCTGAGCGGGGCACACATAAAACACCTGCGGTTCCTGCTGGCCAACCGGGGTGTGCTGCTGGATGCGGATATGTCCCTGGCGAAGCTGAAGACAATGCTTGCAAGTCCCTATTTTCAGGATATGTACGAACTTCAGCGGGCGATTCAGCGGGCGAGTGGCTCGTCGGCAGGGGCGCTTCTGCGGATCAAGAGAAGGACGCATGCGCTGGCTGGGTCCGAGTTGCAGCCAAAGCCGATGCTGGACGGCCATGAACTGATCGCGATGGGGGTTACGCCCGGGCCGATGGTCGGACTCGTCGCACGCCAGATGTATATCGAACAACTCAGCGAGCATCTGCACGACGCAGAGCAGACGCGACAGTGGGTTAAACGATGGCTCAAAAACCACCGGCAGTTTGACCGGTAGCCCGTGACATACGTTACATATCGGACTTAAGTGCGGGGCGGTATTTTGCCGAAGAATTCCGGATAAGAACTTGTCGGGACCGATATTTTCTGATAATCTACCGTTACGCGGGGCCTTAGCTCAGTTGGGAGAGCGCTTGCATGGCATGCAAGAGGTCGAGGGTTCGAATCCCTTAGGCTCCATTCGTAACAGCTTTGAGTCCTGCAGGAATTGAGTTTCATTTGAAGAAGAAGGTTCGGGAATCGGCCTTTTTACCTTGGAAAGTGGGCATATTTGCCAATTGACATGTTTTTTATCGGCGTTACTGTATATGGAGCGATTTTTGCTATTGATTTTCTGGTCAAGGTTATGGTAGTATGGTATATTGCTCTGATGAAGGGAGAAGCAGGGGGACAGAGTTACTGGACAAGGGAGTGGAATGTTGAACTTTGCGGATCTGGCAAAAACATATCGTCTTTTTTACCGAAATTACTATATGGTCCCGACTTCGGTAAACATAGGCCAACAACTGGAGTGCCAAATGTTTGACGAGGAGGGGAACGGTTTTCCAGGAAAGGTGTATAAGGGTGGATTTGGCGGGTATTAGTCATCCGAAGATCCTTGCTGCTACCTGCACTGTGGAGGATGGGAATAAGGAGCCGATACCATGCGTTTCCTGCAGCAAGTCCTTGCAACAAGAAAGCAAGGCGAAGCAGAAGTTCTTTCTTGCTCATGAATGGTTGCATGCCATAGCTGCTCTTGCGGGTGAGACGAAACGTACCGACGCGGGTATAGACAAACTTCTGTTGTATAGGATGCTGAAGCAAAAGGATATCGCGGCCTATTGGGCTGACACCCCGAAAGAAGCCTTAGATTTACATCGCGCCTTAAGGCTTTTACTCGTATCACGAGAATCCCTTGAGGAAATGTTGCAGGAAGACCATAAGATGGGTTTGAAGGAGTTGGCGGCGATGGTTGATAATAGGAGGAACACTGCCGCAGACATAATCATGAAATTGGGAGCGGCTTTTGCAGCAACGTGGGATATTGAGATCGGGTTGGTTTACGATAGAACCCTAGAAGAAGTGTATAAGTATAAGAGGCCGGATGAAAACATCCGGGCCTAAAAGTATGGGCACTCCTCCCTACATAATTCTCTCATTCGATGGGGGTGGTGTACGTGGACTATTTCAAGCGATCGTAACCGATATAGTCCAGAAAGAGATGAGAATCGTAAATGAAGCATGCATGTTTGCAGGCACTTCGACAGGAGCGATAATTGCGGCAGGCTTGGGTATAGGGAAGGAGCCTGCGGAATTACGAGGCTTGTATGAGAATCTATTGTCGCGGATTTTTGCACGAAGGATGGCAAAAAAGGCAAAATCGCTGGTAAAAAACTGCGCGATGTATGATGCCGGGTTGCTGGAAGAAGCCTGCAAAGAGGTGTTCCCAAGGAACCCTTCTTTAGGGGACTGCGAGGTTCGTACGCTGGTGGTGGCGTCCAGATATGACGACTTGGCCCCTGAAGTTTTTGATTCGTATGACAGCTCACAGAAAGACATACCTTTAATAAAGGTTGTGCTTGCCAGTTGTGCGGCTCCATTTTTCTTCGTTTCGCGGAAGATCGATATCAAGGGGGTGAAAACAACCTACTTGGATGGTGGCTTGGTCTGCAATAACCCCTCCTTTCTTGCGGCGCAGACAGCAAATTCTGAAGGTATCAATTTCAAAGATATCAGACTGTTGGCAATTGGCAATGGGCGCTACAAAAAGCTGATTACAGGCACCATTTGGGACAAGATGCGGTTTCCATTGGACTTGCTGGAGATTGCGATGACCGGGAACAGCAAACTGGCGGAAAAATTCTGTGACCAGCGATTGGCTAAGGATGATTATATACGAACGAATCCTATATTATCTCAGAAGATAGGATTGGCCAACCATAAGAAGGCCTCAAGATACCTACCAAGGTATGCGCTTGAGGAAGCAAACTCGATCCTTCCGAGAGTCAAAGCGTGGTTTGGCGATACGTGAAAACGGAAGTTTGACCTTTTCAATTATTCTGACCCTTTTAAGTATTCCCGTCATGAGTTCATTGGTTGATTTCTATGTGCCTTGCTTGGCTTGTGGGGCTCCTGTATTCAACTTTTATTGTACCATTTGAACGAATCAGGATGTCGATATCATCTTCACTTGTCGCATCATGGTGCTCATCCTTACGGCCGTGGGACCATTCTTTGTCCGCACGGTTCGGCTTCCGCTCGTCATCACCTAAGTCTGTTCTGAAAATATTCTCCATCGAGACTCCATTATCAAGATATCGCTTTGCAGTTGAAGCCCGGGGGTGCTCGAACTTATGGCCGCCCGCGAAAATTGCAGCCGTTGGCGGTAAAAATGATTTTTTAGAGGTTCCCTTCAAATTTGACAGCCGCGGGACGAATTTTGCTCTGCCGGGCGGATTTTGCTTAATTTCAACCCGAACCTCGCCGATACTCTGGAGTGGTGGTTCTGTAAAGAATTTGGGAGTTGTTTCATGGCTATTCAAAACTGGTCCGAAAATATCGTCCTCGTCAACCTGGCGTCTGAGCCGCATACAGGCGAAGAGTTGCAGACCGTCATTGACAAGGTAAAGGACAACAAGACCTGTGATGTAGTAATTGACTTCGCCGACATCGATATTGTCACTTCCTCAAGTATCGCCAAGTTTCTCAAACTCCGCAAGGTTCTGGCCGACAACGACCGCAGGCTGATATTCTGTCGCGTTGCGCCAAACACCGGAAATATCTTTGCCGTTACAGGTCTTGACACCGTCTTTGAGTTTACGGACGACCAGTTTATGGCCTTGGCCGGTCTGCAGATGGCCGCGGGCTGACAGACAGCCTCTCGCCGCCCTGGGATCACACTGTTGTTCCGATGTAAAGGCGGCAGATAAACATCTTGACAGAACGCCCCCAAGCGATTAACCTTCAGTACAGTAAAGTTAATTTGCAAGCGCATTACCAGAGCTGTTCGAGTAGCGACCCTGGCAATCTGCCTGCGTCGGTTACAGTGGCGGGATACAAAGACCATGAATGCAGATACCCTGCGTAAAATCGAACAGGTTCTCGACTACAGTTTCTCCAATCCGGACCTTCTTGAAGAATCGCTTTCACATTCATCACAGGCCAACAGTCGGCTCTCAAGCAATGAAAGAATGGAATTTCTCGGCGATTCTGTCCTCGCGCTGGTCATCTGCTGCAGTCTCTTCGAGCAGTTTTCGAGCTATCTTGAAGGGGACCTGACCAAGATCAAAAGTATGCTTGTCTCCCGCAAGACCTGCGCAAAACTCGCCGGCAAGCTCGGACTGCATAACTATATCAATGTCGGCAAAGGGATGACACGTACACGCGCATTGTCCGGTTCGATCGCGGCGGGTACCTTTGAAGCGGTCATCGCGGCGATCTACCTGGACGGCGGCTTTGAGGAGGCGCGGCGATTCATACTGAGGCTCTTCAAGGAGTTGATCGCCGGCGCCGACGCCGAACAGCATCAGGACAACTTCAAGTCGGTCCTGCAGCAGTATGCACAGCAGACGCTCGAATCCATACCCGTTTATGAACTGCTCGACGAAAAAGGCCCCGAGCACAACAAGTGCTTCGAGGTGGCGGTAGCCCTTAAAAATCGCCATTTTCCCAGTGCCTGGAGCGTAACCAAAAAGGACGCCGAGCAAAAGGCTGCAC
>SDBV01000852.1_pt1 | contig 44371 bp, 46 predicted proteins | sample 2277081 | NCBI WGS metagenome assembly SDBV01 (sample SAMN10402039, study PRJNA504765) | marine sediment metagenome | isolation source: marine sediment core GS10_PC15, 223 cmbsf | place: Arctic Ocean: Southern Knipovich Ridge | collected 2010
CGCGACCGCTTGTGACTTGAGCGGTCGCGTTTTCTTAATTGACCTGTGTGCCCCCAACGGAATTCGAATTCTCATGCAATTTATTCGCGTGAACTTTCAGAATCAACGTCTTTGATGGTTCGAAGCTTATCCACTAAGGCCCACGACCCATAATCCAACTACCAGCAGATATCTAATTCAATGATGAAATGCTTGCTAGGTTAGAAGAAAGCTAAAAAGAGAATGTTAATATAAGAATAAGATGAAACCTGATCAGAGAGTCATAAAGCTTTCCGGCAAGGAGCTTATAACGTGTCCCACCAAGGAGCCGGGAAGAATAAACATCATAGTTTACCAGGAGAAAAATCCTAAACAATACTTCACGAAATTAACCCAAAGATTCATGCAGTGCTCGATGGTCGAATTTAGGCTTCTATGGAAAGGCAATCGTGCAGAAAATAAGCTGGCAGCATCGTTGGGCAAATTCATATCAATACAACAGGTCCCAGAAGTAATTCAGAAGCTTGCAGGCACACAATTCAGCCTAAGCTGTCAATCACAACCCGGCAATATTATGATTGACATAGCTTTTAATCTTTATGATGACAACGTTGAGATTTTATGCACTGATTCTTTAGAGGAGCAAATCATATCTTTTTTCTCAGACGAGAATAATAGCAGTCCATAAATAACAGCACTGAATTTGAGAAACCGTTGAGTTAAAGTGTTAACCGTTCATATTGAGTTGAAAGGTTCGAAGCTTGTCCACTAAGGCCCACACTAATTAATTAGATCCATATGTATTTAGTGTTTGTGATATATTGGTATAGCAAACTTGTTATTGAATAAATGCCAAATCTTCAAATCTCCTGCTTTTAATGATAACGTACAAGCTCTCGAAGAAAAAAGATTTGAAATTACGTTTTCTTCTCGGTCAAGCCAAAAAAAGCAAGAGCCGTATTGATCAGCCACCTAATTATATTGTCGAATTGGAGACCTTGACCACAATGAGAGTGCGTCCTTTGTTTTATTTGTTTGCAATATGTGTCTTTTTGTCATTAATTATTTGCAGTACCGCTTTTGCGGCATCGCATTTGTATACTATCGGCTGGCAAGATTACCAGTCAAATCCCGTCTTTGATCCAGCAACCAGAGCATACTACCCGACTTTAGCCTATGACGATTCAAAGTTCTCTAGCCATGGGACCGCCTATTATTACAAGATGTGGTATTCAACGGGAAGTAAAATAGGCCTTGCCTACTCCGACAACGGGAAGTCTTGGACAGAAGTCGGTGAGCTACCAACCCTCTCGACGAACGCTAGCCATCCCTGGATTGTTTACGATGCCGGGGGTTTCGGTGGCAGCGGTGTTTTCTACAAGATCTGGTATTGGGATACAAGCAAGATTTATGGTCCGGCGAAGTCAATTGCATACGCTGAATCGACGGACGGCGTGAGTTGGACGAACAAACAAAATGTCTTTGGAGGTACGGGCGTCGGGGGCGATTGGAACAGAGGCTCGTATGGTCCCGCCACTGTCTTATATAACTCTTTGGCTTCGAACAGTGGAACTGACCCACTGGATTATTCTTACGCCATGTATTATGACGGGACCTCGGGTGGTACCGAGGAAATCGGATTGGCAAGTTCAACCGATGGCATTAGCTGGACCCGATACGGCACTGATCCGGTTCTGCCTAATGGCGATCCGTTGGATTGGGACAGTACGCATAATTATCCAGCCACAGTTATTCTTGCTGACGGGAAATACCGGATGTGGTTTAGCGGCGGGGCTGGCGCCTCCAACCGGGGAATCGGCTATGCGGAATCCGACGATGGTATTAGCTGGACAAAATCAACCAACAATCCGATTGTCGCCTTAGGCGGGTATGGTGCTTTTGGCGGTTTTGGACCGCCGGGTAGCTGGAACGAGGTACGCAATTACACACCAGCCGTACTCTACGATCCAGCCCAATTTAACGGTCATGGGGACCCCTATTACTATAAGATGTGGCGGACCGGCCGAAGTGCGGGAAGCAACTATACAGTTGGCTACAGTGTTGGCTACCTCATATTCCCGGCCACAGGTCTCAATACCGGCGCGATCATGATTTTCTCACTGGTTGCGCTGATTGTCGGACTTGCAGTCACACGCAAATTCAAGTTCTTTTCAGCCTCAAGGTGAGCAAAGCGTCAACCAACGTAAAAGTACCCATTAAACCCCTAGCACTGATTTCGGCAATGTGCATAGAAATGTTCGAAGCTTATCCACTAAGGCCCACCAGTAGGACATCTGAGCGGCATCTGCCGTGTCGAAGCTCGTGAACTCATCGGATCGAGTGCCGAATTGTACACTCCCCTCGAGTCCTCTCACGCTCCTTGCATCTGCTCACTCAGAAATCCTCTGGTTTTGGCTCTGATCCAGTTTCGCCCACCTAAGAAACTTCTCGGTGTCTCTGGCTGCTTTACATGGCGGTTTTCGTCGGGTCACGTTATGCCAATGTGGATTTATTTTTAGGAAAGAAAAGTAGGTCGGATGATTATTTTGTCTCTTTGCTCTCAAGCGTTTGGCGCCTTAAAAAACTTCTATATTCTTCGACCATCTTTTTTTCTTCAAGGCTATCGACCTCGACAAAGTACTCCTTTTGTGACTCTTTAACCGTTGTACCTAAGACAATATAGCCCGCTAGAGACATAAGATGTTCGTAGCTAGTATCAAGTGCGGGCGCTAGTTTTTTCAGAATGTCAGGGCCTACACTTTTTACTTTACCGGACTCTATTTGAACGATGTAGGCATCAGATACTTTCGAGTAGTTGCTTAAAGCCCTTTTGCTGAGATTCTTTTTTTCTCTAAGTCGTGTGATCTCTTTTGCTAGTTTGTTCACCAGAACTCAATTATAGGGTGCTTGTGCTAACATTTGTTAAACTTTTCTAAATAACGCTTGACATAGTAAGCAGGCAAAGTGTACGCTTTCAAGCGTACGCTGTACACGAGGGAGCTAAATGAAGATCAACGTCAATACTGAAATCTTGAAAAAAACACGAATCATGCAGGGATATACACAAGAAGCCTTTGCCAAAAAGATTGACATTAGCGGGGGCTACTATAGTCAAATAGAAAGTGGATTAAGAAATCCAGGTCCGGCAGTAGCTTTGCGTATCAGCAGTGAGCTTGAAGAAGAATATGAGAATATATTTTTTATCAAGAACGCTAAGGCTTGAAAGCATAAGCGACATGATGGCTATGTCAACACGCTCGCCTCGCTCAAATAGATCCATAAATGGCTGCTTGAGAGTAGCGTTTGAAAAGTTTTATCTTGAAAGAAAGGGGTGTTGACTGTTTGGCCGGCCCATATTTCATCCTAATCTTGGCATGTCTAGCAATGCTTGGCTGGTTAATTGATGTCTGGGGTTTGTGGCTCTTAACTAATATCCGACACGGACTCAAGAGGTTTGGGCGATGGTGGTTAGCAGCCGGAGCGGCTGGAGTGATTGGAATTTCAACTTCGACGGTCGAGGAGATCATAGAAAAGCAAAAAAAAGAAATGCGCCGGCAAGGCAAGCGATAAAGAAACAAGCTATGCAATCAAGACTTATATGTAATATTATTGTGAGTGCAACATCTTGTTATTAATTTATCAGCGGAATACGAACTTATGTTTGAGGAGGGGTACATGGAAATACTTCTAGCGTTTCTATTTCTATTTTTATTATTTTCTATTTTCATTTTCGCGCTCGGTATTCGTATAGTCAGGCCAACCAGCAGAGGATTGGTTGAACGATTAGGTAAGTATAAAGGGTTCGCTGATCCCGGCTTTCATTGGATCATCCCTATCGTAGATCGTATGTATAAGATCAACACTACGGAGAGAATGTTTGACGCTGAAGCACAGGAGATTATCACTAATGATAACTTGAACGCCACTGTTGATGCTCAAGTTTATTATAAGGTCAGACCGGATGAGCAAAGTGTTAAGAATTCCCAGTATAACGTTAACCGCTATCAATATCAGATAGTTAATCTGGCCCGAACGACTCTCAGAAATATTATCGGAACACTTACTTTGAAATCCGCTAATAGTGAGCGAGGAAAGATTAACTCAGAGCTGCATAAGACTCTTCGCGAAGAAACTCATGATTGGGGAATAGAGATAGTCCGCACAGAATTAAAGCAAATTGATCCGCCCCAAGATGTTCAGGAGACAATGAACAAGGTTGTTAAGGCGGAAAACGAGAAGATCTCAGCCATAGATTTCGCGACCGCCAGAGAAACCGGCGCCGATGGCGAAAAAAGAGCGCAGATAAAAATGGCGGAAGGCGTTAAACGATCCAGAATACTTGAGGCGGAAGGTGAAGCTGAAGCGATCCAATTGGTCAATGAGGCTGCGGAAAAATATTTTGTGGGGAACGCGCAGCTGCTAAGAAAAATTGAGGCTATGGAAGTGGCGCTTGGGGAGAACGCCAAAATAGTGATTCCCGAGGGTTCCGATATTGTTAATATGATTGGCGAGATGGCCGGTATAATTCCTATGCCTAAGAAAAAGAAAGACGCATAAAAACCCTGCTTAATTTCATCAACTTGCAGTGGCGATTTCCTCGCCGAACTTAAACTTATCGTCTTTTGAAACCTTGAAGTCTTTAATAGCGCCGGGCCCAAAGATCACGCAATGTGTGGACCCGCCGAACTGGAAGTAGCCGAGTTCGTCGCCTTTCTCGACGCGGGCGCCGGCCTTGATGTTCTCGTTGATGATGCATGAAGAGATCTCCACCATCCCAACCGGCATCACGCACACCATCCCGATTTTCTTTTCATCCGCTTCAATAAAGAAGAGTGCTCGCGTTTGGACGTGGGTGATATAGCCTTCCGAGCCATCCTGATCTGACGGATCTTCTCCCTCATCCGTCGCCTGGCTGAAATATAGGCCCTCTTTAACATAGGCTTTGACGATTTTACCTGAAACCGGACTATGCCAGCGATGATAGTTGAAGGGGCTGAGAAACGCCTGCCAGACGTCACCGCCGACAAATTTTTCTACGTACTGGAAGTCCAGCATATCCGTGAGAGAATAGGGCTGTGCCTTGATCCAGAATTCACTTTTTGCTTGCACGTTGCGGCCAATTTTATAGAATGTCGAGTCGCAGGACGCCACGACCACTTTATCGTCTTGTTTGCCGGCGATAGGTCGCGCGTCCGGTTTGACTTCACGCGTGAAAAAATCATTCCAGGAGGAAAAACCCCACTGGGGAGCATCAGGTTCGTATTTGTAGTCCTGCATCTGCAAATCATTCTGCGCTTTCTCGCACATCCAGCCGTGAGGGGAGTCGTTTAACACATACAGTGAGCTTTCACTGTTGAGAAACCCTGCCCAAACGCTGAGCAGTTTCTTGAACATCGCGTTGATCTTGGGATTCCGGTAAGCGGCGAAGCCCGAAGGCGTGCCCATTGTCCAGATCAGCAACGCGGAGAATGGCGTACCTACAAGCGCTTGGGCTTCTGTGGGCTTGAACGGGGACTTGGGCCCGGCAACGTAGGGCGGTGCTACAGTAAGCACAGCGTTCAGTTTCTCCAAAAAATCTTGAAGATTCTTTGGATGATAGTCGCGGTATGCCTGCGGAATCTCTTGAATCATCTGTGTCAGGTACATCCGCACGACCGGATCGTCGTTAATTAACTGTTCGAACTCTTGTATGATCAGGTGTCTTTTTGCCTTGGGCCTTTTTTCTATTTCTTCGCTAATAATGCCGTGCCAGTGTTTCAGAACAGATTCCTCATTCGGCAACCATCGGCGGGCAACAGTCGGTTTTTCAAAAGGCACTTCACCCATCTCGCTTCTATTAGTTGAAGCCATAGCATGCTCCCTTCATCGCTGCTAAAAAATTCTTTTTGGGCACGCTTCTTTATTGCCAAAAAAACTGGAAGATAACGTTCTGCGTTGGCGTATCCCTTTAACTTCAATATAGTGTTGTATGCCCTTGATTCCAGCTGGAGAGGATGCCTTCTCTGGTGCTTGCATGGTAAGATTTCCCCTATGTTTCACTCTATAGCTTTGCGACATCAAAAATCACGGTCAACCACAGGATTTAAAAGCGTTCTCATACTATTATTAGCTGTTTTGCTTCTGTCCGGGTGCTCGAGCAAAACTTCATCTGACCTGATCCTGGCGACGACCACGAGCACTTACGATACTGGTCTTCTCGATAAACTAGCGCCCGCGTTTACCGAGCGCTATGGTCAAAAAATTAAGGTTATTGCTGTCGGTACCGGTGAGGCACTGGCAATGGGTGAGCGCGGGGAAGCGGATGTTCTTCTCGTCCACGCCCCGGACTCTGAAAGAGCTTTTATGGCGGCTGGACACGGCCAGAGCCGAAAACCGGTTATGTACAATTGGTTTCTTCTTGTGGGGCCCCAAGAAGATCCAGCCGGAGCAGGGTCAGCCGGCAACATTATCGCGGCTTTTCAAGCTATCAACGAGACTCAGTCTACATTTATCAGCCGGGGGGACAACTCGGGCACACATAAGAAGGAACTCGCTTTGTGGGAAGCCGGCAGCAGGAAACCTCAAGGGTCTTGGTATCAAGAAGTCGGGCAAGGAATGGGTGCGACGCTCAGGATCGCTGATGAGAAACAGGCTTATGCTCTGACGGACGAAGGAACATTCAGGGTACAGCGAAAAAGCTTGTCTTTGCGGGCTTTTAAGCTCAAGGACAGGCGGCTCAGAAATGAATATAGCGTCATAGTGGTTACTGACAACGCCGGAGCCCACGCTTTCAGTCGCTTTCTAATCAGTCGGCAAGGTCAATCCTTGATCCGTGGGTTCAGATCTCCCGGACATAAGAAATCTCTGTTCACGCCCGACGCTAAATAAAAGGGGATCGATGGAACTTATCTTTGACGGCATAAATCGCGCGCTTGGTATGTTGGTGAGCGCTGATTCTGAACTCGTCACAATTCTTTGGTTGTCGCTGAAAGTATCTGTCGGCGCGGTCTTATTAGCTCTGGTCATGGGGGTGCCCATCGGGACCTGGCTTGCCCTTGGAAAGTTTCGCGGGCAGAGATTTCTGGTGGCTGTTGCCAATGCCGGCATGGGCCTGCCGCCGGTGGTCGTTGGCCTCACCGTGGCGGTGTTACTCTGGCGTTCCGGCCCGCTCGGCGCTTGGGGCATTCTTTATACGCCCACTGCCATGATTCTGGCGCAATTGATCATCGCTCTGCCAATCGTCGTCGCGCTTACTATCTCAGCGATTCAGTCACTTGATACGCGCATTCGCTTGGAAGCGCTGTCGTTAGGCGCCTCGACAATTCAGATGGTTAGGGTGCTCTGGCGCGAGGCGCGACTTGGCCTGTTGGCGGCGGCGATGGCCGGTTTTGGCGGGGCCATTTCCGAGGTCGGAGCAGTCTTGATGGTTGGCGGAAACATCCGGGGACAAACGCGTGTAATGACAACGGCAATCGTTATGGAAACTCGCATGGGCCATTTTGATATCGCAATTGCCCTGGGGATTCTTTTGCTGGCAGTTGTTTTCATTGCGAATCTCATACTGACTTATCTACAACAAAGGCAGCGGCATGGTTGAGGTTGTCGCGCTTAAGTCAATCAGGAAGTCTTACCATGGCGAGCCGATACTCGAAATTGAGGAGATGAGCCTCGGGGCCGGTGAGATTCTCACAATCTCGGGACCGAACGGAGCCGGAAAAAGCACTCTTCTAAGGATTATTGGTTTGCTGGAGCCGCCTGATCCCGGCGGCGGTCAACTTTCTATCCTCGGCCAGAAGCCGACGCGGAGCAACCACACGTTTTTGCGTCGACGAATGGCAGTTGTCTTTCAAGCGCCGTATATGTTCAACCGCAGTGTGTATGAGAATATCGCAATGGGTTTGAGATGGAGACAGCTTGGGACCTATGAGGCATCCCAACGAGTGGGCGAAGTAGTTAAGTTGCTTGAAATAGATTTTCTTGATCGACAGGCGCGTGAGCTTTCAAGAGGCCAGGCTCAGCGGGTTGCCTTGGCTCGCGCGCTCGTCGTGCGCCCGGAAATACTCTTGCTGGATGAGCCCCTGAGCGCTTTGGACGCGAATATCAGAGCTAAACTGCTCACTAAGCTCAAGATCACAGCTACCGAAGCCGGCCGATCAGCTATTTATGTAACTCATGACGAAAAAGAAGCGGAGCTGATAGCTGATCAGAGGTTGACTTTGGTCGGTCGGAAAATCAACCGCTCATTTCAACAAGCCTAGTGTGTCAAACGTAGACCTGTTCAAATACCAGTCGTAGCGGTTCTTCGAAAAAAAGCCGGAATCTAGTTTCTTCCATCTACTCCTTTTTTACCGGTTTCCAAGACAATAGTGGTTTTGCCGGGTTCGGTGCTGAGCAGGACTCGATCACAAAATTCCAGCATTACACTAAATCCAAGCCCGAGCGTTTTAGTTGTAGAAAAACCGGCCGTGAGAGTGGCTTTCGGCAAAATACTAAAATCTATTCCCGGGCCGGAATCGGAAATCGCGATTTGGATGGTGCTGTCTTGCCCGAATATTTGAACCCGACCTCCGCCGGCGTGTTTGACCGCGTTAGTCGCGGCTTCGCAGACCGCCACTGTCAGTTGATTCAAATCGAGGAACGGGAACTCTCTTTCAACTACGCCCGACAATTCTTCTCGGACACCGGAGATGTCTCTATAGGCGGAAATAGTGCGCTCCTCGCCAATGGGTTTTCCTAGCGCGGCCTCTATTTCTTCTATCTTCATGATTACAAGCCGCCCGCCGGTGACGGCGCAAAAGACATCCACATATGCCCGGAGTATGTCCTTGTCTTTCTCTCTGAGCTGGCGCGTCCGCTCTATGACCCGCTCCTCCAGGGTGGCGTTAAGCTGTCGAAGCGCGACATTGGCCTCTTTAAAACCGCGCTGGGCCATCTCAAACGGCGCCAAACTCTCAGCGAAGAACGCCTCCGCCGCTTTTGCGGTCTGCGTCGTTTCTTCAGGTGAGCACGCCTTTAATAAGACCATCTTAAGGGTACTTTCGTGAATGTGCGCTAGATCAAGCACGCCCATCCCGCTGTTGATAGCACGACGCCCAAGCTCATAGCCCTGCTGCAAAGAAGGCTCACCACCGCCGGCCAGGTAGCCTTCTAGGGTCTTTAAATATTCCTGCGCTAAACTTCTTAAAGTTGTTTTCATAGCCAAGTCCAATGATAATTCATTTCCTTTTCGGGAAAAAAGTATTAGCAGCCTAAGAAGAAGGTGTCTCATGGGCAAAGAAAAACTCTCGCACATAAGACCGAAAATTGAATACGACACTATCGTTCGCGCGGCAATGGACGGTTTTTTACTTCTAGATATGGACGGCCATATTGTTGACGTTAATGACGCCTATTGCCAACTTATCGGGTATAGCCGAGACGAACTGATCAATATGGGTATCTCGGATGTTGAGGCTCAGGAAGCGCTGGAAGACGTAGCTGCGCGCATTGAAAAAGTGAGAAAGAACGGTTCAGACCGGTTTGAAACCAAGCACAGACGAAAAGACGGCCAAATCCTGGACGTTGAGGTGAGTGTCACCTATGTACCCAAACTGCGAGGACAGATAGTTATGTTTTTGCGTGATATCACCGAACGCAAGGAAGCCGAAAAGGTTATTCGCCGACAACAAGAAGAGCTTAGCAGAATCTCAACACCAGTACTTAGAGCTTACGAAGGACTGCTTGTTATGCCGATTGTCGGTCTCATAGATAGCGAACGTGTTCGCCAACTAACTGAGAACCTGCTCGAATCAATTCAGATTAATCGGGCCAGAGTCGCCGTTTTAGATATTACCGGCGTGCCTGTTATGAGTTCGAGTATTGCCAATCATCTCATCGCGACAGCCACAGCGGCGGAGCTTATGGGCGCGACAATTATCATGACCGGGCTGTCCGGTGAAATCGCTAGAACGCTGGCGGAGCTCGGTGTTGACCTAAGTAACATAACAACCGTCGCCGATCTGCAAAGCGGCATAGAGAGGGCTTTAAAGTTGCTGGGGCATAGAGTGGTCCCTGGCGACCAGGCGGCATAAGGGGAAACTAAGGCCATGCCCAAAGCTGACCACGGCAAAGACGATCACAAACACAGCAAGAACAAGCCGACCGACCTGAAGCCGAAAATCACCCGGCGGCAACAGATCGAAGAAGAGCTTAAGGCAGCATTGGCGAGATCAAAACGACACGAGGTTGAGGTTTCGGCTCTGCTTGAAAGCTCGGGCGCGATATTGAAACACCGGGAATTTGAAGGTGCGGCACGAGCAATTTTCGATTCCTGCAAGAAGGTAATTGGGGTTACCGCCGGTTATGTGGCGCTATTGAGTGAGGATGTGAGATTAATATGAAAAAGTCAAATACATTAATAATAAAATTTCAAGAGGCGCTTAAAGACCTTCAAGTACACGACCACGCTTGCCTGATCTATGAGAACAAAAGAGAACAGCTGGCTGCAGCTATTCCATTTATGCGGATAGGTTTGGATAGGGGCGAGCAGTGCGTTTATATAGCCGACGACAACACCGCCGCCGAGATATTCAAAGCCATGAAAGACGAAGGCATAGATGTAGAGACGGTCACTAAATCAGGCGCGCTAACCGTAGTCGGTAAAAAGGACGCTTATCTTAGAGGCGGTCGTTTTGATCCCGATTCGATGATTGATTTTCTAAACGAATCCACTGACTCAGCTAAAGCCGCCGGCTTTCCGGCTCTTAGGGTAACAGGCGAGATGACCTGGGTGCTCGGTCCGGAGCCGGGCGTTGAGAGACTGATGGAATATGAAGCTAAACTAAATACTTTCTTTCCCGACCATGATGTTGTGGCAATCTGCCAGTACAACAAGAACCGTTTTCAGGATGATTTAATATTAAGCGTTGTCCGCACTCACCCTGTGATTATTTTTGGCGAAATAATAAGTGACAACCCTAATTACATCACACCCGAGGAGTTTTTTGACCCCAAGCCGGAACTGGAACTGAAAAGAACTCTGCAAAAAGTCGTCGATCGCGATGAAAGTAGAAAAAACAGTAGGCTCATTCACGATCTCGGTGAGCGCGTTAAAGAACTTAACTGTTTATATGGAATTACCAAAATGGTTGCGGTCGAAGATGTCTCGTCGGCTGAAATGGCTAAGAGAACAACAGAGTTGATCCCGCCGTCCTGGCAATATCCTGATATTACCTGTGCCAGAATCAGATTGAACGGACACGACTATCAGACTATGAATTTCAAGGAGACAACCTGGAAACAGTACGCTGAAATTACTGTAAGCGGGCAAAAAGCCGGAGAGGTGGAAGTTTATTATTTAGAAGAAAAACCGGAGATTTATGAAGGGCCTTTTTTGAAAGAAGAACGTGACCTGATAGAAGGTATCTCTGTGTTATTGGCAAAGACCGCCGAGCGTCAAAAAGCCGAGCATTTTGTGGGAGAGCAACAGCAGATGATACAGGAGCTGTCAACGCCGGTGATGCCGTTAAGCGATCGGCTACTGGTTCTGCCGATTATCGGCACTATTGACACTTGGCGCGCTCGGCAATTGACCATGGAGCTTCTCCGCTCTATCCGCGAACACCGGGCTAAAGTGGTGGTGCTCGATATCACCGGAGTGGCAACAGTTGATTCCGCCGTCGCTAATCATATTATTCAAACAGTGCAGGCGGCCGGGCTTCTGGGCGCTGTTGTTATCGTCACCGGCTTATCGCCGCAAAACTCGCAAACACTAGCCGGGCTCGGTCTTGATCTTTCCGGAGTGAAAACCGCCGGTGATCTTAGAGGCGGTATTGAAGAAGCCAACCGGCTGCTCGGTTATATCATGGTCAAAACAGACGCGGAGGCGGCGTGAAATGACGGAGACTGTTAAGGTCCCTGTTTTGAAACAAGGCGATTGCTTGATCGCTACCATCCAGTCGGCGCTGATCGATACGGATTGGGAACGGCTAAGCGATGATCTGTCGGAAAAAACCGGCAAGTGGCGAGCGCGTGGTGTGATTCTGGATGTGACGGTACTGGATATATTGGACTCATTCGCGACCCGTACTTTGCACACGATAGCCCAAACGCTCAAGCTCCGCGGCGCCGAGACCGTAATCGTCGGTATCCAGCCGGAAGTGGCTATTGCCATGGTTCAGCTGGGTTTGATGGCTAGGCTTGAGAATATCCCCACCGGTTTAGATTTGGAGGAAGGCCTTGCTTTCTTGCAACACCAAGAAGAGGTGGATAGACGTCGTGCCGGATGAGAGCCGGATCCCCATAGAAACTGAAGCCGACATCGTACTTGCTCGCAGTCGCGGCCGCGAAGTCGCGGGCCGCCTGGGTTTTTCCAGCACCGACCTGACAATCATCGCCACTGCCATATCCGAGTTGGCCAGAAATATCGTTGAATACGCCCGACGGGGTGAAATCGATCTTGACGTTATCGGTCAAAACGGGGGAAAAGGCGTCTCTATTATCGCCCGTGACGACGGCCCCGGTATATTAGATATTGACCAAGCCATGCAGGACGGTTTCTCGACTGGAAGGGGTCTTGGGCTGGGCTTGCCGGGAGTCAGACGTCTGATGGACGAATTTGAGATTGACTCCGAAATAGAAAAAGGCACGACGGTCAAGGTGAAAAAATGGCGGTAGCGAACCCGGTTCAACCGTCGCGACCTCTGATAGAATATGGAGTTGCCACTCAGGCGTTGTCCGGACAACCTGAATCCGGCGATATGTTTACAGTCAAAGCTGTTCCCGATGGAGTCTTGGTCGGCGTAGTCGACGGACTGGGTCACGGCCCTGAAGCGGCGATAGCGTCCAGAACGGCCATCGCCACGCTTGAGGCCCATGCCGGGGAGCCGATCGAATCACTAATCAAGCGCTGTCATCAAGATTTGTTAAGAACTCGCGGCGCGGTAATGAGTTTAGCCTCAATCAGTGCTCCAAATAGTACGATGACATGGCTGGGGGTAGGCAATATCGATACAGTTCTCTTGAGGGCCGACGCCAACCGAACACCGCCGCGCAACTGGTTGCCGCTCCGAGCGGGTATAGTCGGATACCAACTGCCAACGGTTCGCGCCGCCACGATTTCTGTGAATCAAAACGATACACTGATTTTTGTCACTGACGGTGTTAGCAGCGATTTTAGCGTCGATATACCTTTTGAAGGATCGCCGCAACAGATAGCCGACTTTATTTTATCGCAGTTTGGCCGGGGCACTGATGACGCTTTAGTGTTGGCGGTTCGTTACCGGGGCAGCACGGTATGAAAAAGGTTTTCGGGAAATTGTTTAGACAATATCCGGCGGCGATGGAATCTTATTTATGTGGGCGAAACGAAGTCGCTCTTGAGCAAGTTTATGGAATCGGCCGCGGAAGAGATTGAACTTAAAGTTAGGTAGTTATCCCTTGACAGTAGGTAAACCATTTGTTATAGTATACCCAGAAGGTAGGGTGATTGCAAATGCAAAGGTTTACTAAAAAACAATTTGATCAGATGTTCCCAGATGACGATGCCTGTTTGGAATGGTTGAAGAACTACATTTATCCTGACGGTATCTACTGCAAAACGTGCGGAGAAATTACCAAGCATTACAGAGTTAAGAACCGCAAGTCTTATAGTTGCGCTACTTGTGGGCATCACGTTCACCCGACAGCTAGGACTATCTACCATAAATCATCTACCTCTTTGCGTGACTGGTTCTACGCCGTGTTCTTGATGGCCAATACTCGAATGGGCATATCTGCCAAGCAATTGGAAAGAGAGCTTGGAGTTACTTATAAAACAGCCTGGCGCATGTTCAAAAAAATCCGTGAAATGATGCAAGATGGTCATCTTAGCCTTTCTGGTCATATTGAAATCGACGAAACTTACATCGGTGGCAAGCGCAAAGGCAAACGTGGCCGTGGCGCTGCTGGTAAAACAATCGCTGTTGGTATGGTTCAACGTGGTAATAAAGCAATTGTTAAAATCTCTCCTTCGGTTAAGTCAAAAGACCTTATGCCACTTGTGAAAAAACACATACCTCTTTCAAAAGACACTATGATATTTACTGATGAACTACCTAGCTACAGCAACCTAACAAAAATCGGCTTTTCACATCAGGCGGTTCAACATTCAGCCAAGCAATATGTCGATGGTAACGCCCATGTGAATAACGTTGAAGGTCTTTGGAGCATCGTTAAGAACGGTATTACTGGCGTTAACAGACAAGTCAGTAGTCAACACCTTCAAAGCTACTTAGACGCTTATGTGTTCCGTTATAACCATAGAAGTGACGATGAGCCGATGTTTATGACTCTTCTTGGTCAGGTGGAGAAGGTTTAGGACGACTAACCTTTTTCAAAACATCCTCAAATGTTTCTTCATCTTTTTTAACAAATCCAGAATCTGGAACAGGCATTTTCTCAGCTTTCATTTTGTCAATCACTTGTTGTCGCTCCTTTATGAATGATTCTTGATTGATAACTTCAAGAACTTTAGATGCAGGCACAACTATAGCTATCCCCATATTCATTTTCTCACGAGAGTCATCTTTATTTTCAAATACATCAATATCTGATTCACGAATATTCCAATGACCATGCATAAGTCCAAGCCAGTAATAAAGTTTGTAGCCTCCATGGTGAGTATTCCCATCAATTCTGCGAGTGCTGCCGAAATATACAAATACTGGAGACCCACTGTGACCGCCAATAGAACGAGCCTCTATCAAGTAAGCATCCATATACCCATATTTAGTTTCAACCTGTTCTCCTGGCATAAGAGCGATGTTGCCAGCACGTACAATTGGAAGGTTTTTTTCACTTCCATCATGATTTACAAATAAACCAGTCAGGAAAACTTCATCACCAACTCCAATCTCTGTTTCTCGGATTATTTGATCAGTGGCTACCATTTCTTCGAAACCGCCTATAGGAATTGATTGATGATCAAATTCTTGTTGGGGAGAAAAACACAAAACCGCAACATCAACGGAATCATCATATGGATGGTATTTCCAATCAGATTTGTCAGTTGATATCGGTTTGCTTGACCCATCAGCCAAATTCACCCGTATCCAAATCTTTCCATCCTTGCTTTTATCAGCGGCTTTTTCTATTGAGTGTTTCGCTGCCACAAGATAATGAAATGCAGGTTCTGTATCACGATTTTGTACGTGTACAATAAATGCCGTCGCCCTCGGCAAAATCATGCAATTCTCATTCTTGTAGCATACAAAAACAACGCATTTTCTTATTTCGTCTGAAACCTGCATATTTCTATCGACCTCGCCTTCCCTAGCTAAATAATACCTTGGAACACCGCCAAGTCGATAGTCTTTTTTAATTTGAAGCATATTTACCCCCTCACATTTCAATATTTTTGGTATACTACTAAGCATGCAATTATTAGCTTTTCTGATATGTGACAATTACAGCTTTGAAGAGGGTACTCACACTTTTGATTTGCATAAAGCAGGCCTCAGCAAATTTTCCTTGCCACCAAAAGAGCCTGGAATGGAAATGACAATACTGGTGAGCCTTGGACTCGACCCCATTGAAACAGGTGAAAAGACAATTAAACTTCACTATAGAGATAGTGACGGACAGGATATTGCTCCACCGTTTGAGCAAGTAATTGAGCTATATGCATTGCCAATCAATCATCATTTTATCGATTTCGCCTGTAAGAACCCCGGCCCCGGCCACTATTCGCTGGATTTATTTCTAAGTGATGAGTTTCTTGCAAGTTATCCTCTTGAGTTTGCATAGTATCCCAATATCCCAAATGCTGTATGTTGCACTCTCCAGTTGACACTGAAGCACCTCTTATAAGCTTCTTTTTCACTATTGGTTCACCCCATCTCTTTTGAATTTACCTACAGTCATGGCATAAGTACCTAAAGTTAAGTTTGTTCTGCGTTCTGGAGCATTTTGTATCTTGGCCCGGTGAAAAATAGTGCTGTCCCCATTTAAATGGTGTTTCGCCTGGTATAAATAGTCGCTGTCCCTATTTAAATGCGTGGAATCATATATCGGCGCATTTTATCTCCTTCCAATACTCGAGACTTCAGCTATTATGCCGAGGCCAAGCCTATTTTTGCGCGTTTCAGGCGTAGTGAATTGAGCACGACCGTGATCGAACTCACGCCCATTGCCGCTCCGGCGAACATCGGGTTCAATAAAATGCCGAAGAACGGATAGAGAGCGCCGGCCGCCAGCGGAATCAGAGCAGTGTTGTAGAAGAATGCCCAGAAGAGATTCTGCTTGATTGTCCTGATGGTCTGTTTGCTAAGACTAATAGCCGCGACCGCCGATCTTAGGTCATCACGGATCAGCGTAATATCGGAGGCCTCAATGGCAACGTCTGTCCCGGTGCCGATGGCAATGCCGACATCGGCTTGGGCCAAGGCGGGCGCATCATTGATGCCGTCCCCAACCATGGCGACAACATTCCCCTCCGCCTGTAATTTCTTGACTTCAGCCGCTTTGTCCTGGGGTAACACTTCCGCCAGGGCTTCGTCAATCCCGACTTGTTTGGCAATGGCTGCGGCGGTCCGCTTGTTGTCGCCGGTGATCATGACGACTTTAATACCCAGCTTGTGTAGTTGGGACACGGCTGCTTTTGAATGCTCCTTGATCGTATCGGCCACAGCGATAACGCCTGCCAGCTTCCCATCGATCGTGACATACACGGCCGTTTTGCCCTCATCGGAAAATCTATCCACCTGATCTTTCAGGGCCGCAGATTCAATGCCCATTTCTTTCAGGAGCGCTGTGTTGCCGATTGCGACTTCGCGGCCGCCGATGTTTGCTTTAATGCCGTGACCTGTAACTGCTTCAAAGGCCGCGGTCTTGTCCAGGGACAGCCCACGTTCAAGTGCTGAGCGCACGATCGCTTCACCGATCGGATGCTCTGAGTCTTTCTCGGCGGTAGCTACCAAAGCCAGCATCTCATCATCGCTGATATCTGCTATGGCGATAATATCCGTCATCTCGGGCTCGCCCTTTGTAAGTGTGCCCGTCTTATCGAAGATCACGATGCTGATCTTATGGGCTGTTTCCAAGGCCTCGCCACCCTTAATCAAGATGCCGTTCTCGGCCCCGCGGCCTGTGCCGACCATTATCGCGGTCGGCGTTGCCAAGCCCAGCGCGCACGGGCACGCGATGATCAGGACGCCGACAAAATTAAGGAGCGCGAAATTGATTGCCGGTTGTGGCCCAAACCACATCCAGGTTCCAAATGTCACTGCGGCAATGATCATCACCACGGGAACAAAATAGCTGGCTATGATATCGGCCAACCTTTGAATGGGCGCTTTAGAGCCCTGGGCCTCTTCCACCATCTTCACAATTTGCGCCAAGACAGTGTCTCCGCCGACCTTGCCGGCCATAAATCTAAAGCTGCCTGTCTTGTTAATCGTGGCGCCGATCACTTGGTCACCCGGTTTCTTGGAGACCGGCATGCTCTCACCGGTCAGCATGGCTTCATCAACGGCTGACTTGCCTTCTTCGATGATTCCGTCAACCGGGATTTTTTCACCGGGTCTGACAACGACCAGGTCGCCGACGATGACTTCTTCGAGAGGAATGTCGACCTCTTGGCCGTCTCTGACTACTCGGGCTGTTTTTGCTTGAAGCCCCAGCAACTTGCGGATTGCTTCAGACGCCTGGCTTTTGGCTCGCGCCTCCAAGAGACGTCCGAGTAGTATGAGCGTGATGATAACCGCAGCCGTATCAAAATAGACTGCCCCCAGATCACCTGGAAAAAGCTCGGGCGCGATTGTAAACGCCAGGCTATAGAAGAAGGCGGCTGAGGTTCCGATGGCTATCAACGTGTCCATGGTCGCTATGCGGTGTTTAGCTGCCGCCCAGGCGCCCCTGTAAAACTGCCAGCCGACCCAAAACTGGACCGGTATCGCCAGCATTGCTAAAACGTAATGGTTCTGCAGGAGCTCAGGCGCCCAGGGAAAGAGCTCGCGAACGCTACCGATCAGTATGAGGACTGAAACTATCGCGCCTACCATTAACTTGGTCTTGAGCGCAACCATGGCGCGACGCCTGGTTTCTTTCTCCTGGTCCAGGGCCAGCTCGGAACCAGAAACGGTAATTGGTCTGTAGCCGGCGTTCTTGATCGCGGCCGAAATCTCTGCGACCGCAATTTTATTCGGATCAAACTTGATCGAGGCTTTTTCAGTTGAAAAGCTCAGGTCAAAAGATTCGACGCCGGCCAGGGAACCTAGAACTTTGTCCACTACTTCCGCGCAGTGGGCCGAATCCATCCCTATTATTTTCAGGGACACTTCATTCTTCTTTTTTTCCTCAGGCAGAATTAAATCATAACCGGCATCTTGCACCGCTTTTCTAATTGTCGGCAAATCGACCTCGGAACTGTCAAATTCGAGGAGGGTGCTTTGCAAAGCTAAATTGACGCTCGCTTTTTTAATACCGGTCGTCTTTCGGAGAGCATCTTCGGCACGCTTTACACATGATGCGCACGTAAGACCGGTAATTGGAACAGTTGTTTTTTCTAAAGTGCTTGTTGTAGAACTTGCCATCTTGGATCAACTCCCTTCTTTTGCTTCATAATTTTTCTCGGGCAAGATCAGATCATAACCGGCATCTTGCACAGCTTTTTTAGCGGCCTGCAGATCTGTGCCGGGATCATATTCGATATCAGTGTTCATTGAGCTCAGACTTACAGTGGCCTTTTTGATGCCGGTGACGCTTCGAAGCGCCTCCTCAGTGTGCTTTACGCATGATTCGCAGTTTAGACCGACAACCGTAAGAGTCGTCTTTTCTTGGCTATTCTCGACTGGATCAGTCATCTTCGATCACTCCCTTCATTCTTTCTCGTTGACGTAAATGTTTTCGAGAGTTAACATACCCCCATGGGGTATACTATAAAACTATAAAACCAGGTCTGTCAAGAAAAATATTAAATACAGGGGGGTCAGGTCTTGCAATGACACAAAAAGTGTCATGACCAGGTCTGTTATCGATCTTTCCATTGATATATCTTGGGGGTCTATTCTGCAAAATGTGTCATTGCAAGACCTGACCCCATATAAAAGACCCTCCGGCAACAGAGGGTCTTTTTTGCAGAAACAGGAACGCGGTCAACTTCAGCAGCTAGTGGTCTAGGTCTCCCTGCAGCACAGCGATTCCGCTAGGTGTTGGATCCACGTCATGTTGTTTCTCTTTCGTGACAACAGCCTCATCATATTGCGAAAAGTGAGGAACACTTGTCTTTACGACGAGTGTGCCTTTTCCTTTTTTAGATGTCTGAAACGCACCGGCGGCTTCGGCGGTATCAGTATCCGCGTCTTTAAGCCAGAGCTGATAAACATAGCCTGACTTGGGTTTTAGGTCTTTTGTTTGCAGGTCGATGGTCAGTTTGTGAAAGCCGCCCTTCTCGTTGGTCAGCTCGAACTTAACCGTTCCCGAAGCTTTGCTGGCGTCTGTACTTTCCAGTTTAATCGTTCCTTTTCGCTTGTCTTGAATCTTATGACCGGCCCACGCTACACTAGCTGACATAGCCATTATCAGCACGATCGCTACGATGAATGTGAAGTGAAGTTTACGCAAATGATACACCCCCTTTATGGAAAGTTTTGTTATGTTTCCCGCTTTGGGCCGGCTAAAACGAAAATCGTTAATAATTAGTTGGTCAATGATCATACCGGCGCAGGGGTCATAAAAGGGGCCAGACACTATGTCGTAAGTGGTCACGGCGGATGCCTTTGCGATATTATTATTTCGGTACGGAAAAATAGCGTGCCAAAGAACTTAAGGAGACAAAAACAAGTATGGAGATATCAGCGGTCACTTTTTTCGGTTGCGCGTGCGGAGAACCGGGGGAACCACTTTTTGACAGCGCTTTTGAGGTTGCCAGAGCAGTTGCCGGGACAAAACGGACAGTCGTAAATGGCGGAGGTCCCGGAGTGATGTTGGCGGCAACGCTTGGAGCTAATGAGGGGAGCGGTCAGACGACAGTCGTCTACTATCGACCTGAATTGGCCGTCGGATTCAAGGGAGAAGTCGCGGCGAATTTGGCCGATGAGTCTTTTGAAGAAGCCAATTATGTGGACAGGACAAAAAAACTTCTGGAACTGGGTGATGCCTATATAGTATTTAACGGCGGTACAGGGACAATCTCTGAGTTCGCTATGGCTTGGGGGCTGGCCCGGCTTTATTTTGGTCACCATAAACCCCTCCTTTTGTATGGTAGTTTTTGGCCGCAACTGATCGATGATATCCAGAAGCACCTGCTAATTCGCCCGGAGGAAGTTGAAGTCATCACTTTTGTAAATTCACCCGCCCAGGTGCTGACGGCCCTGGACAGATACGACAGGATTCTGAAGAAGAATAGACACGAGCACGCGAGTTGCGACAATGCAGAGTGTTTACTCCTTCTATAATGCCCCTGACTAGCGCTGATTTGACCCGCATAGGCCAATTTACCTATATATAGCCGCTCATATTCTTCCGATATAAAGAATTAACCGCAAAAGTATGTCAGCCGGCTCCCTCAATTGGAAATGTAGACGAGCGTTATCGAAGCTCACGTAGTCAGGTACGACGCTTTGGTTGCGTTTAAAGGGCGGCAAGATGAGTGTATTTGCATTAATGTTACTAATAGGCAGTGCTGTCACTGTCTATTTAGGTGACTTTGTTTATTCTCAAAACAGGCGCGCCAAATTAAACCAGGTATTCGCCATTTTCTGTGTCACAACCGCTCTTGGCGGGTTTGGGGAGTTTCTCTACCTTCAAGTTAGTAGTCTCAATGTCGCTTATCCGGCGATCAAAATGACAGGATTTATCTGGATTATTTCGGCGGCCCTCGCTCTTCATGTTTCTCTGATTTTCACTGAAAAAACAGCTGTCTTAAAATATCGTGGTTTTGTCGGAGCTTTTTACACGCTGATTATGACGTTTTTTCTGGCGGCCGTATTAAGTCCACTTATTATTGACACCCAACCCTCGGGCTATTCCTATGTGGCGGAATCGATAGTGGAACAAGGACTAATAGTTGTTTGGGCCGCTATCTTCGCCGTTCTTCCTTTTGCGCTTGTTATAAATTACGCTTTAAAGGCCCACGGAAGAAAAAGGGCCGAGGCGTTATTTGTTTCCGCCGGCTTCGCTGTCCATGCAGTCACTGGTGTACTGGCAGCTGTATTGTCACAAGTTAGATTATCAATTCCTGAAGGTCCGAGTTTCGGGTTGATGACCATGGCGCTGATCGTCGGCTATACGCTCTGGAAATATGAGTTGTTTGTTGTCAGCGCCGTGACCACGGCGGACAGCATTATTGCCACGATGACCGACCTGCTGACTGTTTTTGATGAGAAGGGAAAAATCGTTCAGGTCAATAAGATGACGCTTGATTGCCTGGGGTATAAGGAGGATGAGCTCATCGGCCAATCGGCCGACAAATTATGGGTGGACTTATCTACGGGAACCAGTCTTATGACTAAGCTCATGGGAGGTAGAACGGTCCAAAACCGGGACATTGAATACCAAACCAAGTCGGGCAAGGTTGTGCCGGTGCTCTTTTCAGCATCGCTTGTGTTCGACAAACGAGGGGACATTGCCGCGATTGTCGGGGTCGCTAATGACATCACAGAGTGGCAGCAGGCTGAAAAAGCCATCAAACACATGGCTTATCACGACTTGCTAACCGGCCTGCCGAATAGGAGATTGATGGAGGAGCGTGCCGTCCAGGCTTTTGCGTACGCCGAGAGGAATCACAATATGCTGGCATTCTTCTTTATCGATTTGGATAAAATGAAGTTTGTAAATGATGGTCTCGGACATCATGTCGGCGATCATCTGCTCAAGGCCGTTACGGTGCGACTCAGATCATGTCTGAGGAGCAGCGACATCGTGGCACGAGTAGGCGGTGATGAGTTTAACATAGTTCTCTCAGACTTCTCCGATGAGCGGCAAGTCGATGTAGTGGCAAAAAAGATTTGTGACGAGTTGGCGCATCCATTTGTTCTTAACGGCCACGAGCTCAGCACGGGGGCAAGTCTAGGAATAAGCGTTTATCCGCGTGATGGTGCCGACCTCAAGACTTTAAGCGCCAAAGCGGATATTGCCATGTATAGTGTGAAGGATGACGGCGGAAACGGCTTTTTGTTCTGGAGCGAAAAGCTAGGTGAATCTTATGCGAAAAGCACGAATTTCCGACTGACAAGTTAAAGCCGGCTCGTCCGGCCAGGCAATTTGCTTGATCGACCATTCCTCATTATTCAAGATCCGCCCGTAACTTTTTTATATCTGCTTCGATATGCAATAAAATATCCTTTTTTGGGAATCTCAGCCTAATGGGTGAGATTATTTTCAAGAACCGGGCAAACCTCATTTTAGCCGGCCGGGTCGATTTTCCGGATAATGAGGCTGAATCGAATCCGATCGTTGTTTTTGCGCATGGTTTTGATAGCGGGAAAGACAGCCCGCGCGGTGTAATTTTGGCAGAGCGTCTTCGCGGGCGGGGAATTGCAACTCTTTTATTTGATTTTACGGGGCACGGGGATAGTCAGGGGTTGAAGATGAATTCAACGATTGAGCGACAAGTTGATGATTTATGGGCGGCAATCGACTATATTCAGGGCGATCAAAAGGTGGATGCCGGCAAGATAGGGGTCACCGGATCGAGCTCAGGCGGACTTGTCGCGCTGACAGAGGCTCTTTCAGACAAGCGTGTCTTGTCACTGGGGCTGAGAGGGCCACGGACCGACAATCTTATCAACAGAGCCGGTCAATTTGGTTTACCAATTCTTATTGTCCAGGGCGAGCGCGATCCGCTTTTACCGCAGACAAAGGTTTTTTACCAGGCGCTCACTTGTCAGAAAGAGATGGAAATCATAGCCGGCGCCGATCACCTTTTCTCGCAGCCGGACCAATTGGAGCAGGCAGTGGAGCTAACGGGTGCTTGGTTTGAAAAAACACTGAAAGATCTTTAACCACCTTCATCTGGCGCTTTCTAGATAATTGCCGAAAGCGCTAACATAATTCCTCATTTTGACGATAAATATATAAACACGACTGAAATTGGTGAGCCCTGATAATGACATTGCGAAGAAGTTTTTTTCTTGCCGGTCTTTTCACTATTTTTAGTTGTCTGTTTGTCTTTATCTCGACCAGTAAAGCCTCGGATCCGAGCCCGGTCACAATAACGCAACCAAGTTTCAATAAGATTATTCCCGAAACCCATGATTTCCCCACCGAGCGCTTTGCCGATCCCTGGGACATGTCCAGGTATAGGGATATGTCGTCCGGTCAATATATGAATGATCTCGGGAGAATCAGGTGGCGCAGAGGTATGTTCCAGGCCAGGTCTACCGGGACTGATGCGGCCGTCAATCCTTTATTCCCCGGCTATGAAGGTGTGCTCTTTAACGGGCGCGACGGGTACATTAACAGGATTCCCACGCGAAAATATAACCGTCTCAGTGTCCGGATGTATTCAAGTCGCCGGACCACGGCTCAATTCTTCTGGTTTTATAATCAAAGATGGAACAAGTTCGGAGTAGTCACTTTTCCAATAGAGAAGGGTTGGCACACTTATATAGTGAATCCTCGGTCATCGGGTAAATGGAGGGGCAAGCCTATGGGGCTGCGTTTTGACCCCACCAATGAAAGCGGTGTGAACATAAAAATCGACTGGCTTCGCCTCTATAGGCAGACACGCCGGCGCGTCAAGTTGGCGTGGACAGAGGAGGCGCCCAGAGGGAGAACACGGATCTATATTGACCTCGATAAAGATCCGACTAACGGCAATATGGATCTATTGAAAGAGAAAGATAGCCGGAGCAGCAACACGTTTTACTGGGACCCGTCCGCCTACTCCCCCAGAAACTACTACTTTTACATTAGGCCGGGCGGAAAGAGACCGGGCCGCTATTCACGCCGTGTCACTATTAACAGGGCACCGCTCACGAGGATCATGAACCCTGACGACAAGGGCGGGAAAGACTACGCGGGCAGCGTTTCCAGGGATCCGTGGGACATGGCGCAGCCAAGCGATGTTTGGAAAACGGATAACCTAAAGGATATCCGTTTCTCCAACGGCATTATGTCGGCGTTCCCAACCACCGGTGACGGATATCTGCACCTGCGGGTACCGGTGCCGATTGATACGGACAAATACCATCGTCTTGTCTTCAGGTTTCGATATGACGGGCCGTTTCATTACGGCGACGGCACTATGAGCCGGATTATTTGGTCCCCGGACCATAACAACATCGACCTCTTTCAAGTAAGCAATGACCTAGTTACTTATCCAACCTGGGAAACTTACGTGATTGATTTAAAAACCGTCCGCATAGACCAGGGCAATATCGGCTGGAACGGTCAGGTAAATTCGTTCCGTTTCGATCCGTTGGAATGGAAGGCAAGGCGGCGGTTCTCCCTGGACTATATTTTGCTCAGAGCCGATGATACGGCAAACAAAAGGTTTGTCATCAAATGGCGCGACGCAAAGAAAAAGCGCCGTCCCACCCGCGTGAGTTTTTACTATGACAATAACAAATCAGGCTTCAACGGCAAGCGGATCGCAAGCAAGTTGACCCAACGAAAAGGGCTGAATAGATTTACATGGAACACCTCGCGAGTACCGGTCGGTACTTACTATGTTTACGCTATCGCTGATGACGGGCGCAATAAGACCCGTACTTATAGCAGCGGACCCGTTAAGATTGTGCACTAGACAACAACTCTCAAGTTTGCCAATCAACCAGTTTTCAGTTTAAATGGAATACCCGGTTGGACGGGAGAGCCGTTTGGCGCGAAGATTTGTGAATATTGTGTTGTTTCTAACGCTGTTAATGCTGGGTCTTGCCGGCCCCTTGAGCGTTAGTCGTGCTGCTGCGTCAGACATAGTGATAAAAAAGCCGACAAGCTCTTTGATCGTTCGTGAAGCCGAGGATTTCCCAAGTGAACGCTTCTCAGATCCTTGGGACATGTCTCGTTACATCGATATCTCCGGCGGCCAGTATATGAATAACCTGAAATCTGTGGATATACACTCCGGTGTATTTTCCGCTACAACTTCGGGGAGAGACTCGGCTTTTCACCCTATGTTTCCAGGTTATGAAGGCGTTCAGTTCAATGGGCGAGACGGTTTCATCAACAAGATACCGTCGGGAAAATACACACGTTTTAGTATCAGGCTATATTCGAGCCGTCGCACGACATCGCAGCTCTTCTGGTTCTACAATCAAAGATGGACGAATTTCGGGGTACAGACATTTACGATCTACAGGGGCTGGCGCACCTATGTGCTGGATCTCGCTTCAAACAGTCAATGGAAGGGCAAGCCCATAGGTCTGCGCTTTGATCCTTCCAACGAGAAGGGGGTCGAGATAAAAGTAGACTGGATGCGTCTTTTTAAGCCGTCAAAGCGTCGCGTCAGGCTATCATGGACCGACCAAGCACCGGGCGGCACGACAAAAATATACGTTGACTCGCCAACTATGTCCGGCCCGCCGGCCGTCGTCGAGCGGGTGTCGAGCGGCCCCACTAACGCATATGATTGGGACCCGTCGGCATATCCGCCGGGCACCTACCGGCTTATTATCAAGAAAACACAAAAACCGGAGGTTTATTCACAGTTCTTTAAGATAAACGGCTTTCCGCTCACCGTGATTCTTAACCCGGACAAAGAGGGCGGGAGAGACTATGCCGGCAGCGTTTTGAAGGACGCGTGGGATATGAACCAAAAAAGTGACGTCTGGTATTGGCGAAACCTCAAGAACGTGAGGTTTAAGAACGGCATTATGTCCGGCATGCCGACAAACGGCGACGGCTATTTTCACTTAAGGGTCTCGAAGCCTATCAACACGCGAAAGTATCACCGGTTAGTTTTTAGGTTCCGCTATGACGGTTCGTTTCATTACGGCAACGGCACAATGAGCCGGGTTATTTGGTCGCCCGATCACAATAACGTCAACCTTTTTCAAACGATCAACGATATCGTCACATATCCACAGTGGACTACTTACGTGATCGATCTACGGAAGGCCGGCATAGACGGCGGTGATATTGGTTGGAAAGGTAAAGTGAATGATTTCCGGTTTGATCCTCTCGAATGGAAGGCACGAAGAAGGTTCTATGTTGATTACATAAAGATCAAAGCCGATGATGCTGCTGACCGGCGTTTTAAGATCAAGTGGAGAGACAACAAACGGAATCCGCGACCCACACGTGTCAATATATTCTATGATCAGAAAAAGAAAGGCTTTATCGGCCGGTTGATCGCTAAAAACAGGCGTCAAAAGAAAGGCGTAAACGCCTACATGTGGAACACAAAGAAAGTGAAGCCCGGCAAATATTATATCTACACGGTCGCAAGGGACGGCGTCAGCACAACAAAAAAATATAGCGGCGGGCCAATTATAATCAGGCACCCGAAAAAGCGATAAACTTGGGACGTCTTTCGGTAGTTTGCGCCTATGTCATTCCGGCACCGGCTTGCGCGAGTGTCATTCCTGCGAAGGCAGGAACCCAGTACTTGGATTCCGCGTCAAGCGCGGAATGACAAGTTGGAAGCGCGGAAGGACAATATTGGGGATAGCTGTACTTATATCCCGGTGGAGACCGTTTCTGTCTCGGAGACAGACTGAATTTTTGACAGCCCCAGGCCGGGCAGAGCATCCACCGTTGTTATCTTTACCTGAAAGCGTTCTTGTCGCGAATCCGGTTTTCTAGTCGATGTAGCCGAGAAAGTTTCTAATTCGACTGTATTGGTCTCGACTGCGCTGGTCGTATCGGAAATCATCATGTCCATGCCAAGGATTCTGATTGAAGCGACATCTCGCCATGTTCTTGACCATCTCCAGTAGCTGCCCTGACTTCTCTGACCCTGATAATTGAGGTACTCGAAAGCCTTTCGCAAATCTTTCTTCGATATAGCTTCGTAGTAGCCAATAATGGCCTTTTGTCCCGGGCTTTTTGGACGCGTTCTATCATTAGACGAGGCGGCTGGAACAATGCTCATCCTGTTTAAAGTGAGAGTGATTCGGCTGGCTTGACCCGGCTGGATTTTGACAGTCGCGTTTCCCTCTTCCAGCTGGTCGCTTTGGTCGCTCTGTCTGGTCAGCCTGATTTTATAAAGACCCGGTTTAAGGTTGAAATAGGTGTTGGTCTTGGGTTTTTGCTGACGGCCATCGATAAAAATTGTCGCCCCGGAGGGTTCCGAATAAACATAAACACGCCCCAACTTGACGCGTGTCTTGCTTGAGCTGCAACCTGCGGTCAGAAAAATGATCATCAGCAGACCGACAAGAATACGCTGTGTTTTAGCAGTCCTCATATCTTCACGGAATAAGTCTCTTTTCGGCTCAATTAACCGTCTTGGCCTTTGATATCCGGACGGTTGCTCCGATCTCATATGGTACAATAAATGCCTGTGATATCAAATATTCTCGACTTAAACATATGACGGTTCTGCAAATTGCGGTAGCAATCCTCGTGGGCTTTACTTTTCATGAATTCGCGCATGCGGCCGTTGCGAACATGCTCGGTGACCCGACCGCGAAAGATCAAGGGCGGATGACTTTGAATCCGCTAAAGCACCTTGATGTATTGGGCACGATCATGATCTTCGTCGCGCGTATTGGGTGGGGAAAGCCGGTACCGGTCAACCACTCTAATTTGAAGAATCAGACATGGGGACCGGTTCTGGTAAGTGTGGCTGGGCCGTTTTCGAATTTTCTGATTGCGATATTGGCGGCTTGGTCTCTTAAAAACGGTCTTTTTACTGGTCTGCTCGGTGAATTTGTATACGCTATTTTTTTATATAATATCTTATTGGGCGTCTTTAACTTGTTGCCGATCCCACCTTTGGATGGCTCTCATATAGTTTCGGCGATCCTACCGCCGTCGCTTCGGGAATCTTACGAATCAGTTGGGGCATATGGGATAATAATTATCTTTCTGGGCCTCTATTTTCTCCCCGGCGGTTTCAGCTTTGTTTTCGGGCCCATCCTTGAATTTTTCACGGCGCTGTTCCTGATATAATGATCAAGGTGCGATCCGGCCTTGAGCAAGTATCAATTCGCTAACTTAAAGGAGTTAAATTGAAACGTGTTTTAACGGGTTACCGCCCGACGGGTAAGCTGCATCTTGGCCACATGGTTGGCAATCTCCAGAATATGCTTGATTTGCAGTCACAGTATGACTGTTATTTTTTTATCGCGGATTGGCACGCGCTGACCACAGACTACGCTGACACAAGTCAGCTTCAAAACTACACGCGGGATATGGTTCTGGATTGGCTGGCTTTCGGTCTTGATCCCAAAGAATGTACGATTTATAGGCAGTCGGATGTTCCCGAGGTGGCTGAGTTAGCTCTGTACCTGGGCATGTTGACGCCGCTGTCCTGGTTGGAGAGAAACCCAACGTATAAAGATCAACTTGTTGAACTTAAAAGCAAGGATATCGCCACATACGGGTTTATCGGATACCCGGTTCTGCAGGCCGCGGATATTCTGATTGTCAAAGGCGACGTGGTTCCTGTTGGTGAGGACCAACTCCCGCATCTTGAGTTATCACGGGAGATAGCCAGGCGTTTTAACCACATATATGGAGATTACTTGACCGAACCAAAAGCCAAGTTGTCCAAGGGTAAAAGGATCTTAGGCATCGACGGTCGCAAGATGAGCAAGTCTTATAATAACGCGATATTTTTGACTGATGAACCAGAAGAAATATTGAAAAAAGTCAAAAAGATGGTGACGGACCCGGCCCGGCTCAGACGCGATGACCTCGGCCACCCCGAAGTGTGCAGTGTCTTCTCGATACATAAGATATTTACGACCCCTGAAATTGAGACAATAGCTCAAGATTGCCGGACGGCGAAGATAGGCTGCACTGATTGCAAACAATTGCTGGCCGCGTCGATTAGTGACGCTTTAGCTCAATTTCGCGAAGACCGGGCGAAGATGGCGTCATCTCCCGGCTTAGTCGATGATGTTTTGGCAGACGGGGCCGAGCGGGCCGGAAAAATTGTTCGTGAGACAATGACAGAAGTAAGGCAGCGGATGAACATATGTCCTACCAAATAAAACTTGAGGTTTTTGAAGGACCATTTGATCTGCTTCTCAATTTGATTTCAAGGCACAGAGTGAGTGTCTATGATGTTCCCTTGGCAACGATAACTGAGGAATATCTGAGTTATCTAGGAGAGATGCGCCAACTTGATCTTGAAATCGCCACAGATTTTCTCCTAGTAGCGGCCACTTTGCTGGAAATTAAATCGGCGGGTCTTTTGCCGAAACCCGCGGTGATTGAGGAGGACGATACGCTGACCGCTTTCGATCAGCGCCAGCTACTCATCGGCCGACTGATTGAATATCAAAAGTATAAGAACGCGGGCTTGGCGCTCGGGAGCCGACAAAAGGCTGAATCTCTCTTCTTTTCCAGAAAAGCCGGGCTTGAGCCGGAACTTGATCAACTGCTGCCTGACTTTCTGGCGGGCATCGATCTATCCGGATTTGGCGAGATAATAGTTAAGTTGCTTGAAAGAGAACGGGTGCGCTTGATAGACGCAAACCATATTGCTACTATTAAGATCAGTCTGGAAGTCAAGATTGATGAGATAATAAAGCAGCTGAGAAGGGTGAAACACATCCAGTTCGCGGAATTAACTCAAGGGGACGGTCGCGCTGACATTGTCGCCACATTCCTAGCCTTGCTTGAGCTATACAAACAGGGCCGCGTTGATCTTAGACAACCAGTCGCCTTTGGTGAGATCGAAATAGTGAAGTCAAGAATAAACTGATGGCCGGCGAAGAAACAAAACAAATTTTAGAGTCGCTTCTTTTCGTCTGTGATGAACCGTTGACGATTAGCCAGGCGGTTAAGGTGCTGGGAAAATCGGAGGGCGAGGTCAAGATGGCTCTTGATGAGTTGTCCAGCGATCTTGCCAAGGCACAGCGCGGCATACAGCTGCGCCAGGTCGCCGGAGGATACCGGCTGTATACTCATCCGGCCAATTCTTCATATGTTGAAAAGCTAGTTTTAAGCTGGGATAGCCGCCGTCTGACTCAGGCCGCGCTGGAAACATTGGCGATAATCGCCTACAAGCAACCAATAACAAAGATGTCGATCAGTTCGATTCGGGGCGTCAATTCCGAAGGGGTTGTGGCGTCTTTGGTTTTAAAGCGGATAGTAAAAGAGACGGGCAGGGAGAAAAGCCCCGGATCACCGATCTTATATGGGACAAGCGACTTATTTTTGAAGAAATTCGGTCTTAACTCGCTTAAAGATCTGCCGCCTCTGGAGAATTTCGAGCCTGATTCCGCTGCCCGTGGCGGGCTTGAGGCCGGTCTTGGTTTAGGCGAAGCTAATGATAGCGGGAATGTCGAGGCGCAATCTTGATGAGACTGGGAATGTGAGCGTTATGATCCAGAGCCGTTTCAGGCCTTTAGGCGACAAACCAACAGATAGTAGAGTAGGGATATATGCCTGCTGAACGCTTACAGAAAATTATGGCGCATGCCGGAGTCGCCTCACGGAGGCAGTCAGAGGAGCTTATTCTTCGAGGGCTGGTGACAGTTGACGGGAAGGTCGTCCGCGAGATGGGTGTGAAGGTTGACCCGCTTGTCAACTCTATTGAGGTCATGGGCGAGCCCATCTCGGTCGAGGCGACAAGAACGTATGTTGTTTTGAACAAACCCAAAGGTTTCTTGACGACTGTATCAGATCCGTTTGGCAGGCCGACAGTCATGAAGTTGCTGGACACCAAAGAGCCGAATCTATTTCCGGTCGGGAGGCTCGACCTGAACTCAGAGGGGCTGTTGCTCTTCACGAACGATGGTGACCTGGCGTTTCGTCTGACCCATCCAAGGCACAATATATTGAAAACCTATGAAGTAATAGTTCGCGGGCTTCCTAATACCGCGGCCATTTGGATGCTGCGAAAAGGTGTTTTTATTGAGGGGGGTCCGACAAGGCCCGCCGTTGTACGGATAAAAGAGAAAGGTGCCGGACGCACAAAGTTGGAGATGACAATTAATGAAGGAAGAAAGCGCCAAGTAAGGCGCATGTGCCAGGCCGTCGGCCACCAGGTGCTAAGTCTCAAGCGCGTGCTGGTCGGGCCGATCGAATTGAAGGATCTCAAGCCCGGCGAGAGTCGTCACCTGACCCGACAAGAATTGGCTGATCTGAACAGGGCGGTGGGTCGTGTCTGATCTTCATCAATATCAGCGACAATCAGATTATGATTTAGTCATTGCTATCCAGAGCGGTAACGACAACGCGCTGGATGTTTTGATGCGCAGGCACAAAGATCTGGTCCGGATGCGGTCTGGTTCATTTTTCCTGATCGGTGGAGAAAGAGATGACCTTCTGCAGGAGGGCATGATCGGCCTTCTGAAAGCTGTTGGTGATTTTGACCCGGAAGCCAGGAGTTCATTTCGCGCTTTCGCTGGAATTTGCATAACACGGCAGATGATGACTGCAATCAAACGCGCGACCAGGAAGAAACATCAGCCTCTGAACTCATACTTTTCTCTTTGCAGACCCGTTGCAGGTAGTGATGGGCACTTTTTTTCCGAGAGTTTTGTCTCCGGATTACAGTGGGACCCACTAGAGTGTCTGTTGGCCGCTGAACGAGCCCGTACTGTAAAGCAAATAACAAGAGACCGTTTGAGCCGCCTGGAGCTGACGGTGCTCAGGGGCTACGCGGGCGGGAAATCTTATCAAGACATCGCTCTGCAGCTCAACTGTGAAGTTAAAGCAGTTGATAACGCCTTACAAAGAGCCAAACGTAAGGTCGCCCATGACACAGCTTCTCAAGAACAGTTAGCCTAGCCGCGTTGGATTTAACCTCGGTTTAACAAATCCGTAAATCATTTGAAATATTTGAACGGTAACTTTGTCTTAGGAAAAAGTCCGGCAAGCCGGGACAAGGCTTAAGGAGGAGTTATTGTGAAAGGAATATTTTTAGTACTGGTTGCGACCGTGAGTCTTTTGGTCGGATTGTCTCCAGCGGTGGCTTTCGCTGCCGACCCCAGCGTTGAGATGATCGCTATCGACACCGTATGGACTATGGTCGCGGCTTTCCTGGTGTTTTTTATGCAAGCGGGTTTCGCTTTTTTAGAAGCCGGTCTGACCCGGGCAAAGAATGTCGGCAATATAATGATGAAAAACGCTCTTGATTTTGGCATAGCGTCAATTTCCTATTGGGCGATTGGTTTTGCGATTATGTTTGGTACGGGCAATGCTCTGTTCGGTATGAGCGGCTGGTTTGTAAATGTAAGCGCCAGTCAAGTTGATAAGGTTTTTAGCTCACTGGCTTGGTCTAACGTGCCCATCATGGCCAAGTTATTGTTTCAAATGGTCTTCGCAGGCGTCGCGGCGACAATTGTATCAGGCGCCATGGCTGAACGGACAAAATTTCAGGCCTATTTAGTTTATAGCGCTGTCATCACAGGCGTGATCTACCCGATTGTCGGCCACTGGATTTGGGGTGGGGGCTGGTTATCGGAACTTGGGTTTCAGGATTTTGCCGGCTCAACTGTTGTGCACGGTGTCGGCGCGTGGGCTGCGTTGGCGGGTGTGTTGATTATTGGGCCTCGACTTGGCAAGTACGGCAAAAGAAGAAGCGACGTCAACGCTATTCCCGGGCACAGTATGCCCATGGTTATGCTGGGTGTCTTTATCCTCTGGTTCGGCTGGTTTGGTTTCAACGCCGGCAGCACCATGGGCGTCGGTGATTTCAGCTTTGCTCGAATAGCTTTAGTCACCAACCTAGCGGGCGCGGCGGGCATGCTGACTGGAATGATTGCTTCTTGGTTCAGGTCCGGCAAACCCGATGTGACTTTAACAGCCGGATCCGCAATCGCTGGTCTTGTGGCGATAACCGCGCCTTCCGCTTTTGTCGAACCATGGGCCGCAGTGGCTATCGGCGCCCTTGCCGGCGCTATATATGTAGCTGCCGTTATTTTTCTTGACTATCTACGAATTGATGATCCGGTCGGCGCCATTCCCGCTCACGGTATCTGCGGCCTTTTTGGCACGCTCGCAACTGGTCTACTCGCGTCTCCGCGATTGGTTGAGAGTGTCGGCGTCGGCAAGGCTGGTTTCTTCTATACCGGCAATCTTGATCAATTTATTATCCAACTTATTGGTGTCGCGGCGGTTTTTGGGTTTGTTTTTATGGCCTCGCTGGCTCTTTTCGCTACAATTAAGGCAACCGTAGGTTTGCGGGTCTCGGAAGAAGAAGAGATTCGTGGTCTCGACATTCACGAACATGGCATGTGGGGTTATCCGGAGCAATTTATTGGGGAGTTGCCCCAGAAAATTGCTGATCATTATCGACCAACCGACACAGCCAAGCAGGACGAGATGCGTAATATTACTCAAGAGGAGGCGGGCTAGATGAAACAAATCAGAGCTATCATTAGGCATGAGAAGCTTGAGCCGATCAGAGACGTGCTGGAAAAGCTTGGAGTTCCCGGCATGACCGTCACCGAAGTCAAAGGTTTTGGACATCAGCGAGGTTACACGGAGACATATCGTGGAGCCAAGATCACTGTCCATTTTCGCCCCAAGATTGAACTCACAACGGTCATTGATGACGAGTTGTTGGTTCCTGTGGTCGAGGCCATATCAGCTAAAGCCCGCACGGGCGCGGTTGGCGACGGTAAGATATTTGTGTCATCGGTTGAGGAAGTCTTTCGGATCAGGACCGGCGAGTCTGGCGCTAGCGCTTTGTAGTCATGGCCGAAGGAAACGATCAATTGACCGCTTAACTTGCTAATGCTACTTTTTGTACAGGCTTGAAGAGCAGTTTATTGGTCTTCAGATTGCCGGAGAGTAGGGACTTTGAGACGTTTAAGAGTTGGACTTGCGCAGATCAACTGCACGGTAGGTGATCTTGACGGCAATCTCGAGAAGATTCAGCACTACTGCCGGCGCGCCGCTGAATTCAAAGTAGACATTCTGGCATTTCCAGAGTTGGCTATCTGTGGATACCCACCCGAGGACCTGGTGCTAAAGCCCAAGTTTATTTCAGATTGTCAAATGAAGCTGAAAGAGCTCGCTGAGTTCAGCCGCGAGCTCGAGGCTATGACTCTCATCGTAGGTTGCATCGATTTTGACACTGATATTTACAATGGCGCGGCTGTGATCAGTGGCGGGGATATCCACTGCGTCTACCACAAGGTCTTCCTTCCAAACTACGGCGTTTTTGACGAACAACGATATTTTAAACATGGAGATGAGGCACTCGTCGTTTCAATCGGCGGCGTTCGTGTCGGTGTAACTATCTGTGAGGATATCTGGCATCCGAAAGGGCCGCAGTATTCGGTATCTGCTGTGGCGGCAGCGGATATGGTCGTGAATATAAGCGCGTCGCCATATCATATAGACAAGGACAAGCAGAGAGCGCGGATGCTCTCGACCCGCGCACAAGAGAGTCATTCGACGCTGGCTTATGTCAACATGATAGGGGGCCAAGACGAACTTGTCTTTGATGGTCTGAGCAGCTTTGTAGATCATGAAGGGAAGTTCGTAGCGCAAGCGAGTCGGTTTCGGGAAGACCTGTTGATCACTGATGTAGATGCCGACGCCGTTTCCATGGCAAGCGACGCAGATGAGAAATGGGCCAACAAGCGGAATCTAGCTGAGAAGGAAGACCTCTTGCCTGTCAAGCAGGTGATTATAAGTGACGTTAAGGTTGAGGGAGAAAAGCCGCCGTGTTCCCCGCGTGTTTTCGCTAAGTTGGGTCCGGACGAGGAAATATTGGCCGCGCTCCGGCTTGGAGTGCTGGACTATGTCAAAAAAAATGGTTTTGCCCAAGTAGTCGTTGGGCTCTCAGGAGGGCTAGACTCGGCCTTGACAATCGCGATAGCCGCTGAAGCCCTGGGGGCCGAAAATGTGACACCGGTTTTTTTGCCTTCTCGCTATACGAGTGACGCCAGCGCCAAGGACGCGGCTGAGGTGGCCCAAAACTTGGGTGTTGATCTGATCGTGATTTCTATCGACGATGTTTTCGCGAACTATCTGGTCACACTTGAGCAGGTATTTAAAGATAAGGCGGAAGATATAACCGAAGAGAACTTGCAAGCGCGTATCCGGGGTAACATATTGATGGCGCTATCGAACAAATTTGGTTGGCTACTATTGTCTACCGGCAACAAAAGCGAGATGAGTGTTGGTTACGCGACACTCTATGGCGATATGAGCGGCGGTTTCGCGGTCTTGAAAGATGTAGCGAAGACGCTCGTCATTAGACTGGCGCGACAGATTAATGTCCGGCGCGTCATAATCCCCGAAAGAGTTATAACAAAACCCCCCAGCGCAGAGCTGAGGCCTGATCAGAAAGACTCCGATTCACTGCCGGCATACGAGATTCTCGATCAGATTATTGAAGCTTATGTTGAGGATAATAAAAGCGTGCATGACATTATCGACTCAGGTTTTGAGTCTATGACAGTAAACCAGGTTGTCGGCATGATTGACAAAAGTGAATATAAGAGGAGACAAGCACCACCGGGCGTGAAGATAACCGGGCGCGCTTTTGGCAAAGACTGGCGGCTTCCGATTACAAATGCTTATCAGGGCAAGATATTATAGATAATAGTTTTGCCTGGTCAGAGCCGCATAAGAATATTTATCAAAAGACTTGTCTGTGGCTGGGTATAAGCTAAAGAGGTGGCTTTATCGTGTATCGAAAGCCAACGTAAATGAGCCAGCTGGGAGAGTCGAACTCCCGACCGTCCGCTTACAAGGCGGATGCTCTGCCTCTGAGCTAAGCTGGCACGCCAAGCTTTTCTTATCGATGAGCGATAAAAGGAGCAGGGCTAAGACAAAATGTTATCATTAGGGCAAGGAGAAATACAAGAAATCTCTATAATTAGTCTTGGTTCTTGATAGTTTCTTGATGTCGGGCGGCTGAGCCTTTTGCAAGACAGACCGTTAAGCTAAAGAAAGACTGGATATGTCAGGGTAATCATACTAGTTTCGAGGGGAGCGGTAGTTAATGGAAATGAGCGTCGGAGAGAACAACAAGGTACCGGTTTTGGATATTTCAGGGGAGATCGACCATCTTGTCGCGCCAAAACTTCAAAGACAAATTGATGACATTATTGACACGGGCGCGGACCATCTAATTCTTGACTTTACGAAGGTCAACTATCTTGATAGCGGTGGGATAGGTGTTTTATTCAGCGCCATGCAACAACTTGTACCGCGAAAAGGGCAGATCGCCATCGTATGCGAGGAGAAGAATCTGATTAGGATACTGGAGCTGGTAGGTCTTTTCGATAATCGCACCAATGTTTCACTATGCAAGGATCAGAATCAAGCCCTAGAAAATTTTGGGAAAATAATTGAAGTTGGGTGAGGTTGAGCGCGAGAGCATTGAGTTAAAGATCCCAAGTAAAGGGCAATATCTTGCGGTGGTTAGAGACCACGTTACGCGCATTGGTAGTGTCTGTGGCTTCGATGATAGCTTGATCTATGATATTAAAGTCGCTGTCGGGGAGGCGGTTGCCAACGCTATCGAGCACGGTTCCCCGGAAGGTGAAAAAAGTAATATCAATATTTGTTTTAGCTGCGATGAGCAAGGCTTAACCGTGAAGGTTGCTGACGAAGGGGTCTTCAAGAACTCTCTTCCCGGACCAGGTGAAGTAGCTAATTATCGCGGACATGGCATACTGCTAATGTTGGCTCTTATGGATAAAGTAACAATTGACGAGTCCCCGCGCGGGACAACGGTTCATTTGACGAAAAACTACATGCAGAATAGGAAGAAGCACAGCCGTCCCGCTTAAGAAAGCTGTCATTTAGCGCTCCAAAACATTGTCATTTAGCTTGACGCACGATCCACGTCCTTCCACGTCTCTGATCCTCGCCGGAGTTTGCATTCGCACAAGTGGGCGCCGGAACGACATATCGGGATAACTACCTGTCCTTGACGCACACGGCTCCGTCGTCTAGAATATATGAATGTCTATTCATATACGCAAGAGGGGGATTTTCATGCCAACATGTGATGTCAAGCTCGTGGATAGCGAAAAAGTAGAGAAAGCGCGCTCAGCTATTGCTGATGACGACACTCTGTTGCGAATGGCCGAGATTTTTAAAGCAATTAGCGACCCGAGTCGGGTAAAGATTATATACGCTCTTTTAGCCGAAGAACTGTGCGTGTGTGATCTGTCAACGGCTGTGCGGATGTCGCAGAGCGCGGTTTCTCACCAACTTAGAAGCCTGAGAAATCTGAGACTAGTCAAGTATAGGCGGGTAGGGCAGATGATTTATTATTCACTCGACGATGAGCATATCGAGACACTCTTGGCTCAAGGCTTGAAGCATGTTAGGGAGAAACGATAATGGAACGCCTCGTTGAGGAGCGCACTTTCAAGATTCCGGCCCTATGTGACGGCAATGATTGCATCCGCTGTAGCCACAAACTAAAAGCCAGCTTAGAGCTGTCCAAAGGTGTCGAGGAGGCAAATCTGGATCCGAGCACATCTATCTTAACTTTGAGATATGACCCAAATGTTGTGTCTTTCGAGGTGCTTGAGAAAAAAGCGCGTGATCTCGGTTGCGCGCTAGCCCAGAGATTCGGACATGAAACCTTAACGCTAACCGGGCTTGATTGCGCTGATTGCGCTATCAAGCTGGAGAAAGCGGTCCGGCGTCTGCCGGGAATTCTCTGGGTGGCCGCCAATTTCGCCACATCGAAGCTGAGTGTTGAATATGAGACGAACAGGGTCTCGGTAGCTCAAGTAAAGACGGCGATAAAGAACCTCGGCTACGGGGTGGAAGAGGTCATGGGCGACCAACCAACGGAGTCGTTTTGGTCACAACACTCAAAAACGGTGTTGACGATGATTGCCGGCATTCTTCTTGCACTAGGTGTCGCGAATACCTTTTTAGGCCCGGAACCGGATATCTCACGCTATTTCTTCGCGGTTTCGATTTTGACCGGGGGCTACTTTGTGGCCCGGAGTGGTTTTTATTCGCTTAAAACATTTTCACTGGATATGAATTTCTTAGTTACGGTTGCTGTTATCGGGGCCATGGTCATTGGCGAGTGGCTCGACGGGGCCATGGTGGTCTTTTTGTTCGCTGTCGGCAGCGCTCTTGAATCCTACTCTATGAGGCGGACCAGAAGGGTGATAAAAAGCCTCGTTGATCTGGCGCCTAGCGAGGCTCATATTCGTACCGGCAATCTCGATCAGACTGTCCCGGTGGAAGAAGTTAAAGTCGGGGATATCGTGATTGTAAAGCCGGGTGAAAAAGTATCTGTAGACGGTGTGGTGATAGCAGGTACGTCAAGCGTTAGCGAGGCCTCGGTTACTGGTGAATCGATGCCGGTTGAGAAGGCAGACGGTGATAGGGTTTTCGCGGGCACAATCAACAATAACGGTTCGCTTGAAATCAAGACATTGCGTATCTCAAAGGAGAACGCCATCGCCAAGATAGTTCATTTAGTGGAAGAAGCCCAAGCGCACAAAGCGCCAACCCAATTGTTTACTGAAAAGTTCAGTCGTTATTACACTCCTATAATTCTATTTCTGGCTCTGACAGCGGCCGTGGTGCCGCCTCTCATGTATGGTCAGCCGTTCGATCCCTGGGTACATCGTGCCTTGATCTTGTTGGTAGTAGCGTGCCCGTGCAGCTTGATTATTTCGACGCCTGTTGCTCTGGTATCTGCAATTGGAAATGCCGCCAAAAAAGGCATTCTTGTCAAAGGCGGGGCATATCTTGAGGCTATTGGTTCGGTTTCGGTCTTTGCCTTTGATAAGACAGGAACATTGACTCTAGGAGAACCTGAGGTCACGGATATCATATCGTTCAACAGCATGTCGGAGGGGAAAATACTCGAATTGGCGAACGCGATAGAATCTCGCTCCGAGCACCCGTTGGCAAAAGCGATCGCGCGGGAGGCCCGGCAGCAGGGCATAGGCACTCTTAAAATCAATGATTTTCAGGCTGTACCCGGCTGTGGCGCGTATGCTCGTTTAAACGGCCAAGTCTATTATATTGGTAGCTGGAAATTTTTCTCTGAGAGGCTGCTTCCGCTCACCGCGAAACCCGATATTCTGCACCTAGAAAAGGCCGGTAAAACCGTCGTACTGTTGGGGACGGAAGAACAGCTGGTTGGCGCTCTAGCTTTGTCGGACACCATCAGACCGCATGTTCGCAAAACGATAACCGCCCTGCGTGAGCTTGGCCACTCTCATATCACCATGCTCACCGGCGACAACGAGGCGGCTGCTGCTGAAATCGCCAAAGGTTTAGGGATAGACACTTTTCATGCCGAGCTTTTGCCTGAAGAAAAAGTAAGCCTGATAAAAAAACTTGATGCTCGGTATGGCAGCGTGGCCATGGTGGGCGACGGCATTAATGACGCGCCCGCATTGGCAGCCGCGACTGTCGGGATCGCCATGGGCGCCGCCGGCACTGATGTAGCTCTAGAAACCGCTGACATAGCACTGATGTCCGACGATATATCCAGGCTTACCATGACCGTCAACTTGAGCCGTAGGGCTATGCGTATAATCAAGCAGAACATCATTCTCTCACTGACGGTCGTTGTTCTACTGGTCGCCGGCACATTCGGAGGATACCTCAATCTAACGCTCGGGGTACTGGGTCACGAGGGTAGTGCTTTGATCGTTATCGCTAATGGTATGCGGCTGCTTAAGAACTAGCCCTGAACTAAATTAACCGCTTGGTTTGTGATGCTTGAACCACTGGCGGGCGACGTGTACGTCATGAGTTATCTGACGACTCAGAGCCTCAGGAGAGGGAAATTTCTGTTCATCTCTGAGACGCGTCGCTAACTCTAATTTGACTCTTGAACCATACAGGTCAGCGTGGTAATCAAGCGCATGTGCCTCGCATTGGAACGAATTCTCACCAAAAGTCGGGCTGTATCCGCAGTTAATTACGGCCGACACACTGCGGTCATCAATCCATAAATAACCGGCATATATCCCGGTGCCCGGGAGACAGAGCTCAGCATCAAACTCAAGGTTCGCCGTCGGGAACCCCAACCCGCCGCCGCGACCGGCGCCGCGAACCACACGTCCCGTCAGTGTCATATTTCGGCCCAGTAGTTGTGGGATATCATCGATTTTTCCATCCATTAATAATTCGCGAATTTTGGTGCTGCTGGCGACAGTCTCGTCAACTCGTTCAAGCGCGACCTCCGTGACCTCGAAATTTTCGTCACTATGTTTTCTAAGCCACTCAATGTCACCGGACGCTCCTGAACCGAACTTGAAGTTGGCGCCGATATAAAGATGGCCAACATTTGCTTTGGCCAAAAGAATCGTTTCATAGAAGTCTTGAGCGGAAAGTTTAGCGATTTTTCTGAAAGGTAGTACGCATACGTAATCAAGGTCGAAATTGACCAGATAAGCTAGTTTTTCATCTAAAGACATTAGAGTTTTGATTTTTGGTTGAGACGCCAGGACTTGGCGAGGGTGTTGGTCAAATGTCATTAAAAGGCTGGGTAATTTCGTCTGCTTGGCTCGCGCGATTACCTCTTCGATAATCAAGCGGTGGCCGATGTGGACACCATCAAAAGTTCCGATAGTGGCAACAGTCTTTGTTTGGAAGCTTAGGTTCTCGGCCCCTTCGATAATTCGCATGATTAATCGATTATATAGTTGGCTCCTGGTTTAATCAAAGAAGCATTCGGTTATATATTTAAGTATGTAGAAGAAAGCGCATGAGAAACACTTCACAAGCAATCGCATTTTGTGTAAACTTGTTGAGATAGCTCCATATGGCGGCATAGTTTCGCAATCGCTTTTCTTGTGGTATTTTTAAAAACGCCTGTTAAGTTGGGCGCGGATGAGAAGAAGAATGCTCGCAAGGAGTAGGAGCTGAAGTTGGGGGAGGCCACCCGCAAATGGAGCTAACAACTAAAGAAAGATTACGACGTACTAAACTTGACTCTTTTTGGGATAATGACCTGAAGCTCGTTTTCAATGATATCGCTGAAAGATACGATAAAGCTAATGACTTCTTTAGTTTCGGTGTGTGGACACGTCTTAGACGAAAATTCGTAGCCTGGGCCGACGTGCCGAAAAACTCAAAAGTTTTGGATGTATGCGCCGGCACAAACGCGGTCGGAATTGATCTCCTGCTGAAAGACCCCACGTTGGATGTGACAGCTATCGATAGAAGCGAGGAAATGCAACGGATAGGTACCCAAAGAGCTCAGCAAAGTGGTTTCAAAATCAAGAGCGTAATTCAGGATGTTCATAGCCTTCCCTTTAATGACAAAACCTTCAGCGGGGTTACTCTTGAGAATGCCACCAGGCATCTCGAGGTCAAAAAGGTCTTCGAGGAGATATACAGAGTGCTGGAGCCGGGTGGTTACTTTTATCACCACGATCTTGTGAAACCGAGCAACCCGGTTGTCTCGCTTTTCTACAACGGTTACCTCAGAGTCATGGTGCCCTTGACGACGTTTGCGTTTTTTAGAACTGAAAAGTTTCTGGGTTTAAGACACAGCGTCTTTAAGCTTACCAACTATTTCATTGAGGCAATTAACATATTTTACACATCTGACGAACTGACGCTGCTCCTGGAAGAGATTGGGTTTCGCGACATTGAAGTAAGGTCTTTGATGGGCGGTACCGTCGGTTTTCACAAAGCCAGGAAGTAGTTTTTCAGCCCTGCCAATAGACTCCCGCTTTCAAGAGAAATTGACAACTGAAGCACTAATACTTAGTATCAATTCTTGTTTTCTAAAGAAATTGGGGGAGTGCCCGAGTGGCCAATGGGAGCGGGCTGTAAACCCGTCGGCGAAGCCTTCGCAGGTTCAAATCCTGCCTCCCCCACAAAAGCCCTCTCGCGGGCACCTGCGGCGTCAGACAGCGGGGCCTCTGCGGATCAGGCGTTAGTTCAGGGGACGTTGGTTTCCTATGTTGACTAACTAAGAGAATTCCAAAACACTAACAACGTCCCCTGCACACGGTCTAGTGATGGGTTAGGAAACATAGGAAACCAACGTCCCCTGCACACGCTCTGGCAGGCAAAGACGCTCGGGTTAGGCAAAACATCGCCGGACAAGATCTAGGAAAAGGAACCAGTGATATAGGTTAAGTGAATAGCTATGAGCTTTTAAAAGCGGTCATTCTCGACATCAAAGCCGAACTTCATTTAATCGGTGAAATGCACCGACCAGAAGAACGAAGGGAATGGGGTGCTCTGCATTTTGAAGATCCAAAAGTTCTCGCAGCATTAAAAACGCTCAATTATTTGATTGCTCAAGAACTCAACGGACGCGGTGTACCGAAACGAGAAGAGATCGCAAAGCTTGGCAATGGCGTGCCGGTTGTCGCCGATGAAGTGATCGTTTTCTTGAGAAATCTACAGAAGAAAATGGATGGTGTTTCCCAGGTGAGGACATATCATTGATGTAATGGATAAATTCTCACTGATTCTTATGAGTACTTCATAATCCAAAGGTCAAATTCTTTATCCAACCTAATATCAGACCACGCTACAAGTCTACGGTCCCGATCAGGCCAAAGCCACACCTGTGTGTAAGGAGGTATTTTAGCTTTTCTCTTGTCGTTGAATCGTAAGTTAGGTTTGGTTCTTAACTTTTCAACATATTTATCATATTGCTTGGGAAAGAACATGGTTTGCATCAAGCGGTTGTTAAAGAAATAAAATTGTAGTTTCCCGTCATATCCAAGATGCTCATAGTTTATTTCTATTTTTTTAATGTCAAATCGTGGTCTGCGATCGTCTGGTGTCGAACTGCTATCTTCAATGGTCTCAATTTCTGTTGGATCAAGCCCCAAGTCTTTTATTACTGCTTTTTCAGTTTGATAGCTCTTTATGCCATCAATCAATCCCGTAGGTGGTGATTTGACTTCAGTGTAACTAATATCTAGCTCTGGTACTTTTTGGCAACTAAGAATCAGGAAGCTGCCAAAAAATAATAATATTATTATGATCCTAATCATTACCATAGACTACCAGCATTTCTACCAAACATCATAACCACTGGTAAACGGACTAATGAGGGCGATTGTAAGGGGTTAGAAGAGGTTGGCTAAGGGTCTAGTGCTCACCATTTCTTACTAAACTCACGCTTCATAGAAAAACAGCGGCCCCATTGAAGAGGCCGCTGTTTATGATACGACATGGCTAGATTCTGTATGTATATTTGATTCTGGCGTTCAAGACCCTTAAGTCAAACCCGCCCGCTCCGCTCAGTTTAATTCGAACAAAGTATGTATAATTCACATTGTCAATGACCGGCTCAAATATCAAATTATCATCGATATTAATATAACCGTCGATGTCGTTATTGCTGTCAACGAAGGCCATGTCCGTAGGGTCGCCGCTGTCAGAAATGCGTCTAAGAAGCGCCTCTACGTCATCTACATCGGTGCTGTCCCAGGAATTCAACCTAAATTGCGTGACAATGGCGCCTTGTGGTAGACGCACCGGAGCGAAAAAGTACCAGTCATCCACACCTTGAAGGAAAGGTTTGAATATGAAACCCGTGTTTGCATCAATTGCATATTGAGTCGAAGATACTCTAGGTCTAAATTCGCTCCCCGGGATAGTGAAATACCTGTTCTTGATGGTGAAATCAATCTTTACGTCAGAGATAGCCGCTCCCCATGCAATATCGGCATTGACAATCGACCGATTGGCAATATCAGAACTTTTGACTTGACCATATCCGATATCTGAGCTTTTAACCGAACCGCTTTTAATATGTGAGCCGTTAATAGCGTTTTCAGCAATCTTGCCCCTTCTTATCGACCTAGGCGCAATTTTCCCGTTTCCAACAGCATATTTGCCGATATCTCTAGACTTAATAGATCTATCCTTAATCTCCCGGCTACCGATCGAATTAGCTGCCAAAACAGCTAAAGCAGGCATGGCTACCATCAACACAAGAGAGAAGACCGCCACATAGGCCATAGTTCCCTTAACCATAAGTCTTTTTAACGTCTGTCTATTCATCTTGAATACTCCTTTTATCTTGATAGTTACTGGACATAGACACACTTTAGATTCGTTTTCTTAATAACAAAGACACCCCCTATTAGCTGAATAATTAATGTTTTACATAGCAATATTTGTTAGCGATGGGTGCAGTGGATTGGAGTATTATCGGTTATCAGTCGGTGCTATGAACACTAACAGCTTGATTATACAGGGGATATTATGGGTTGGTCAAAAACGTTGTGCTAAGGCTTGACTGACTGGCCCTTTCACCAGATAGCATAACGCCTGGTAAACGGACTATGAAGAGGCCGCTGTTTATTCGCCGGTCATCTTATGGACTGGCAGTTCGGTATGTTATGACAATGCGGCCTATCGCAACAACGCTCGACCCGCTAAAATAACCTCTTACATAGTACGCATGAGAGGTGTTTTTGATGGTCGCGAAACTTATTCCGTCGGTATCACT
>SDBV01000853.1_pt1 | contig 44358 bp, 37 predicted proteins | sample 2277081 | NCBI WGS metagenome assembly SDBV01 (sample SAMN10402039, study PRJNA504765) | marine sediment metagenome | isolation source: marine sediment core GS10_PC15, 223 cmbsf | place: Arctic Ocean: Southern Knipovich Ridge | collected 2010
AGGCGGAAGGCAAAATATTCCGGAACCGTAGCCACAGCTACTGTGAGGAAAGATTTTGTCTGACAACGCTGCTATTTCATTTTGTAGCCGTTCGTAATAGAAAGTAGTTTTTAGAGGTGCCCTATAGTCAATGACTGGAAAAATGGACTGGTACAGCCAGGAGTCTTTTTGTAAGGGTCTTCCTTCTGTTCCGAACCCTGAAATCGGCATTATACTGGTAACAGGGGCAACGGGATATATTGGAGGCCGTCTTGTTCCGGAACTCATTGGTCGCGGATACAACGTGAGGGTGATGGTCCGCGGATATTCTCCTGAATATAAAGAGAGATGGCCTGGAGTAGAAATCATTGTGGCAGATGCATTGAAGGTCTCCGAACTTAAAAAGGCCCTGGAAGGTGTTTCTGTTGCCTATTACCTGATCCACTCTTTGTTACTGGGAAAAAAAGCGTTTGAAAAGTCAGACTTGCAGGCTGTAACTAATTTCAGGTATATCGCAGAGGAACAAAATATTAAGCGCATCATTTATCTTGGAGCTCTTGGAAACGTTGAAGCAGGGTTGTCAAATCACCTGAGAAGCAGGATCAACGTAGCAAAAATACTCGAACAGGGTAAAGTTCCCACCACCATTCTCCAGGCAGCCATCATCATAGGTTCGGGCAGTGCTTCCTTTGAAATACTTGAGAATATCGTTCGAAACACTCCCGTATTTATTATTCCACCATGGGGATATACACGCTGTCAGCCAATCAGCATCAGGGACGTCATCAAATATCTTGTAGGTGTACTCGAAAATAGTGAAACAACTGGTAAGACCTTTGATATTGGAGGATCTGATGTGCTGAGCTATAAGGATATGATGAAAATATTTACCAGGTTACTGAGAAAGTATCGCTTGTTTATACCGTCCCCATTTCCTGGAATAAAAATATACAGTTATATCATCAGTCTGATCACACCGGTCCCGGCCCAGATAGTATCCTGCCTGATGGAGGGGGTAAAAAATGATGTGGTTGTCAAAGAGTTTGAGATTAGAAAATACATTGAATTCCAGCCTATTCGATTCAAGGTTGCATTGTTGAGAGCCCTGTCCCGCGAGGAACACGACAAAATTGCAACCAGGTGGTCGGATGCCTATCCCCCTGCACATGAACTGGCAATAAAGCTCATGGAATTGAATGAACCGCCAAAGTTTATTAGCAGATATTCCATGAAAACAGATAAAGATGCCGGAGCTTTATTCACGTCTGTATGCCAGATTGGTGGAAAAAACGGTTGGTTCCAGAGCAACTGGATGTGGCGTTTGAGGGGTATGATTGACAGGGTTTTTATGGGTGTGGGAACATTAAGAGGAAGAAGAAGTGCCACCTCCCTTCGTGTGAACGATGTTATTGACTTCTGGAGGGTTGAAGAACTGATTCAGGATAAGAAGCTTCTTCTGCGTGCTGAAATGAGACTTCCCGGTAAGGCCTGGCTGGAATTTAACATCGAAAATGAAGGTCCGGAGAACAGACTCTCGGTGATTGCATATTTTAAGTCTGATGGGATCCCCGGATTCCTGTATTGGTATAATTTTCTACCGTTTCACTATTTCATTTTTAAAGATCTGTTGAAGCAATTAAGTAGAAGAAGTTGACTTTAATTCTTTGATCTGGTTATATCTTTTTTGTTAATTTTAGTATGTTCGTTTTAACTTGAATTGTATCATTTCTTAAAAAATAGTACCTTTCATTCCGTTATTGCTATTTACAGAACATTTTAACATGTGGCTTAAAACTACAGTCGAAAAATATGTTTTAATCCTGGTTGGACTCACCCTCACCCTTCTTCTGGGAGCCCAGGATGTCCCTTCAAAACCATTGTCAATTCCCGTCTATAATCCCATGGCGATAAATCCCGCCTTTGTGGGCAGTAAGGATTTTACCAATATAAGCCTTACTTCGAAGGTCCTTAATAGTTTTGACAACCAGATAATAAATGTTCACAAGCGACTGAATGGCCCAAATGGCGTTTTTTCCAAGATTGGAATCGGGGCCTATGCCTTTCAGGAACAACTGGATCGTTCCTGGAATACCGGGCTGGCAATTGCAGGCTCCTATCACATTGCCCTGGATGATGCCAATATTCACAATATATCCGTAGGCTCCTCTCTGAAAGGATTTTTTAATATCCCGAAAAAAGAACATGAATCGGTGTCAGACACGTCGGTGAGCATTTTCAATCCCAATATGGACGTCGGAGTATATTATTATGGACCAACCGCATTCGCAGGTCTTTCTGTTACAACATTATTTGGCACAAGTGCCAGCAATGAAGTACCGGTGGAATCAGATGCGTATATTTCCCGGGAGTATCATTTTTACGGAGGGTATAAATTCCTGTTAAACCGAAGCAATTCAATCGTTCTTGAGCCCTCCCTTTTAATTTCCCTGGATGATTCGACCATATCAGAACCACATAAACAGATTGTTCCCTACCTGAAGCTCTACCTGCAAAATTTCTATATTGGAACTTATGTGAAATCACTGGACGTCTTCGCCCTTTTCTTCCAGTATCAGTTTCCCCGTTTTTACACAGGAATTTTCCTGGAGTTTCCCAGTACGGGATACCTGAATGATGATAATATTATTTTTGAAGTTTCCCTGGGAGTGAATCTGGGTCAGGGCGGGCATGAATTTTTACAATACAGGCACTGGTAACAGGTATGAAACATGAAACGGGCATGAAAAAATTTAATCCATCTTAAACGGATGAATCGCATCACATCACATTTATCATTGGTTCTCTACCTATTTATCGCAACTGCATTGTTGCCATTATGGGCGACCGGTGCCCAGGGTCCGGACATGGCCGATGAGGACTCGGTCCGGGTGGAAGAATTGCTGGTGATGGACACTGTGGGCCTGAATATTCCCGGCCCCTCAAACGACGTTACATTTTATATGAATGGTATGGTTTTTCTGTCCAACACCAAATACCATCAGAACATGATTCCCGATCACATCACATTCGGAGTGGTGAAAGCCTATTTTGTACCACTTGAATACATCGCCCTTGAAAGCAGCCGGCCCCTGTTCGTCAACGATGCTTTTCCTTATTCACCGGCTGGAATGTCCTTTACCAGGGATTACCGGACCGTTTATTTCACCAAAATGGTGGGAATATCAGGACGGCGGAACGTTGAAAAGATCTTTGAGATGTCGATCATCAATGGTGAGGGTTCAAGACATAACCAGTTATCATTCACAGGCGACCCATCCCGCTATATGCACCCTGCCGTATCGCTGGACGATTCCTACATGATATTTGCTTCTGACCGCATACCTTCAAATGGTGGTCTGGATCTTTTCATCACCAGGAAAACTGAAAATGGTTGGTCAAGTCCTGTGAATATGGGGCAAAGCATCAACACTTCCGGACATGAAAAGTTCCCTTACCTTGACCATCACCAAAACCTCTATTTTTCTTCCACGGGACATATGGGTTATGGGGGCTATGATATTTATGTTTGTTTTTTTGATGGATCCGGCTGGGGGGAGCCGCAGAACCTGACAGATTACATCAACACCAGCACAGATGAGCTGGGATTTTCTATCCATCCCAATAAAAAGATGGCTCTTTTTTCCACTTTAGCCGAGCCTGAATCTTCAACGGGTGAGGTGTACAAGATGACCCTTAATAACAATGCCTTCCTGCTGGCAGGAATAGATGATATCAGGAACCAGGACATATCAACGCTTTTCAGAGACCTCGTGGCATCGGGTTATACAACTGCAGAATTTACGGCCGAAACTGAAGTCACTGAACAGCCCGGATTTAGCCTGAATGCCATGCCTTTGCTCGCAACAACGGAAGAAATTGAGCCCGAACCGCAGCCCGAACCACAGCCCGAACCAGCAGTTGTGGCACCCGTGGTGGTACCAATTGTTCCGGAGGCTGAACCAGAACCAGTGCTTGAAGTGGCTGTAACCGAACCCATGATAGAGGAGCCAATGCCGGAACCCGAACCCGAACCGGAACCCGATAAAGTGATCTTTCGTGTTCAGATCCTATCAAGTTCAAAAGCCAACAGCAATCCCTCGGTAACCATAGCCGGAGCGAGGTATTCCACTTTCGAATACTTTTACAAAGGTGCATACAGGGTCACTGTTGGTGAATTTACCACGGTTCAGGATGCAAGCTCCTTCAGGACAAAGTGTAAAACCGCAGGATACAACCAGGCTTTTGTGGCAGCATTCCGAAACAATGAAAGAGAATTAGATCCATCCGTATTCAAAAGATAGTTAAAACTACTCATGCTTACAGTTGTTCAACACCCACTGATCCAGCATAAACTTACCCTTATTCGGAAAAAGCAAACAGGTACAAAAGACTTTCGTGAAAATCTCGATGAGATAGCGGGTCTCATGGCTTACGAAATCACCAGGGACCTCCCTGTCATGGAGATTCAGATCGAGACACCACTTACAAAATGTTCCGCGATCGAACTTGCAAGGGATGTGGTGTTGGTTCCTGTTCTTCGGGCCGGACTGGGAATGGTGGATGGGATCACCAACCTGATTCCAACTGCCAAGGTGGGTCATATCGGAATGTACCGCGATCACAAAACACTGGAGCCAAAAAACTATTATGCCAAATTCCCGGTCAATCTCAAAGATGCAGTGGTAATGCTACTCGATCCAATGCTGGCCACGGGAGGCAGTGCCAGTGCAGCCATTGATGCATTAAAAAATGAAGGAGCTTCGATCATCAAACTGGTGTGTGTCGTTGGAGCCCCGGAAGGTGTCAGCCGCATCAAAAAGGATCATCCCGGGGTCGATATCTACCTCGCTGCGCTGGACGAAGGTTTAAATGAACTTGGTTACATCATTCCCGGGCTCGGGGATGCAGGTGACCGGTTGTTTGGCACAAAATAAAACTGGCTTCTTCTAAATTAATAATTTAACAAATCACTTTACCATGAAAAAGTTCACAGATGTTACCTGGTAACGGGATGCCCTGAACAGCACCTGATCTCTCAAGAGGCTGTCTCAAAAGAGGCAGTCTCTTTTTCTTTTTTGTTAGTGACATTGTCCTTCTTTTTTATTGTAAGTTTACTCAAACCTCCGGGAGTTATGAGCAAGCATCACAAGCAAAAAAAGTCTGACGTCTCCTCTAAAGACGCATATCCAGCCCGACTGAATAAGAAATTCTATTTTCAGGAACTGGATGGGCTGCAACTCGAACTGGTAAAGCTGCATGAATCGGTGAAAGCCAATGAACTGCGTGTCGTGGTGCTTTTTGAAGGCCGGGATGCTGCTGGCAAAGGGGGTGTGATCAAGCGGATCACCCAGCGACTCAATCCCAGGATATGCAGGGTAGTTGCACTTGGTTTACCAACCGAACGTGAAAAAACACAGTGGTATTTTCAGCGCTATGTGGCACATCTGCCTGCAGCAGGTGAGATTGTCCTCCTGGACCGGAGCTGGTACAACAGGGCAGGTGTTGAACATGTCATGGGTTTCTGTACGGATGACCAATACTGGGACTTCCTGCGTTCCTGTCCCCGTTTCGAAGAGATGCTGATCCATTCCGGGATCATCCTTATTAAATACTGGTTTTCTGTCAGTGATGAGGAACAGGAAAACCGTTTCCGGGAACGGATCGAAGACCCGTTGAAAAGATGGAAATTCAGCGATATGGACCTGATATCAAGGAATAAGTGGATAGAATACAGCAAGGCAAAGGATGAGATGTTCTCCTATACCGATACAAAGATCTCTTCCTGGTTCGTAGTCAACGCGGACGATAAAAGACGGGCCCGGCTCAATTGCATACATCATCTCCTGTCAAAGATCCCCTATAAGGAGATCAAACATAAAAAAATAGACCTTCCTGCCATCAACATGGAAGGGTACGTCAGACCTCCCATTTCAGATCAAACATTTGTCCCTGAAGTGTATTAAACCAATAACCGCATGAATCCATTTTATCCTGAGATTATTTCGGAGCTCCCGGAGGCAGATATTCCATTCAATGGAGTCAGGGGATGGCTTTCCCAGGGGAAGGACCACCAGATTGTCTTTTTTGAGATCGAACCCATCGGAGAGGTAGCTGCCCACAAACATGGTGCTCAGTGGGGCGCCGTTTTTGATGGCGAAATGGAACTGACCATCGGGGGTGATACCCGCACATACAGGAAAGGGGACCACTATTTCATTCCGGATGGAGTGCTCCACTCTGCGGTATTTAAAACCCGGACGTGGCTCATGGACTTTTTTACTGACCATGCCCGGTACAAGGCCAAAGGCTGAAGCGGCCTGTTTTTTTTGTACTTTGGGTTTTTTTATAACCCACAATTCATGCAAATTTCATAAAAATTACTAACTGATTAAACGAACATGAAAACTTTAACCAAATCTGTCACATTTTTATTTCTTACCCTGCTGATTGCCTCATGCGGTTCAGATAACAAGGTCATGTTGTTCGACGGTGAGGATCTGGAAAACTGGAACATTTTCGTGGGCAATTCCGAGGTTGAACCCGGGGATGTTTTCTGGGTGGATGAAGGATTGATACAGACTTCCGGAAAACCCAACGCTTATATCCGCACCAGGGAGAGCTTCAGCAACTTCAACCTTCATGTGGAATGGCGATGGACCGGACAGCCCACCAACAGCGGTGTTCTGATCCATGTCCAGGGTGAAGACCTCATCTGGCCCCTTTGCCTGGAATGTCAGCTCATGCACGAACATGCGGGTGATATCGTGCTCATTGGCAAAGGATCAGGAATAACCATTAAAGACTCAACGTACCTGATCACTTCTGAAGAAAACCGTATCGCGATCATACCCAAATTTGAGGAGGTAAGTGAAAACCCGGCAGGTGAGTGGAACAGCTACGACATCACCTCGTTGGACGGGACCATTGAGGTAAAAGTCAATGGTGTGCTTCAGAATACCGGATCTGACATGACCCTCACAGAAGGAAATATCGCGTTGCAATCGGAAGGATCACCCATGCAATTCCGAAATCTTTACCTGGAAAAGCTCGATTAATCCTACCAGCTGGAAAAGGGGTTGTCCACTTCGATGGGATCTTTGTACTGTGCCACATTGAATCCCACCTTATAGCAAAAACGGGTCATCTTCAAAAATTTATTATAGTCGATCCGTTCCTCAACATCCGTTACCATGTGGTAATCGCGATGTGTTCCCGTTGAGTAGAACAGAACAGGGATATCCTTCCTGGCAAAACTGATATGATCACTCCTGTAAAAATACCGTTCCGGATGGTCCGGATCATTGTATGTATAGTCGCCATACATGCCCATCTTTTTCAGAGTTTTTATATTGATATCCATTAACACAACACTCTGCATACCACCGATTACCTTCACTGTATCACCTCCCATGATGGTCAGACCCTGTCTGCTGCTTGTTTCATCTTCGGCCGTTTTGGTCCTGCCTACCATATCAATGTTAATCACTGCAGCAATTTTTTCGATGGGAATCAGTGGATTCCCGGCAAAATACTTTGAACCGAACAATCCTATCTCTTCGGCAGAAACCCAGAGAAACCCCACACTCCTTCCCGGACGTTTCTTCTCTTTCATAAATGCATCTGCAATTTCAATAAGCGCTATTGTTCCCGAAGCATTGTCGTCTGCACCATTAAAGATTCCACCCTTGCCATCGGTGCCCAAATGATCGAAGTGAGCCACATAGATCACAACCTCCTCTTTCAGTACAGGATCACTCCCTTCAATCAAACCAAAAACATTGGATACTTCCAGGTCCGACTCCTTCATTTGCAGTTCAATTTTCAGGGTTTTATCAGCAATTAAGAATGATTGTGGTGCCAGGTTCCGGTCAATTTCCAATTGTAATTCTTTTAGTGTCCTGCCCGAACCCTCCAGCAATTGGTCTGCCAGACTTCTGTGGATAAAAACTATTATTGGTGTGTTTACCGGCATGGGATTATCTTGCTCCTCCATTTTCAGTCTTCTTGACTTTCCAATGTAGTTTGCCAGCCCCGGATTCATATCCTCCATGGACTGGAAACCGGATTTGGGATCGAAAACCAGTATTACAACCTTTGGTTGCTGCGAATAGATATATGGAACTTTATACTGAAAACTTTGCTTCCCGGTCCATTTGTCATTGTCAAACTGAGCCTCGGTACCCTCCTCGTTCATGGGAGCCCGGTTCATGATCAATACAATTTTATCCTTGATGTCAATATCCTCAAAATCGTTATACTTATGATCGTCATCGTTGATCCCATAGCCGGCAAAGACCACTTCTCCTTCAATGGTGGTTTTTTTCCCTTTCACAGCAGGGAAAAAATAAAAAGGATCTTTGTTGATCACAGGATCCAAGCCAGGAGTGGTGATAGTGGTCTGGCTGTGCTCCCGGTCGTATGCTTTTTCCAGAATGGTAAACGGCTGAAAAAAATCGTTTGCCTGGCCGGCCGGTTGCAATCCCAGTTGCCCGGCCTGAACTGCCAGGTACCTGGCAGCTATTTGTAATCCAGGCTCACCGGTATCTCTTCCTTCCAACTCATCTGAAGCAAGGAACTCCATGTGCATTTTAAGATCGTGCACCGATATGGATTCCAACCCCCTTTTCTGTGCCCGGACAGGGTTGAGAAAAAATGAAATAAGAATGACTGGAACGACTTGTTGTAGTAATTTCATCGGTGAATATACTTATAATAATCATAAGTGTATAACACTCAAACCTCAAGGTTTGTCATGACATCGGTTGGCTGATAGGAATAATCCGGGTAATCATAGACGGGAATACGGCGTTCGGTCTGACCGATAGAATACCCATACAATCCGTCATAATCCTCCCGGACTTCACCCAATTCCTCCAGCTGTTTGAGATACTCATGGATGGATTTTGATTCAATGATAATGACCTTACCCATTTTATGGATGATCGGACTGTGATGCCGTGTTTCATCGTGGTCAAATTCAAGGATCCTGCGGCCATAACGGGTAATACCTATTACCCTGAATGTTAGGCTTTTACCAACACCCGGCAGGTTCAATACATTTCTGTCCGTAGCCAGAAACGGCAAACCTGCAAACCTCCTGAGTGCCTCTACATTCTCAACCATCAGGTTTGCCTCCTCCGGAAAACCACGGATGGTGTCGTAGTACTTCTCCTCGATCTGGCCGGCCACCTTCTCCTCAAGCTGCTCCTGAACTACCCTGGCATTGGGAGCAAAACCTGCATTGTTTTCCATGTAACCTTTTACTGTAAAGGTATAATAGGGTAATACACCTACATCATTCAGTACTTTCCTCAGCTTTGCAGAATGGCCTCGCCTGGATGCTGCCACAGTAAACACCAGCTGATTGGTAACCGTCCACCCGGCCGCAATCAAACGTTGAACGGCCATGGACGACTCGGGAGTAACCTCCATGGGTGATTCAAAATGTGTCTGTATGAGGAACTGCTTGATTCCAACGCTGGTTGCCTTCTCCTTAAACTCCCTTAAGATTTTGATCAGGTTCAATGAAATACGATGGGGAAGGTACACAGGCAGACGCGTACCGATCCTGACCCTGACCAGCTCAGCAAGTTTTTCCCCTTCGGGCAGCGTTTCATTCTTTTTTTTCTTTCGCCCTGCCATTTCAAATATTTCGTCCAGCAGGTGCTTCAGCGACTTATCCGAACTCATCAAACCATCACCTCCGGTGATCAGAATATCCCTAAGCTGGGCATCTTCTTCAAAATACTGCATTAACTTCTTTAACTTTTCACTCCACTTTTCCCCCGGAGCGAGCTTATCCAGGTTGAAATTCAGCCGCCCGCCCTGGAAATCATACAGGCGCTGGCAGGATGAACACAATCCTCCACATGCCCTGCCCATGGTATCGGGGATCAGTATAGCCACTTCCGGATAGCGGCGATGGATGTTATGTCCTTCCGGCAGGAGCCATCCGGCCGCATTTGGTTTACCCGGTTCTACCTGGTCTTCCTTTTCCCATGCAACGATATTTCCAAATTCCTCCACAAGCTGTTTGCTGTAAAGGATGTAATGACGAATGGCCAGATCTGCTCCGACTGCGAAATAAGGGACCCTGACATGGAGCAGGGAAAGGTAGTATGGATTAACGAAAAATGGAATCCCCACCTTTTCGGCATCTTTAAGAATTTTCATGGTATCCGGATCAAGGGAGTTGTCCAGCATTTCGTTCAGCATTTCAGGGGAACGGACCGCAAAGCGAAGGTGAAACTTGTAGTCTTCCCACCACCGTTGCATTTTCTCAAGCTTTTTGGATGTGCTCAGTCCGGGTTCAAAAAAATACCTTGAACTCTCTATCTCCCCCCCACCGATCCGATCCATCAGGATGCTGATGATCCTTTGTTTATTCTCTTCCCTGACCTGGACAATGCGTGGATCCATTCCGGATGGAAACCGATCCATCCAGGATACTACCCGGTCAAGCGAAAAGGCCTGCTGTTTGCTTTCCCCCCTGAGCTGGCGGAAGAGCATGATCATATCGATAAAAAAATCGGGTTTGGCACCGCCTGTGCCTTTATTCACAGCCAGCCAGATCAGCCGGAGCGGGTTGCTGACAGCAATTTCACCCCGAAGGTTCAGGTCCGGATACTCTTTTCCGGCATGATCAATGTAATCAAGGATCCTGATGATGGCATAATCGGGCCAGTCCAGTTTATCGAAAAGCTCCCTGCTGGAGTGTCTTGCATGATAAAATTTGAATGCATCCCCCCTGTCTTTCAGGTTTTTCTCGATCCACTCCCTCACCCCTACCACCACCTCGGTTTCATTCTTTGAATTTCGCAGGATCTCTTCGAATTCAGGATTTTCAACGAGAAGCTGCCTGAGCAATTTGTGGGATCTGACATCAATGGCTATCCTGTCCAATTTCTCTATTTCGGTCATGATGGGGAGTTTAATGCATAAGAAAAACAAAATACGGACATGAATCAAATGGAGTTGCAAACAAGTTTTTTACTTACTTTTGCATCATGAAACACATCAAACTGGATATCTCCCGGGTATATGATTTTATTGGCAAGAAAGAAATCGAAAACCTCCGTGATGAAACTATCCTTGCACAGAATACCCTGTACGCAGGAACAGGGGATGGCAGTGAATACCTGGGTTGGCTCCGGCTCCCATCTGCCATCACTGATCAACAAATCTCCGACATAGAAGCTGCTGTATCGGGACTAAGAGAAAAAACCGAACTGCTTTTGGTGGTTGGGATTGGGGGCTCCTACTTGGGTGCAAGGGCTGTTAACGATGCCCTGGCAAACAATTTTGCTCACCTGAAAAAGGATCAGAAGGCTCCGCATATGTTATTTGCCGGCCACAATATCGGTGAGGATTACCTGCATGAGTTGCTTGAGTTACTAGATAATTACAGCTATTCCATTGTTGTCATTTCTAAATCGGGGACAACCACCGAACCAGCCATTGCATTCCGGATCCTGAAGGATCACCTGGTGGAGAAGGTTGGAAAAAAAGAAGCCGGGGAACGGATCATTGCCGTTACAGATGCCAGCAAAGGAGCCCTCAGACAGCTGGCCAATGAGGAAGGGTACCGGAGTTTTGTGATCCCCGATGATGTGGGGGGAAGGTTTTCAGTTTTCACTCCTGTGGGATTGATCCCGCTGGCCATTTGCGGTGTCGATATCAGACAACTGGTAAATGGTGCACGTGAGATGAACCGGCAATGTGATCCGGGAACTCCTTTTGAAGAAAATCCTGCAGCACAATATGCTGCCACGCGCAACGCCTTGTACAGATCGGGCAAAAAGATTGAAATCCTGGTGAACTACCACAACAAACTTCACTATGTTTCTGAATGGTGGAAACAATTGTATGGGGAAAGTGAAGGGAAACAGGGAAAAGGTCTTTTCCCCGCTTCGGTGAACAATTCAACGGACCTCCATTCCATGGGTCAATTCATACAGGAAGGAGAACGGATCCTTTTCGAAACAGTAGTAAGTGTGGAACAAGCCGATAACCAATTAACCGTACCGGAAGATGCAGTCAACCTGGACCAGCTAAACTACCTTGCCGGAAAGAGTATCGACCATGTGAATAAAATGGCCGAGCTTGGCACGACCCTGGCCCACCTGGATGGGGGAGTACCCAACATCAGGATATGCATCCCCAGGCTCAATGCACACTACCTGGGCCAATTGCTCTACTTTTTTGAGAATTCCTGTGGAATAAGTGGTTACATGCTTGGCATAAATCCATTCAATCAACCGGGTGTTGAAGCCTACAAAAAGAACATGTTTGCATTGCTGGAAAAACCAGGATTTGAGGAAGAGACAAGAAAAATCAAATCCAGGTTATAAACATTTCATCCTGTTTTGTGTTTTAGGACCGGGGTCCATGCCCCGGTTTTTTTTATGAAGGATCCGTTTCCAATTTCAATTCCAGTTTTTCTGGTTTGGATTTGCCATGTTGTGGATCCTTCCTTTCCTGACCATCACAGGGATGATCAAAAAAATCCCGGGTTTGAGCAGGGCATCAAACATCACACTGGTAATCATTGGTGTACTGGAGCTGGGAGCGGCCCCACTCCTGTTCCTTTCAATCCAGCTGGCTGATAATCCCACCACCATCTCCTTCCTTTCAAACCTTACCCCCATCTTTGTAACCATTCTTGGGATACGATTCCTTGGGGAACGGTTTAACCAGGTGGAGGCCATCGGAATCATTCTGACCATTGAGTGAGTGATACTGATAACTTATACACGTGACACCACCATCGGGGAGTTCTTTGGAAAGGGTTCCGGATGGATCCTTGTGTCATCAGTCCTCTCTTCCATAAGCATCGTTGCCGCTAAAAGCCGGATCACAGACATCCATCCCGGCATCCTCACCCTGAACAGGGTGGTATTCCTGTTTGTTTTTGCACTGGGTGCAATGATCCTCAGGCATGAGAGTTTTGTGATTTCGGGCCGGGCTGCCTTCAATATGGCAGTAGGATCATTGGTCGGACCGTTCCTGACAGGGCTTGCCCAATATTCAGCATTGCGGTATATAGAAGCCTCGCGTACCATGATCATCCAGGCAACCCGAAGTCTGTTCGTACTGATAGGATCCATGATCTACCTCTCCATTCTTCCCGAAAGGCTGCAGCTGATCGGTGGCATCATCACCATCGCAGGGGTAATTGTAATGACCTGGGGGAAAATGAAATTCAAGAAAAAGGCAGGAACCTGAAAAGATCCCTGCCTGACATCTACTACCGACTTCACAAACTCATCTGACTAACGTTCGAACCATTCTAACGTTCTAACGATTCTAACGATTCTAACATTTTCCTATGATATCTCTATCTGTTTCGGAGTTTTCTGAATCACCTCTTCCTTCTTAGGAAGCTGAATGCTCAGAATCCCTGCATCATGACTGGCCTTAATATTTTCCTGGTCAATGGAATCGGGAAGCTGGAAACTTCTTTTGAATGTGCTGTAACTAAATTCCCTGCGCATGTACCTGGGATTGTTGGATTCATCTGCCTCATCAGTCTCTGTCTTCTGTGAGGATATGGTCAGGACATCGTCATCCAGATCAATCCGGAAATCATTCTTTGGCATACCGGGGACCGCCACATCGATCCTGTACTGTTTCTCATCTTCAATAACATTCACTGCTGGTGAAGAACCGTTGCAGTTGATTGTATTTACACTTTTAAAAAAGTTGTCATTGAAAAAATCATCCCAGTAAGTGGGAACGTAATTTCTGTTGATTTTTGCTAACATTTTAATTTCCTCCAAATTATTTTGTGATACATATGGTTGTTATAAACTCTGACCCTGTTATGTCAAAGCATATGCCATCACACAATATATGACAATATGTCATGTTACATAAGCAATAGCATGTCATATTGTCGCTTATCGGATTGTGATGCCTGACAAAATGAATGAACCGGGTGTGGACTTGATCTCAGGTGGATCCTTTACGGAGTGCTTCGATCTCTTTTAGTAGTTTTTCCTCTCTGAGGAGATACGCATCCTGCGCTTTTTCGAGCTGCTTCATGTTCTGTCTGAATACCTTTTCCTGGGAGGCAAGTTCTTCGGCCTGTTTTTTGGTTTGCTCGAACAACTTCCTGTTCTGCAGGTTTGCTTTCACTTTTGCCAGGGTGGCGGCCAATGCTTCACCCAGCTGGCCAATGAACTCAATCTGGTAGGCCGGCATTTCTCCCAGGGATGCCAATTCGATCACACCCAGTACATTGTTATCCAGCATTACGGGAACGAGCAGGACTGAGGAGGGGACATCTTCACCAAGTCCCGAACGGATCTTGATATAATCGGGAGGAAGGTCGGTCACATAGATTATTTCCTTTTCCACTGCGGCCCTTCCAACAAGTCCCTCTCCAATTTCAAAGGATTGGTGAATATACTTCTCCCGGTCAAATGCATAACTTCCAAACAGCTCAAGGATCTGGCCCTTTTCATCTTCCTGGTTCATTATAATAAACAGCGCTCCCACATCGGCTTCTGTATATCCCACCAGTTCCTTCACCAATATCCGTGAAAGGTCATGAAGATTGTCCTCGGCTTCCCTGAAAAGTGAACTGAACTTGGCAAGTCCGTGAGCAGACCAGGTACGGTTTTCTTCCTCACCTCTGCGGGATTCCGAATCCTTTAGAGAATCCATCAGGCTGTCTTTCAATGAAAGCAGTGCCTCTCCCAGCTCATCTTCGCCGCTGAGCTTTTCAAATCTCCCCGTAAAATCACCTGTGGCCATGGACCTGGCAAATGCAATGATTTTCCGGAGATTGGATATATGCAATTCCAGGTTCCTTTCAAGGTCTCCGATCTCATCGGCTGTTTTTGAAGCGATAAATAGAGGCATATTCCCCCTGGTTAGCTGAACCACCAGGTTCCTGATCCTGTATACGGGCTTCTTTAACCAGACATTGTGAATGATACCCACGATGATGCATACAGCAATACCCAGAGCCGATAACCAGATTACAGGAGCGTGCTCCTTATTCAGTTCGCTGAGGAAAATAATAAAGAAGATTGCTGCCATTACCAGGTAGGGCAACATGATCTTAAGTGAAAAGGGAAACCGGAGCTTCATCAGATGTCTTTGCTTCTTTAAATATACAAAAAGATTACCTGGCGGCCAGTACAGCATCAGTCAATCGTCCGATCCCTTCCATAAGCACCTTTGCCGGGGTGGCGATATTGATGCGTTGATGTTGCTCCCCCCCGGGGCCAAACATAGGACCGTCATTTAATCCAAGCCGGGCCTGTCCAATAACAAAATCCTTCAACTCCTTATTGTCCTTCCCCAGGAAAGAGAGATCAAGCCACACCAGGTAGGTGGCTTCCAGGGGCGATACGCCTATTTCCGGAACAGATGATTCCAGCAGGTCATGAAGTAAAACATAGTTTTTTTCCAGGTAGCCATTCAACTGATCGAGCCAGTCATCACCATGGGTGTAAGCTGCCTCCATGGCCACCTGGCCAAAAATATTCCCGCCACCCAAATGGACAACATCAAGCATCCTGTCATATTTTTTTTTCAACTCCGGATTGGTGATGATCACAGCTGAAGAGTGCAGGCCTGCCAGGTTAAATGTTTTACTGGGTGCCACACAGGTTATGGTTTGATCGGCGATATCTTTACCCAGAGAGGCCAATGGGATATGTTTGTTCCCAAACAAGAGGAGATCAGAATGCACCTCATCACTGATTACCAGCACCTTGTATCGGACACAAAGATCAGACAGCCGTTTGAGCTCTGTTTCTTTCCACACCCTCCCGACAGGGTTGTGTGGATGACACAGGAAAAACATTTTCACACCATCCCTGAATTGCTCCTCAAGTTGACCAAAATCAATCTCATACAGGCAATCCCGTTCCACCAGCTGGTTGTATACCAACTCCCTGTTATGGTTGGTAACTGCGGTAAAAAACGGGAAATAGACAGGTGGTTGCACAACAATCCTGTCGCCCGGATCCGTAAAAGCCATCACACACAGATTCAGGGCCGGCATGATGCCGGGACTGAAACTGATCATGTTGCTTTTCAACTCCCACCCATGTCTTCGTTGCATCCATGATGCCACTGCATTGAAAAATCTTTTTGGCCGGTAGGTGTAACCAAATACGGGATGATTCATCCGCTCGATGACTGCTTCTCTGATAAAATCCGGGACTTCGAAATCCATATCGGCAACCCACATTGGAAGCACGTCATTGCTTCCGAAAACCGGATTGAGCAGATCGTATTTCACACTATCTGTACCTCTTCTTTCAATGATCCTGTCAAAATCGTAACTCATAATCCAATATTAATAAAATGCCTCTTTCCCGGGATAGTGCATCTCTCCGGTGGCTTTCTTGCGGTCAAAAATGAAATATTCCACCGTCCCTTCAGAACATCTGTTTCCATCTCCATCCAACAACCATACCTCCATCGTTGCGATGCGCCGCTGATGCGATAACAGTTTAGCACGCAAAGTGATGGCCCCGGCTGATAAACGGACCGGCTTTCGATAACGGGTGCTTAAACGTAAAGTGACTCCTGCTGTATCCAGTTTCACCATGACAACCCAACTGGCAATTTCATCCATCATGGTTGCCTGGATCCCACCATGAAGAATATCCTTGAATCCCTGGAAATGGTGATCCGGGCTCCAGGTACAGACGATTTCATCTCCATCCTCAAAGAACTTCATTCTCAGACCATGTTGGTTGGATGGACTGCAACCAAAACAATTGTAATCCGGGTATTCTGCATAGGGATTTTTAAGTCTGATCATCGCATTTGTCTATATCTGTTCCAAAAATACCCAAATCATTTTAACTTTGGGTGCATATGGTGCGTCCCAAGAAACATCTCGGACAACATTTTCTTACCGATCCCTCCATCGCCGGCCGGATCGTGGAGGCTTTGGAACCTGGCAGTGGAGATACTGTCATTGAAATCGGTTCGGGAACAGGTATCTTAACGGGCCTGTTGCTCGATCGCGAGATCCGGCTCCTGCCCGTGGAAATTGATCCTGAGCTGGCCGGTTACCTGAAAAACAAATGGCCCGTTCTGAACGGCCTCCTTATTGAAAAGGATTTTCTGAAACTCGACATTGATGCATATGCCACCGGAGCATTTCATGTGATCGGTAACTTTCCGTACAATATTTCAAGCCAGATATTTTTCCGGATTCTCGAACACCGTCATCGCATACCTTCGGTCGTTTGCATGATCCAGAAAGAGGTGGCAGAGCGAATTGCATCTCCCCCCGGATCCAGAAAGCATGGAATACTGAGTGTCCTGTTGCAGGCATATTATGATATAGAATACCTGTTTTCCGTCAAACCCGGCTCCTTCTTCCCGCCACCCAGGGTAACTTCCGGGGTAATCAGGCTCATCCGGAATAAGAGAGAAAACCTTCCCTGTGATGAAAAATTGTTCATCCACATCGTAAAGACCACATTTAACCAGAGAAGAAAAATGATCAGGAACTCATTAAAATCAATTTTGCTAAATTTGGACAGCAATTTTGAACTCCTGAACAAACGGCCTGAACAACTGGGCATTCCCGAGTTCATAGAATTGACGCACTGGGTAGAATCACAACAAACAGCAAACAGCCATGGTAATCTCTAAAAATACTGGACCATGAGTACTGAACTGACCCGTGAATATATAAACGAACTGAGGTCCATCATCGAAGTCAGGGATGACAAGGCGGCATTGGAAAAGCTTGAAGCTCTTCATCCCGCCGATATTGCTGAGATATATGCGGGCCTCTCCATCGAGGAGACTACCTATCTTTACCTCCTGCTGGATCCGGAGAAAGCCTCCGATGTACTGGTGGAACTGGAAGAGAATGACCGTGAAAAATTTCTTGAAGCCCTGCCATCTGATGTGATTGCCAAGTTCATCCACCACATGGACTCGGATGATGCTGCCGATGTGATAGGAGATCTTGAAGAAAAGAAAAAGCAGGAGGTGCTTCTCCATATCGATGATGTGGAACAGGCGGGAGATATCGTGGACCTGCTAAGCTATGATGAGGACAGTGCAGGGGGATTGATGGCAAAAGAGCTCATCCGGGTCAATGAGAATTGGGGGGTGGCCACCTGTATCAGGGAGATGCGAAAGCAAGCCAAGGACCTGGATGAAATTTACTATATCTATGTGGTAAGCGACGAAAATATACTCCTTGGGATACTCTCCCTTAAATCGTTGTTGCTGGCCAGCGCCTCCACCCGGATTAAAGATATTTTTGATGCTGAAGTCCGCAGCGTGCAGAGCGAAACTCCTTCTGAAGAGGTGGCTCAGATCATGGAAAAGTACGACCTTATTGTTCTTCCGGTCACCGATTCCATTGGACGCCTGATGGGCAGGATCACCATTGATGACGTGGTGGATGTGATCAGGGACGAGGCAGAACGGGATTACCAGCTGGCATCGGGTATTACCACCGATGTGGAAACCACCGACTCCGCTGTAAGGTTATCCAAGGCAAGGCTTCCCTGGCTGATCATAGGCCTGCTGGGGGGGATTGTGGTGGCCGCGGTAATCGGCCGTTTTGAAGAAGACATCAAAATCAATCCGGAAATGGCCTTTTTCATTCCCCTGATTGCCGCCATGGCAGGAAATGTGGGGATCCAGTCATCGGCCATCATCGTACAGGGCATTGCCAGCAACAGCCTGGGACTTGAAAGCACATTCAGTAAGCTGGTAAAGGAGCTGCTGGTTGCCCTCTTGAATGGCCTTATACTATCAGGGCTCCTTTTTCTTTACAATTTCTTCATCAGCAAAAACCTGGCCCTCACCCTCACTGTAAGTTCCTCCGTGTTCGTGGTGATTATCTTTGCAGCACTTTTCGGGACATTGATCCCCCTCATGCTAAACAGGATGAAGATTGATCCTGCCCTGGCCACGGGGCCATTTATTACCACCATGAATGATATCATGGGATTGTTCATCTATTTCCTGATGGGAAGGCTACTGTACGGTATATTTATTTGATCCGGGAGAAATCAAAAAGTGGTATTGATGGCTACTGCGGGATCCATCCTGGCCCCCTGCCAGGCAGGGAAAATACCACTGATTAGCCCGATTACACTTGAGAGTCCGATACCCAGTATAATGTTATCCATGGTAAGGTATAGGGAAAAGGAACCGGACAAACTGATCACCGTCGCTCCCAGGAAAACGATCAGCAAACCGATGACCCCGCCTGCAATGGAAAGCATGATGGATTCGAACAGGAATTGCAAAAGAATGAAATATCTCTTGGCTCCAAGAGCTTTCTGTATTCCGATAATATGGGTGCGTTCCTTCACCGAAACAAACATGATGTTGGCGATACCGAATCCACCTACAATAATGGAGAAGACCCCAATGAAGAATCCTGCAATTTTCAATACCGAAAAGAATTGGTCGAGCTGGTTGTTGATGATGCTGGTCTGATTCAGGGCAAAATTACCCTCCTCTGAAGGTTTCAATCTCCGGTATGAGCGTAGCATCTGCTCTATTTCGAAGGTTAGTTCCGATACGTCGACATTGCGCTTCGCCTTCACCCAGATCTGGGGCTGTGACATCTCACTCCGAATATCGATAAATCCCTTGTAGTAATGAATAGGAAGGATGGCCACCTCATCCAGGATAAAGGCATCAAAGGTACCTTTGCCCTCTTTTTCGAGCACCCCGATCACCATCACTTTCCTTCCGAGCATTTCAATGTATTTCCCAATGGGATCTGCGCTCTGAAAGAGGTCCTTCGCAATCTTGCTCCCGATCACCACCACATTTCTTCCCGCATTGCCTTCCAGGGGAGTGAAATACCTGCCCCTCTCCATTTCGAAAGAACGGATATCCTGAAACCCATCGGAGACTCCAAAAAGGGTGGCCCCTTCCACATTGCTGTTACCATATTCTATCCTTCGTCCAACAGCAGAGACAAAACAAACCTGTGCTGCACTTCGGCTCTTCTGACTGATGTATTCAAATTCATCATATGTGGGAAGTGGTCTGTTCATGTACTTCCACCATGCATACTCCTGTCCATCCTCTGGTGCCCAGGGCCATTTCTCAATGTAAACAACATCACTGCCCAGGCTGTTGACACTCTCCCTGATATTTGTCTCCAGGGAGTCTACAATGGTAAATACTGCGATGATGGCGAAGATCCCGATGGTGATTCCAAGCAGGGACAGCATGGCCCGAAGCCGGTTTACGGTAACCGACTGTATGGCCATCACCAGGCTTTCCCATATAAGCCGAATAATATTCATCCGTTTAATGAATAAATTGTTGCCGTTCCGTTTCGTTATGTCAGCGGAAACTGCTTCTTTTGCAAAGAAAGTTAAAAATAGCAAGATATATTAAGAAAAACCAATGGCCGTTCAGAAACAGATTTCCAGTGCCCTTGTATCAGTCTTTTCTAAAGATGGGCTTGACCGGATCGTAAAAAAGCTTCATGATCTGGAGATCTCCATTTATTCCACGGGAGGAACCTATGCTTTCATTGCAGCGCTTGGAATTCCTGTAACTGCCATAGAAGACCTGACATCCTATCCTTCCATCCTGGGTGGCAGGGTAAAAACATTGCATCCAAAAGTATTCGGGGGTATACTGGCACGCCGTGATATAAAAGGTGACATGGAACAACTGGCCGAATACTCGATTCCTGAAATCGACCTGGTTATCGTTGATCTGTATCCCTTTGAAGATACGGTGAAATCGGGTGCAGACGATCAGGAAATCATTGAAAAAATTGATATTGGAGGCATCTCGCTTATCAGGGCTGCAGCCAAAAACCACAAAGATGTGCTTGTGGTGGCTTCCATGGACCGTTATGAATCCTTACTTACCCTGCTCCAATCGGAGAATGGCCGGACCACGATGGAAACAAGGAGAGAATACGCTGCTGAAGCATTCAATGTATCTTCCCATTATGACTCGAAAATATTTAAATATTTTGACGGGGATAACAAAAGCTCCCTGAAAATCAGCGAAAGGAAAGCAAGGAAACTTCGTTACGGTGAGAATCCGCACCAGGAAGGCCTTTTCTATGGGGACCTTGATGCGCTGTTCGAACAATTGCACGGAAAGGAGATATCATACAATAACCTGTTGGATATTGACGCTGCAGTGGGGTTGATCGATGAATTTAAGGAAACCACCTTTGCCGTTATGAAACACAACAATGCATGTGGTCTCGCCTCGCGGGAAAGCCTGGTTGATGCCTGGAACGCAGCCCTTGCCGGAGATCCGGTATCGGCATTTGGAGGAGTCCTGATCACCAACAGCGCCATCGACCTGGAAGCGGCGGAAGAGATGAATAAGATCTTTTTTGAAGTAGTGATTGCACCGGGGTATAAAGAGGAGGCACTCGAGGTGTTGAAGCAAAAAAAGAACCGGATCATACTGTTGCAGAAAGATACCGATCTCGCCGGCCAGGGTATACGCACCATCCTCAATGGTGTAATCCTGCAGGACCGGGATCAATCCACTGAATCAGAAGAGGATATGAAAACGGTGACTGCTCAGAAAGCAACACCTGAACAGCTTGCAGACCTGGTCTTCGCCAATAAGATCGTGAAGCATACCAAATCCAATGCCATTGTTCTGGTAAAAAACAAGCAACTGGTTGCCTCCGGAGTTGGACAGACCTCACGCGTTGACGCACTGAAACAGAGCATTGCAAAAGCTTTGCATTTTGAATTCGACCTGAAGGGTGCAGTGATGGCATCTGATGCATTTTTTCCGTTTGCTGATAGTGTTGAAATCGCAGGGAACGCAGGTATCAATGCTGTGGTACAGCCAGGTGGATCGGTCCGTGATCAGGAATCCATCGATTACTGCGATTCCCATGGCATGGCCATGGTATTCACCGGGATCAGACATTTTAAACATTGACAATTTAACGAACGAATCATATGGGATTGTTTTCATTCCAGCAGGAACTTGCCATTGACCTGGGTACAGCAAACACGATCATCATTCACAATGATAAAGTGGTTGTGAACGAGCCTTCCATTGTTGCCATTGACACGCATACAGGAAAACTTATAGCCATTGGAGAAAAAGCCTGGCAGATGCACGGCAAAACCCACCAGGATATTAAGACCATACGGCCCCTCCGTGACGGAGTAATTGCTGACTTCCAGGCGGCTGAATTGATGATCAGGGGGATGATCAAGATGATCAATACGAAACGCAGGTTGTTCACACCTTCGCTCAAGATGGTCGTGTGCATCCCCTCAGGCAGTACAGAGGTGGAACGCAGGGCAGTCCGCGATTCTGCAGAACATGCCGGAGGGAGGGATGTATATATGATCTTTGAGCCCATGGCGGCAGCCATTGGTATCGGTCTGGATGTGGAAGCACCCGAAGGATGTATGGTAGTGGATGTGGGAGGGGGAACCACCGAAATTGCAGTCATTTCCCTGGGCGGAATTGTATGCAATCAGTCCATTCGCGTTGCAGGTGATGGTTTCACAAGTGATATTCAGACATACATGCGTCACCAGCATAACATTAAGATTGGGGACCGGACTGCTGAAGAGATTAAAATACAGGTTGGTTCTGCACTTCCGGAATTGGATGATCCTCCACAGGATTTCTATGTAAGGGGACCCAACCTGATGACCGCTCTGCCCATAGAGATCCCCATCTCTTACCAGGAGATCGGACACTGCCTGGATAAATCAATCTCGAAGATTGAAACGGCCATCTTATCTGTACTGGAACAGACCCCACCCGAATTGTATGCTGATATTGTGACCAAAGGGATTTATCTTGCAGGAGGTGGTGCACTGCTCAGGGGGCTGGACCGAAGACTCTCGGAAAAGATATCCATGCCCTTCCACATTGCTGAAGATCCTCTCCAGACAGTGGCCCGTGGAACAGGAATTGCCCTCAGGAATGTGGATAAGTTCCCATTCCTTATGCGTTAAAGGGATCGTATATATATTATGAGGACGCTGCTCAGGTTTTTTCAGAACTATTCCGACCTCCTGTTGTTTCTCCTGCTGGAAACAATCGCCATTATTTTCATTATCCAAGGCAGCAACTATCAGAAATACAGGGTAATAGGTCTGAATCGTCAGGTTTCCGGGTATCTGTTCAGTAGAGTGGATGGGGCAAGGGAATACCTTTCCCTGAGGGGTGCAAACCAGCAACTTGTCAATGAAAACCTGGAATTGAGAAACAAGCTTGACCGGATTTCCGGACAGATGGATAGCGCCATTGTCATCAACAAATTTGTGGAGCCTTACCACTATTTCTATGTACCTTCCCGGATCGTTCATAACAGTGTATTCAAGCAATACAACTACATCACACTCGACAAGGGAAAAAAACAAGGTGTATTTAAGGATATGGGAGTCATCTCCGACCAGGGATTGGTGGGCATTGTGGTTGAGTCTTCCAGCAACTTCTCCACGGTAATACCTGTAATTAACAGGGATTTCAGGCTAAGTGTCAAGATCAAATCCAATAATTATGCCGGAATCCTTCAATGGGAAGGAGGATCCCCACTGTATGCAGTTCTCAACGAAATACCTTTTCATCTGGAGCTTCTCCAGGGAGATACCATCCTGACAAGCGGATTCTCTTCCATTTTTCCAGAAGGGATCAAGGTGGGGAAAATTGAATCATTTTCGCTTGACAAAGGTAACTTCTATGAAATACAGGTGCGGCTTTCAACGGAATTTCAGCGTTTATTTCATGTGAATGTGATAAGGAACTTCAGACAGGAGGAACAGCAAAACCTGGAGGCCCAAATCAGATAATGTATATCCTCGGCAGAAATATCGTTCGCTTCCTTTTGGTGATCCTGTTCCAGGTCCTGTTGATGGACAATGTAATGATCAACGGGTACATGGTGCCTTACGTTTATATTCTGTTCATTCTCCTGATGCCCTTCGAAACACCCCGATGGATACTGCTGCTATCGGGCTTTATGCTTGGCATGGGCATTGATCTTTTTGAGAATACCCTTGGTATGCATACTGCTGCCACTGTACTGATTGCATTTGTTCGTCCATACCTGCTGAACCTGCTGGCACCACGGGATGGATATGAACTTGAAACTTTTCCCAGGATCCATTATTACGGCCTCCTCTGGTTCCTGAAATACACCGTGATCATTGTGGTCATCCATCACTTCATGCTCTTTTACCTGGAAGTATTCCAGTTGAAGGAATTTTTCAGTACCTTGCTAAGGGTGATCCTGAGTTCAATCCTGTCCGCCTCAACCATCATACTGAGCCAATATTTTGTATTCCGGAAATAGATGAATCAGTTTACAGACAGAAGGTATGTTTTTGCTGTTGTATTTATTTTGGTGGGACTGGTTTTTATTGGCAGACTGTTCCAGATCCAGATCCTTGACAAATCCTATGAACAGTATGCTCTTAGCAATGCCCAGAGCGTCACGGTAATCTACCCGGCCAGGGGATTGATCCATGACCGGAACGGAGAGATCATGGTATACAACCAGGCGGCTTATGATGTCATGGTAACCCCCCGTTTGCTGGAGCCATTTGACACCACCGAACTATGCCAGATCCTGCAGATCACCAGGGAAAGCCTGAAAGAACGACTACGATCGGCCAGGTCTTATTCATACCGTGTCCCTTCGGTCTTCATGAAACAGGTCAACTATGAAAATGCAGCCCTTCTCCAGGAAAAGTTGTTTCAATATCGCGGTTATTATGTACAGACCCGTACCCTGCGAAAATATACCAGGCCAATTGCTTCACACGCTATGGGCTATGTGGGAGAGGTAGATCAGCAGGTACTTGACAATGATCCTTATTACCAGCTGGGTGATTATATTGGCGTTTCGGGCATCGAGAAGGCCTATGAAACTTTTCTGCGCGGACAAAAAGGGAAGAATGTCTTTCTGAAAGATGTACATAACCAGATCATCGAGTCATACCAGGGTGGACGACTGGACGTGCCGGTTGAAGTGGGTAAAATTATAACAATCACCCTGGATGCTGAACTCCAGGAGTATGGCGAGAGATTGATGGCACCCTATGTGGGGAGTGTTGTAGCTCTGGAACCTTCCACAGGAGAAGTGCTGGCACTTGTGAGTGCCCCCAGTTACTCGCCCGACCTGCTGGTGGGTAGAAACCTCAGAACCCGGTTTGGTGAGCTGGTTTCGGATACCTTGAATCCCCTGTTTAACCGTGCACTGATGGCGCAATATCCTCCTGGTTCGACCTTTAAAACGGTCATGGGGCTTATCGGTCTGCAGGAGAAGGTCATTTCAGTATCTACAGAACACAGTTGCTTTTATGGTTTCTATGTTGGTAGCATTCACACCAGTTGCCACCTGCATGATACGCCTTTGAATCTTGTGGAGGCAGTTCAAAATTCCTGCAATACCTATTTTATCAACGTTTTTAAAAGCATTCTTCAGGATGTGAAATTTGACAATACAGCCAGCGCATATGATAACTGGCGAAACCACCTGCTCTCTTTTGGATTAACCCGTCCACTGGGAATCGAACTCACCAACGAACTCAATGGTAACATCCCGGAGGCTGGCTATTTCAACAGGATCTACAGTGAAGGACACTGGAATTATCTGACAGTCCGATCACTGGCGATTGGACAGGGCGAAATGCTCTTCACCCCCATCCAGATGGCCAACGTAACAGCCATCATTGCCAACAGGGGATATTATATCATACCTCACCTGATCAAGCAAATTGAAGAAGCTCCTGGCATTGATCCGGTATATACCGAAAAACACTTTACCAGCATTGACACGGCAAACTTTACCCCCATCGTGAACGGGATGGACCTGGTGGTAAATGGTGGTGCCGGTTCTACAGCCCGGAATGCAAAAATCCAGGGAATAAAGGTATGCGGAAAAACAGGGACTGCTGAAAATCCCCATGGCAATGACCATTCCATATTTATCGCCTTTGCACCCAAAGACGATCCGCAAATTGCCATAGCAGTATATGTGGAGAACCAGGGCTTCGGGACCACCTATGCGGCCCCTATTGCAAGCCTGATGATTGAGAAATACCTCACAGGAGAGATCAAACGAACCTGGTATGAAAACTGGGTTATGCAAATGGGCAGGACCGTAGTACAATCTCAGAAAGTGGATAGCACCGATGGTACAGAGGAATAACATATATGCAAATATTGACTGGATCTCGATTTTAATCTGGCTGGTGATGATGGCATTTGGCTGGATGAATATCTATTCAGCCAACATCATGGAAGCCGACACAGGTGTTTTCGACTTTTCACAACGATTCGGAAAACAAATCATCTGGATTGGTGCCGGCATCCTGTTTGCGATGCTTCTGTTTATTCTTGATGCTAAATTTTACATCTATTTTGCCTATTTCTTTTATGCCATCCTTATCCTGGTTCTGATCGCAGTCCTGGTATTCGGGAAAGAGATCAATGGTGCAAAAAGCTGGTTCGTCATCGGGGGATTCCAGCTCCAGCCATCAGAGTTTGCCAAACCCATTACAGCCCTGGCACTGGCCAACCTGATGACCTCCCACAATTACAACATAAGGAAATTTACGCACCTGATACAAACCGGGCTGATCATCCTGACTCCTCCCCTGCTGATCCTGCTCCAGCCGGATCTTGGATCCTCACTTGTCTATTTTGCCTTTATTTTCGTTCTGTTCAGGGAAGGATTTTCAACAAATATAATGTTGATGCTTGTTGCGCTTGGAATCCTCTTTCTCGCTACCCTCTTGCTGGACAAGGCCCTTTTATTACTCATCCTGGTCATTTTGAGTCTGTTTATTTACATGTATGCGGCCAGATCAGTAAAGAAAACGGCAATCAATGTTGCATGGCTTGCCGGAGTGTTCGGAATACTGTTTGGGATTAATTATTTCACTAACATTGATTTCTCGCTGTTCCACCTGGGCCTGGCTGCGGTGATACCAATATCCATCATACTGGCCATAAAAGGCTTAATAATAAAAGAATATGGCCAAATGAAAATCCTGGCAGGTATGTTGATAGCCATTGCATTTATCATATCGGTAGACTATGCCATGAACGATATCCTGAAGCCTCACCAGCAACACCGGATCTATGTAACACTGGGAATCGAAGATGATCCGCAGGGTGTTGGATACAATGTAAACCAATCAAAAATTGCCATTGGCTCCGGAGGTTTTTCAGGTAAAGGGTACCTGAATGGCACCCAGACCAAATTGCATTTCGTACCCGAGCAGAGCACCGATTTTATTTTTTGCACCGTGGGTGAGGAGTGGGGATTCCTGGGAACAACATTTATCATTCTGCTGTATGTGGGTCTCCTGTTAAGAATGATCATGCTGGCAGAACGCCAGCGGTCTTCTTTCAGCAGGATCTTTGGCTATGGATTCATCTCCATCCTGTTTACCCATTTCATAATCAACATCGGTATGACCATCGGTCTGTTGCCGGTGATCGGCATTCCATTGCCCTTTTTCAGTTACGGAGGATCCTCCCTCTGGGCCTTTACAATGTTCCTTTTTATCTTCCTCAGGCTGGATGCAAACCGCCTTGAATTACTCAGGTAATTTGCATCGGCTCTATGCTGCATCATGCTCCTGGACAGAAGCCCAATTTTTAATTTTCTTCGATTTTTCGTATCTTTGAAATCCGCCGGGAAAAGCCATCGGCGCTAACAAAGAAGGAATTGTTGATGAAGTATCAGGCATATGCACGACATAACTTTAATAAAATACCCGCATATGGACGGTTAAGTCCCGCTGAGATCCAGTCCATCAAAATTGTTTCTGAGGTATTTCCGTTCAAAACCAACAACTATGTTGTTAACGAATTGATTGATTGGGATAATTATAAGGATGATCCCATGTTCATCCTCAATTTTCCTCAGAAATCCATGTTGCGGCCTTCACAGTTCAGGACACTTTCTGAGATGGTTGAGAAAAATACCAGCAAAACTGACCTGGCCAGATATATCAACGAATTGAGATTGACCCTTAATCCTCACCCGGCCGGACAACTGGAACATAATGTACCTACCCTTAAGGGTGAGAAACTGACCGGGATCCAGCACAAGTACCGCGAAACCATGTTGTTTTTCCCCTCCCAGGGTCAGACCTGTCACGCATATTGCACCTTTTGCTTCAGGTGGCCCCAATTTACAGGGTTGAATGAACTTAAGTTTGCCATGAAGCAACCGGGCCTGGTGGTTTCCTACCTGAAGGACAATCCTTCCATTTCGGACATCCTTTTTACCGGCGGCGATCCAATGGTGATGAAAGCCCCTGTGCTGGAAAAATATTTTGAAGCTATCCTGGATGCTGATCTTCCCCAATTAAAAACCATTCGTATAGGAACCAAATCTCTTTCATTCTGGCCTTACCGGTTTCTTACTGACCCGGATTCGGATCATCTGCTGGAATTACTGCGCAGGGTGTCTGACCGGGGCATTCACCTGGCCTTTATGGCACACTTTAACCACCACCGTGAACTGGAGACGGATGCTGTGCGTGAAGCAGTAAGCAAAATAAGAAGCACCGGTGCTCAGATCCGCACACAATCACCCCTGCTGAGGCACATCAACGATGACCCGAAGGTATGGTCCACCATGTGGCGCACACAGGTAGATATGGGAATGATTCCATACTACATGTTTGTTGCCAGGGACACAGGTGCGCAATCATATTTTGGAGTAACCCTGGAGCAGTCACACCATATCTTCAATGAGGCCTATAAGCAGGTGAGTGGCATCTGCCGCACCGTCAGGGGTCCGAGCATGTCAACCGGTCCCGGTAAGGTTCGCATTGTCGGCATTAATGAGTTAAAGGGCGAGAAAGTGTTCAACCTTGAGTTTCTGCAGGGCAGAAATCCAGATTGGGTTGGACAGCCTTTTTTCGCAGCATTTGATCCTGAAGCACAATGGTTGGATGACCTTGTCCCTGCCTTTGGAGAATCCGAGTTTTTCTTTGAAAAAGAATACAACAAACTGCTGAAGGTTGACAAGCTTCCCGGTCACATGCTTACAACAGACAATAAACAATACGCTTAGCAATCGGGGTATCCCGCTCTCTCCCTGGTAATATCAATCCCGTATTTTTCTTCCAGGAATTGAATAATCAACGGGAAAAATTCCATGAAATCCTCCTGAAAACTGGGATAGCGATCTCTTAATACTTCCACTGCATACCCTGAGTGATTGGGCAGGGACGTGTTTGCTGCCATGCGCTCCAGGACCAGTTCAATCCCATCAACAGTCTGATATGCCATCATCCAGTTGTTCTCAAGAAATGTGGGAAACCATCTCTTTATGGCATCCGGCAAAACTTTATAATTCCTTTTCAGAAGATCATAGGTCTGGTTTACGAATTCATTGAGCGGCATTGTGGAAAACCTGTTCCAATGTAAAGCAAGAAAATGATCATAAAAAATATCTGTAACGATTCCCGCGTACTTGTGATATTTATCTGCAACCCGCCGTTTGCCTCTCCTGGTGATCGGATGCATATCTGTAAAGGTGTCGATATCCCGGTGTATGAGAATCCCCTTCTTCACCTGCTCCGGGAAAAGTACATAGTTTCTTCCTTTCACATAATCACCCATGAAATTTCCCACAATGATTTCTTCATTGCATCCCGAAAGGTATGTATGTGCGAGAAAATTCAACCCTGATTGATTTTTAGAATCTCTGTAAAATTATTCGAAAAAACTTAATATTAATAGTACACATTTATAAAATATAACAATAACTCTTCTAAGCATAGCTATTATACAGCATATTCGGTATCCACATTCATTTATTCCTCTAAATTTGATGATCGCGAATTTAAAATGAAACGAAATATGACCAGAAAGAATGCAATCATCATTGGAGCTGCAGGCAGGGATTTTCATAATTTCAATACCTGTTTCAGGGACAACGAGGAGTATGCTGTTGTTGCTTTTACGGCAGCACAGATTCCCGATATCGATGGGCGGAAATACCCCGCTGAATTAGCCGGGGTGTTGTACCCGGACGGGATTCCCATCTATGCGGAGGAGCATCTTCCCCGGCTGATCAAGGAGTTGAAGGTTAAAACATGCATTTTTTCATACAGCGACCTTCCCTATCAGAAGGTTATGAATATTGGAGCCGTGGTCAATGCGGCCGGTGCCAACTTTACCCTGTTGGGAACCAATGATACAATGATCAAGAGTACAAAACCGGTGATCGCTGTCTGCGCAGTAAGAACAGGCTGCGGGAAAAGTCAGACCTCAAGAAGGGTAATCGAACTGCTCATGGAAAGGGGCTTAAAGGTGGTTGCCATCAGGCATCCCATGCCATATGGTAATCTGGTCGCCCAAAAGGTGCAGCGATTTGCCACCATTGATGATCTTAACCTGCACCAGTGTACCATCGAAGAGATGGAAGAGTACGAACCACATGTGGTCAGGGGCAATGTAATCTATTCCGGTGTGGATTATGAAGCGATCCTGCGTGCAGCAGAAAATGATCCGGATGGCTGTGATGTAATCCTCTGGGATGGCGGAAACAATGACTTCCCCTTTTACAAACCCAATCTGACCATTGGAGTTGTGGATCCACACAGGCCCGGACATGAGCTTACATATTACCCCGGCGAAGTCGTATTGAGAATTTCTGACATCGTGGTCATTAATAAAATGGACAGCGCATCTCCGGAGGGAATCCAGGTCGTTCGCGAAAGCATCGAGAAGGTTAACCCTGATGCGGCAGTGATCGATGGCGCATCTCCCATCAGGGTGGACAACCCTGATGTCATCAAAGGGAAAAGGGTACTTGTGGTGGAAGACGGACCTACCCTTACCCATGGTGAAATGAAAATTGGTGCCGGGGTGGTTGCGGCAAGAAAATTTGGAGCCTCAGAACTTGTGGATCCCAGACCATTCACGGTTGGAACATTGTTAGAAACGTTCAAGACTTACCCCAAAATCGGAACCCTGTTACCCGCCATGGGTTATGGAGAGGCGCAATTAAAAGACCTTGAAGAGACCATCAATGGTTCCGATTGTGATTCAGTGGTGATCGGAACACCCATTGATCTGAACCGAATAATCAATATCAAAAAACCAAATACCAGGGTTTATTATGACCTGCAGGAAATTGGCGAACCCAACCTGGCCGGATTACTGGATGAGTTTATTAAGCAACAGAAGGGCACCTCTAATAACTGGTTTTAGGAAGCAGTTATTAGAGGTGCCCACTACCTGGATTAACGTCTCGCTATTCCTTCTGATGGCTGTTCTGATGGGACCGGTCTCCTGTGATCGATCCTGCCCGGAAGTGCTTATTCAGACTGATCTGGGTGAAAATTGAAGTGATACAGGGTGGATTGTTCGATGACGACCTGGTGAATATGTATTCCCCCATTGACCATGAAACCACTGAAATCACCTGGATCAACCGGAACTTGATTTTGGAGGTGAGCGTAACCCTGACCAGCAGGGATTCGCCGCATTCGGAAAGATCATCCGGGGTATGGAAGTGGTCAGGATCATACAGGCCATGCCCGACAATGGACAGTACCTGGTAAACCCCGTGCGTATCCTGGATATGAAACAGATCAATTAACCCTCTATATTTTAATTTTCACACTTTTTATTGTATCATTGCAACACCACTCAGGCCGTTAACAATATTTTGATGAAGAGATTCTTGTTGTTGGTTGCTATCAGTGGTTTTTTTATTCCCTCATTTGCCAGGCAGGATACCGCATATCCAAAAAGAATCTATACCACCGCTGAGATACAGGTACCACCGGTTATAGATGGTTGGCTGAACGACGAATCCTGGGAGAACGTCCCCTGGGAGGGAGAATTCCAGATGTTTGAGCCCTATGACGACAGGCCGGCCAGTCAGGATACCAGGTTTAAGGTGATTTTTGACCGGGAGAACATCTATGTGGGTATCCGTGCCTTTGATACTGCTCCCGACAGCATCATAAAAAGGCTCACACGCCGCGACGACATGGATGGTGATTTCGTGGGTATACAGTTTGACAGCTATTATGACCTGCAGACGGCTTTCACCTTTGCTGCAAGTGCGGCGGGATCAAAGATGGATTTTTACATGTCGGAGGATGGGAGCAAGGAAGATCCAACATGGAATCCCATCTGGTGGGCGGAGACCCGGATCGATGACCAGGGCTGGACCATGGAAGCAAAGATCCCCTTCAGTCAGCTCAGGTTTGATAAGAGCAGTGGTGGTGTCTGGGGTTTCCAGGTGGCCAGGATGATATTCCGAAACAGTGAAACCTCTTTCTGGCAACCCATGTCAAAAGAATCGCCTGGTTTTATTCATTTATTGGGTGAATTGCATGGACTGGAAAATATTGATCCCAAGAAGCAAGCTGAGATCACCCCCTATGGGTTTGCCGGTTCAGAGTGGTTCGAAAAGGAACCTGAGAATCCCTTCAGGGCTGAGGGGTACGATCGCAGTATAAACGGCGGTTTGGATGCCAAAATCGGACTCACCAACAACTTTACCCTCGATTTGACCGTCAATCCTGATTTTGGACAGGTGGAGGCCGATCCATCCCAGGTAAACCTGACTGCGTACGAAATCTTCTTCGAGGAACAACGCCCCTTTTTTATTGAAGGAAAAAACATCTTTGACTATGACCTGGCTGTACACAGCAGAAATAATCTTTTCTATTCCCGGAGAATTGGACGCAGACCCCACCACTACCCCGACCTGGATAACGGGGAATACGCCAACATTCCTCAATTCACTAAAATTCTGGGAGCGGCAAAGGTGACCGGGAAGACGAAAAACGGACTATCGGTAGGGATCATGGAAAGTGTTACCTCGGGAGAGCAGGCGGAGATTGACAACAATGGGGACCGCCGATTTGAAACGGTTGAGCCGCTAACCAATTACTTTGCCAGCAGGGTATCCAAAGAGTTTCGGAAAGGAAACACCATCCTGGGGGGAATGGTCACCTCCACCAACCGGCTCAATGATGAAGAGCACCTGGATTACCTTCACTCCTCAGCAATTACTGGCGGGATCGATTTCCGACAGTACTTTTCCGACCGCAGCTACGTGTTGGCTTTATCCACTTATATGAGTCAGGTCAATGGATCTGAAGAGGCTCTGCTTCGAACCCAGCAATCGCCCGTACATTTTTTTCAGCGACCTGATGCAGATTATATTACCCTGGACTCGACCCGAACATCATTGTCGGGATATGGCGGCAAATTGGAGTTCTCAAAACAAAGTGGAAGACTAAATTTCGGAACCTTTGTCTATTTTAATTCACCGGGGCTGGAACTCAATGACATTGGCTTTCTAAATTCCACCGATGAGATCCTTGAAATTTTCTGGATGGGCTACCAGTTTAATGAACCCTTTAGCATTTTCAGAAGTATGAGGCTGAGTATGAGCCAGTACAGTGCCTGGGACTTTGGTGGCAGGCATCAGATTCTCGGAATCAGAATGAGTGGTTTTGCAAAATTCAAAAACCTTTGGAATGCAGGATTATTTAGCAATGTTGACTCTGATATGTATACCAATTCAACCTTGCGTGGGGGGCCAACCCTCAGACTTCCTGGTGATTATAATCTGAACGGTTTCCTTTCAACCAGTTCAAGAAAAAAGTTGGTTGCCCAGTGGAGTGGTAGCTATTCCCAGGGGTATGAAGACTCACGCACAAGCTATAGCATAAACTTTGGGCTTACCTACAAGCCAATAAGCAACCTCAGCATCTCGCTTAATCCCGATTTCAGCAAGAGGAAAAGTCAATTGCAATATGTAACCCAGGAACATTTTGAGAATGATGAAAGGTATGTTTTCGGAAGCATTGACCAGAAGACCCTCAGCATGTCACTGAGAATAGATCTGATCATTACACCTGAACTGACTCTGCAGTTCTGGGGACAACCTTTCATCGCTTCCGGGAATTACAGCAACTTCAAATACGTCACCGACCCGATAGCTGAAAATTTCACAGACCGGTTCCATACCTATGCCCAGGATGAGATTGAGTACACAGAAGACGACGACCTCTTTCGCATCAATGAGTCTGCCTCCGGACTAAACTACGAATTCGGAAATCCCGATTTCAATGTCAAAGAATTTCTTTCAAACCTGGTCTTCCGGTGGGAATACCGGCCGGGATCGTTCCTCTACCTGGTATGGTCACAGACCCGTTCCGAATACAATCAGTACGGTCAATTCCATTTCGGGGATGACTTTGCCGACATGTGGGACATCCACCCCACCAATGCAATCATACTGAAAGTTTCCTACAGGATCGGAAGGTAAACCCATCTCTTTGAAAACCTAGTTTCTCTTCATATGCTCCTCAGATGTAACAACCTGGTATGATTTATCAACAATCAGGTCTGCCTTGGGTTTAAGAGAAACCACTGCCTGGTGTTCCTTTTCCAGGATGTCCAGGCGAAAATCACTCATGGCTTCTTTCATCCGTATGATCTGGTTGATCTTGGTCTCATGGTATGTAAGATCAATAAACACCCTTAAATCAATATCAGAAGTATTGATGGCATAGAGTCCGTCAATGATCAGGAGATCGATCTTGCTGAAATCTGTAATAAGCTTATCTACCTGTTCAGGGATCAGGTCGATACAGGGAATCATACACTCCTGTTCCTCTTTGAAATCACGGATGGTCTTCCTGATCTTGATCCAGTCGTATTCATCGAGTCCGATCTTATCGTATCCCTTGTTGCGCCGCCATTCTTCTCTGAGAAGAGGTTGTATCCTGTAGTAATTATCCGTATGGATTATTTTTACACGGATATGGTGATCTTTCAAAAGCTTTCCGAGCGCATGTGCCAGCTCTGATTTACCTGATCCTGATTCCCCTGAAATCGCCACAATGTATCGATACCGCTCCTCTTTGCTGTGGCGATCTTCCACAACGCGCTCGAATATTGCCTGGGCAGCATCTTTATGCATATCATTGATTAGAAGAATATCTCCTAACATCGGTCCTGAGTTTTTAGTTATACTTCACTGAAACAGGCTCACCCTGTGTCAGTTCTATTTCTTTCCCGCAAAGATGTACTTTTATTTTTTCCTTTCCTGCTTTTTCGCAGGAAATTTTAACCTCGTCTCCTGCTATTTTCACCTCGTAATTGCACCGCCTGAAAGAGAACTTAAATTCCAACCCTTTCCAGTGAGAAGGTAATGATGGATCCAGCGCCGGGACTTCACCCCTGAGATTCAAACCGGCAAAAGTGGAAATAACATCATAGATGGTGCCTGCCATAACACCGGCATGGATCCCCTCACCTGTGGTTCCGCCCTGGATGTCGACCAGGTCGCTTCGCAAAGCATCCAGGTAAAGTTCCCAACCTTTATCATACAATCCGATCAGCCAGGCCAGCCTGGCATGCACAAGCCTGCTCAGGGTTGATCCATGAGAAGTCCGTTTGATATAATACCCGAAATTGGTCTTTAAATAATCTTCCGGGAGGGTGTGACCGAGTCCCCGAAGAATATCTGTGACTTCGGAATCTCCCAGGTTATAAATGCTCATAAGAAAATCGGCCTGTTTGGACAACTTGAAATCATCGGGAGTTTTTCCCTCCGCCTTGAGTATACGGTCAAGCCGGTGTATGTCCCCGTACTCCTTTCTGTAGTGATCCCAGTTGAGCTCCTCCAGGCCGAAATATCCCTGGAATTGCTCCACAACACCTTCGTTGGATACATGAACCGACAGTCCGTTCATGATTTTTTCCCAACGATCGAGATCGTCCCGGGATAAGGAAAGCCTGGCAAGGATACGTTCCCTGTGCCCACTGGTCAATTCATCCAGGATCCTGAATGCTTTGCGCAGCATCCAGCTCACCATGATGTTGCTGTAGGCATTGTCTGTTACTCCTCCTTCGGCAGATCCCGGAAGTTTTTCATGGAACTCATCGGGACCCATGACTTTATCAATATGGTACCGTCCATCGCTTTCATCTAATTTCGATTTACTTGTCCAGAATTTGCAAATATCCAGCAGGATCTCAGCTCCATGATGATCCATGAATGCCAGGTCACCTGTGGCATGGTAATAGTTCCACACATTGCAGGCTATGGCAAGGGATATATGTCTCTGCAGGGAGCTGTAATCATCTCCCCATTCACCCGAAATGGGATTCAGATGAATGACCTGTGTTTCCTCACGCCCGTCGCTTCCGCTCTGCCACGGGAACATGGCCCCTTCATAACCATACTCTGCAGCATAAGACCTGGCTGCATCAAGACGCCGGTAACGGTACATGAGCACAGATTTCACCACTTCCGGAAAATGAAGGTTATAAAGAGGAAGTATGTACAGTTCATCCCAGAAGATATGACCCCTGTATGCTTCTCCGTGCAAGCCCCTGGGGGGAATCCCTGAATCAAGTCCGGCATGATGCGGTGATGCAGCCACCATCAAATGAAACTGGTGCAACCTTACAAGGCGCTGTGCTTCCCGGTCACCCTCAATAATGATATCAAACTTGTTCCATATCTTCATCCAACTCTCCCTGGATCTCTTTAACTCCTCCCCATAGGATGACAGACTTTGCAGGGTCGATTCGGCATCTGCTGCAGGGTCTTCGACGCCCGGATCCCTGGATGTGAATATGGTAACCAGCTTTTCAAACACGACCTCCTGATCTCTGCCAGCGTCGATCCCGAAGCTCTGGCTTATCCATCCGCCTCCGGTCCGGACAGACTGTTTAACCTGAGGGTTTGCTTTAATAATTCTGTTACTGGTACATACGGCAATCCGAATGTCAGATTGTGTGGTTTTTACAACGAGCTTCATCTTTTCATCTGACACCTCTTCAGATACCGGGGCAAGGTGTTGCTGGTTCAGGTCATTGTACCGCTCCACCCCCGAGTTCCTGTGATCGCCCCTTACTTCCGACCTGATGTGGATCCTTCCTTCATAATTGAGGGGAGTAACGGAATAACGGAGCCCGGCACAGTGCGGATCAGCCATGCTGGCAAACCTGGAAGATGTTACCCGGGTGATCCTGCCATGATCATCTTCCAGAATCAATTCCCTGCGCAATTCCCCGGATTGAAGATCCAGGGTACGGGTGATGCTCCTGATCGCAAAGGATGGTTCCGGTTTGAAATCAAACCAGGGGCCATCCTCAATGCGAAAAGTAACCGGTAACCAGTTGGAAACATTGACAAAATCTTCATTTTCAATATCCCGGCCACCCACTTTAGAGACAAGACGGTTAAACAAACCAGATACATAGGTGCCCGGGTAATTGACCTTATTGGCACTGCTTTCCTCCATGGCCCCCCGTGTTCCAAAATATCCGTTACCTACGGCCAGCAGGGCTTCCCTGGATCGTTCCATATCCTGCTCATAATCAAAATACCTGAGCAGCCACCCATCCCGCTCGATTCCTTTTTCAAACCATTCATTGATACCCTCCAGAGATATCTCTCCCAGATCCTCAACAACGATATCACCCCCACCCACAAGCAATTCCCGTGTATTCTCTTCCCTGGCAACCCCAAGCACCAGTCCGAAGTTCCCCTTCCTTCCGGCCTGTACTCCCGATACAGCATCCTCTACAACCACTGCCCTGTGGTACTCCACTCCCAGCCTGTCGCAGGCGGTTGTAAATATATCAGGCTCCGGTTTCCCGTTCAGTCCAATCTCGGCTGAAACCACCCCATCGATCCGGGTTTCAAAAAGGTGAAGCAAACCGGCCTTTTCCAGCACAGGTTTACAATTTTTGCTGGAAGAGGCAACACCGACCCTCACCCCGGCTGCTTTCAGTTCGTGGAGCATCTTAACTGAGGTATCGTATACTGTAACGCCCTCTTCATCAAGCACCTCATTGAACATGATGTTCTTCCTGTTACCCAGTCCACAAACTGTTTCCTGTTCAGGCTCATCGGCCGGATCACCGAATGGAAGATCTATGCCCCTGGATTCAAGGAAAGAGGCCACACCCATATACCTTGGCTTCCCATCCACATATGGAAGATAATCTCCTGCATGTGTAAACTCTCTGAATGCCTCTCCCAGGTGCTCTTCCCGGGATCTCATAAACTCATCAAACATCTTTTTCCATGCTGAAGCGTGCACCAGGGCAGTTTGAGTGATCACACCGTCAAGATCAAAAATCACAGCATCGAATTTGGCTTGGAACGCCATTTTGTGTATATTAAAAGTTGGTAATAGCCATCAAGGTATCTAATTTTATATAAGCTTTCACAACATTGTTATTAAAAGTTTCTAAGGATGAAAAGACTTATCCTGGCTTCCAATACACTTCCGGTGAACATCAAATGGCAGGGTGAGAATTATCTGATTGAAAGGGCAGAAGAGCAAACCATTTCCGGGCTACAGAACTTCTATGAAGCATTTCATCCCATCTGGGTGGGCCTGACCGGGTATGAGAACCACGATTTTACACCTGAAGAAATCGAAGAACTCAATAAGAAACTGGACCAATTCAACTGCATTCCCATATTTGCAAGGCCCAGGGACCGCAACCAGTATTTACACGGATTCGCCAGAAATACCATCTGGCCACTCTTTCACTATTTTACCGAAAATGTGATTTACAGTGAAGTGGCATGGAGAGCATATGTGAAAATCAATAAACTATATGCTGAAAGAATCCTTCAGATCATCAATGACGGTGATATTCTCTGGATCCATGATTATCACCTGATGCTTCTCCCCCAGTTAATCAGAGAACAGAAGCCCGATATCTCCATCGGTCTCTTTATCCATATTGTCTTCCCCTCATTCGAACTCTTCAGGCTGTTGCCCTGGCGACAGGAAGTGATCGAAGGCATGCTGGGAGCAGATCTGATCGGTTTTCAGATCTACGATCATGTGAGGCACTTTATGAGCTCGGTAAGAAGACTGCTGGGTGTGGATTCGGTTTTTAACCGGATCTCACTTGGTGAACGAACCCTGAAGGTGGATGTGTTTCCAAAAGGAATCAATTACGACAGGTTCAGGAACCGGGCACTGCAGATCCACAGCGATCAATACAAGCCCTCCATAATCCAGGAGGAGATGAGAATGTTTAAGGAATCGGGACAACTGGAAAAGCTCATCATTTCCATCGATAAACTGGACTACACCAAAGGAATACCGCAACGTATCAGGGCTTTTGAAAGGTTTTTACAGACCTACCCGGAATACCAGGGAAGGGTCAGCCTCATTGTTCAGGCCATTCCTTCCGGAGAAACAAGTGAATCTTATTTTAACCTGAAAAGCAAGGTGGATGAACTGGTCGGCCGGATCAATGGCAATTACGGGAGCATCACATGGACTCCGGTCAGGTACCTGAACCAGGAGTTTTCCATGGATGAACGGATCGACCTTTATTCACTGTCAGACATCGCACTGATCCTCCCACTTCGGGACGGGATGAACCTTGTGGCAAAAGAGTTTGTGGCTTCGCGGCACAATGGTGAAGGAGTATTGATCCTGAGCGAACTGGCAGGAGCTTCCAAGGAATTACACGAAGCATTGCTGGTAAATCCCAATAACCTTGATGCCATTGCCGAAGCCATCAGGGAAGCCATTGAAATGCCCCAGGAGGAGCAGGTACGGCGTAATAAGGTGATGATGCTTCGGCTTCAGCGATATACCGTGGGTCGGTGGGCCAATGAATTCATTAATAGTCTCGAAGGTGTAAAAGAAATTCAGGAAGTCAATCTGACCCGCAAATTCACTCATACCCGGATGCGGCAAATCATCAGCACATATGCAGAAACAAAGCAACGCATCCTGTTCCTGGATTATGACGGAACACTTTCCTGGTTCAAAAAAGATCCGGAAGATGCAAAACCTGATGAGAGGTTGTACGAAATATTGAAGGAGTTAACGCTGGATGAAAATAATACGATCGTGATCATCAGTGGCAGGGACAAAGAGACCCTTGGAAGGTGGTTTGACGAAAGCTGGAATATCCATTTCATTGCCGAACACGGAGTCTGGCTTCGGGAGCCGGGAGGAGACTGGCACATGCTGGAGCAGATCAACAATGAGTGGAAGGAGTCGGTTCAGCCGCTGTTGGAGTACTACGTGGACCAGACTCCCCGGTCGTTCATTGAGTTTAAAAACTTCTCGCTGGTCTGGCATTACAGGAAAGCCGACCCGGACCTGGGACTGCAACGTGCCTGGGAGCTGAAGGATGAGCTCCGGACGCTCACATCCAACCTGAACCTGGAGGTCATGGACGGAGACAAAGTACTGGAGATTAAATACTCGGGGATAAACAAAGGACGGGCTGCATTGCAAAAAATGGGTGATGACCCCTATGACTTTATCTTTGCAGTGGGAGACGACTGGACCGATGAGTATACCTTTGATGCCATGCCGGAAGGTGCCTGTACAATCAAGGTAGGCACTAAAACCACCAAAGCATCGTACTATATTGAAAGCGTGGATAAGGTCCGTGAGTTGTTGTGCCGCTTCAGAAAGGAGAACTGCTAATGCCTGATCAATTAAAGATCCATTGCTTTATGCATGTGCCCTATGAGGGGCCCGGTCTGATTGCGGAGTGGATCAGGGAGAAAAACCATTTCCTCGAATATACAAGGTTTTATGAAGACAATCCACTCCCAAAGGCTTCAGAAATTGATATGCTGGTGATCATGGGTGGCCCCATGAATGTTTTCGATTTCCATATACACCCGTGGATGCAGGATGAGATTGAGTGGGTGGCAGAATTCATTAAAACCGGGAAACCTGTCCTGGGAATCTGCCTGGGTGCGCAGATCATTGCAGCGTCACTGGGGGTTGATGTATGTCCCGGAAAAGAAAAAGAGATTGGCTGGCATAACCTGCAATTCCATCCTTCACTGGGAGAGTACAGAATATGGAAAGAGCTGCCCGGGAGCAGGAAAGTGTTCCACTGGCATGGAGACACCTTTCCCATTCCCGAAGGTGCCACATGCATTGCCAACTCCAAGGCTTTCCCGAACCAGGGATTCATATACAACAAGCAGGTAATCGCTCTTCAATTCCACCTGGAAGTAACCCCTCAATCAGTAAAGGACCTGGTGGAGCATTGCCGCAATGAACTGGTGCCGGGTCCATATATCCAGACCGAAAAAGAGATAATGGAGAAAAGTAACTATGATGAGGCCAACCGGGAGCTGTTGTTCCGGCTCCTTGATTATCTTAGCGCTCTGATTGCTTAACCCATATGAGATCCGCCCTGCTGGTTTTACTTTTTATACTTTTTCCTGGCTTCCAGGCAGTTTTTGGACAGTCTACCACGGTGAACCGGGAAAAATACCGGCTCCAGGTCATAAGAACAGATCAACCCATAACGGTGGATGGGGTGCTGGATGAAGAGATCTGGTCACAAGCTGAAAAAACAAGCCCTTTCTACAGAATACTGCCCATCGATACGGGCTATGCCCATTCACAATCTGAAGTGATGGTGGCCTATGACCAGACCAACATTTACATGGGTATTATCTGTCACGATACAATGCCCGGAAAAAGACCAGCTGAATCATTGCGAAGAGATTTCAGCTTTGGAAAAAATGACAACTTCATTGCTTTCATCGACACATACAACGATCAAACCAACGGATTCGCATTCGGAATCTCTGCCGCCAGTGCACAATGGGACGGGTTGCAAGCCAATGGAGGATTTGTTTCCCTGGATTGGGATTGTAAATGGAGATCTGCTGTAACCAATTATCCCGAATACTGGGTTGCTGAATTCAGCATTCCATTCCGCAGCATACGGTACCGCGAAGGGGACACCGAATGGGGGATCAATTTCAGTCGCCTGGATCTGAAAACCAATGAAAAATCGAGCTGGGCCCCTGTCCCACGCCAGTTCCAATCTGCCAACCTGGCCTACACAGGTACCCTGGCATGGGATCAACCACTTCCCAGTTCTGGTGTGAGGGTTTCACTGATTCCCTATGTATCAGGACAAGCCACCCATCAGAAGGAAGCAGGTGAGGAGATTGATTTTGATGGCGGGGCCGGACTGGATGCCAAGGTGATCCTCTCCACCTCAATGAACCTGGATGTGACCATCAACCCGGACTATTCACAGGTAGAGGTGGACCGGCAGCGAACCAACCTGGATCGTTTTGAACTCTATTTCCCGGAAAGACGGAAATTTTTCCTGGAGAACAGCGATCTCTTTGCCAACCTGGGAACAGACAATATCAGACCCTTCTTCTCCCGGCGCATAGGTCTCGATGTACCTGTAATTACAGGAGCAAGACTCAGCGGGAATGCCGGAGAAAACTGGCGTGTGGGGTTGATGAATATGCAGACAGGTTCAAAAGATACCATTGCAGCCAGTAATTTCAGTGTGGCTGCGCTGCAACGCAAGATCCTGAGCCGTTCCAATGTGGGTGTATTTATGACCAATAAACAGGTTCTGGATTCCGGGGGTGATTCGACCTATCATTCCTATCTCTATAACCGGGTTGCCGGCGTCGATTTCAATTTTGCCAGTGCAAGCAACAACTGGACCGGAAAGGCTTTTTATCACCACTCGATTAATCCCGGACCTGAGGGTGACCGGTTCTCAACAGCCGCCATGATTTTGTATGAAACCCAACAATTCTCGGCTGGCTGGAACCAGTTTTTCGTAGGTGGCAACTACCTTGCCGAGATGGGATTTGTGAGGCGTCAAGGATATCACCAGACCAATCCCACGGTCGGATACCAATTTTACCCCATGTCAGAAAGGATTGCCAACCATGGCCCCAAAATAACAGTGGATCTCTTTTTTGAACCCGGTCTTTCGCTGACCGACCGGGAGATTGAACTTGGCTATTCCCTGACATGGATGGACCGAAGCAGCATCGCCCTTGACCTTGAAGAGGGCTATGTAAGGCTCCTGGAGCCCTTTGATCCTACCAATACGGGAGGAGAAATGATCCCTGCAGGGAGTGAATTCAACTGGACAGAGGTGGCTCTGAGCTATCAATCTAACCAGCGACAACTCTTCACCTACCAGTTATCGGGCAGGTACGGGGGATATTTCAACGGCACACGACTGAGCCTGAACAGTGAGATCAATTACCGTGTGCAACCCTACGGCAGTCTTTCCCTTGTCACTTCCTATAACCGGATCCTGCTCCCGGAACCCTATATCAGTGTGGACCTGATCCTGGTAGGACCCCGGTTGGATCTGACCTTCACCGAGACCCTCTTCTTTACCACCTTCGTTCAGTACAACAACCAGATCGACAACCTGAATGTGAACATGCGGTTCCAGTGGCGCTTTGCACCCGTTTCCGATCTGTATATTGTCTATACCGAGAATGCATACCCGGCAGGCCTCCGAACCAAGGACCGGGGAATCGCAGTGAAACTTTCCTACTGGATCAATTAAAAGTCCAGTACCATACCACTTTTTAATTGCTTGATCTGAAATTCAGCGTAGAATGCCGCCAGGGCGGGTAACTCGGTGCAATGGGAAGGAAACAGCATGGGTATTCTCTTCTCCTGCAGACAGGTAATTGTTTTTTTCAGCTGCAGGGATTGATCTTTCAGATGAAATCCCCCGACAACCGACTTAATCTTTCTGACTCCGGTTACTTCCACAGCATAGTCAACCATATTGCATACCCCTGAATGTGCACAACCTGAAATAATTACAAGCTGGTTATCCACGATAATTACGAGCCCTGAGTCATCAGGAACAAAATCCTCCCTGTCGTTATGGTCAATGAAAGAAGTAGTTTTCAACAAGTACGGTAAGTTTCATCCGGATTTATTTTACTGCCTCAAGCAATCTCATGTATTTTCCCAGGTAGAAGTGTTCGGTGAAATCCTGAAATCCATGTTTCCTTAAAATAGATTTCCAGTCGCGCTTGATAAAATCGAAAGCATATTTGCATTCGACGGCCTTGAAGATCGCCCGGTGGTGGAATGGCATTGAATTCATATCGAATTCGGAGAAATCCAGGATATGGTCCTCCGGCTGGATACCCATGTCTTTGACAGCCCTTTTGATCGATTGTGGATAATGGCCCATGGATGCCATGGAAAGTATGCGGTCATAGTGCCTGGATATAAATGGACTTAACTCAACTCCGGATTCCGGATAGATTTTTTCTTTCACTTGTTATTAATTTAATAGCTTTCTAACTTCTTCCAGGCATTGTCAATTATTCTTGAAATTTCCAATTGGTCATCGAATTCGACAATGGTTTTACCTTCTACCATGGCCTCGATCATTCGCTTATCGAACGGGATTTTTCCCAAAAGCGAGATTGATTTCTCCTCCAGGAAGTTTTCAATTTCCTCAGTACTTATCGGATCAATATCATATTTATTTAACTGCTTATCCCTTTCGGTCAAGTAATAATTTGTATATTTGCACATGTCTATTAAAGAACAATATCCAAAGGATTTTCAAGAGTTCCTAATTCAATTTAAGACTGATGATGATTGCTGGAAT
>SDBV01000854.1_pt1 | contig 44354 bp, 43 predicted proteins | sample 2277081 | NCBI WGS metagenome assembly SDBV01 (sample SAMN10402039, study PRJNA504765) | marine sediment metagenome | isolation source: marine sediment core GS10_PC15, 223 cmbsf | place: Arctic Ocean: Southern Knipovich Ridge | collected 2010
AAAATAATTGAATCTGAGCTTGAGCTTCAACTTGAACTTGAGCCTGAACGTGGACCGGGAAGAAAAATTAAAACAAAAAATAGCGATGAAAATTCAGTAATAGTGCAGACAGATTCTTCTTTAGATGAGTTGTATGAAGATGAGGTTCTTTTATCTGAATTACTTAAAAACAGTGCAATAAATGAAAAGAGTAACAAAACTGTAAAAAATACTGTGAATACGAATAATGCTGAAAGTAAATCAAACCTTAATGTTCTAAATAACCAGTTAGTAGACGAAAACAGGAAAACTGCAGCTAAAGTTGTAATAATAGATACACGTACGCATAGGATAAACAAGCAGGAAATAGATAATAAAAATACCAAAAACAGAAGCGCAGAACAAAATAATACTCTGGTTAAATCTGAAAATACTTCTTCAAATAATAATGAGATAGAAATTGTACAGAGAGTAACTATAGATAATATAAATAAAGAATCTCAGGCAAAAGCCCAGCAGACAATTAATACAATGAAAAACTCAAATAATTCTCCGGCGCATAGATTTAATGAAATTATTAAAAGTGAAGTAGTAAAAAATACAAGTATGATATTAAGAGACAATGGTAAAGGTGAAATAAAACTCATACTAAAACCCGAGTCTTTGGGAAATGTAAGAATAAAAGTACTTCTTGATAATAACAATATAGAAGGACGAATAATTGTCGAAAATAATAATGTAAAGAAAATGTTTGAATCAAATCTTTCTGAATTGGAGCAGGCATTTAGAGAAGAGGGTTTTGAATCTGCTTCTTTAGAAGTATCTGTTTCCGGACATGGTGCTGATAATAATCAGAAAGAAGAAGAGTTTATACAGTACGCTGCAGAGGAATTTGAAAAGAACATACATGTTATAAGTGAATACATAACAGATGAAAACTATATAAATTTAGTTGTTTAAGGAGATTTTTTAATGAGCGATATGTCAGTAAATACACAGATGAGTAATCAGCAGATTTTTGATACAAGTATGTTTGTTAATGAGGCGAATTTAACACGAAATCAGGAAATGATAAAAGTAAATGAGAACGTAAAACGGCAGTTAGATAATGTACTAGATAAGGATGATTTTCTAAAACTGTTAATAGTACAGTTAACAAATCAGGATCCGACTAGGCCGATGGAAGATAAAGAATTTATAGCACAGATGGCACAATTTAGTTCGCTAGAACAGATGGTAAATATGAGTAGTGAACTTGCACAGGTTTCGATTATTGTTACAAGAAGCCAGGCATTTTCTTTGCTTGGAAAGTCAGTAACAATAACTGAAGGTGATAATATAATAGAGGGTATTGTAGAAGAGGTTAGTGGAGGGGACTTTCCTCAGGTTCTGGTAAATGGAATATATTATGATTTTGCAGCTGTAGAAGCTGTAAGAAATGAATAAGGGGTAAATCTTATGATGAGATCACTTTATGCCGGAGTTTCTGGATTACAGAATCATCAGGTAAGAATGGATGTACTTGGAAATAATATAGCCAATGTAAATACAGCTGGTTTTAAAAAAGGCAGAGTTGTATTTCAGGATATGCTTTCTCAAACTATGTCCGGCGCTGCAAATCCGACAGATGAAATCGGGGGTATCAATCCAAAACAGGTAGGACTTGGTATGATAATAGCATCAATTGATACTATTCATACACAGGGTTCATTGCAGACTACCGGTAATATGACGGATCTTGCAATCCAGGGTAATGGTTTTTTTGTTGAGCGGAATGGAGATAAGCTGTTTTATACACGGGCAGGAAATTTCGGTTTGGATAAAAACGGTTATCTTGTTAATCCGTCTAATGGCCTAAAGGTACAGGGATGGATGGCAACTGAAATTGAAGGAGAAATGGAAATAAATGTTTCTGCTGAAATAGAAGATTTAATTATACCAATTGGTGGAAAGGACCCTGCAAAACAGACTACTGTTATTGAGTTCGCAAGTAACCTGGATAAACGTACAGCTCTTGATGACGGTTGGCTAACAAGTTTTAGTGTATTTGACTCATATGGAACAGAACATAAATTACAGGTTAATTTTACGAGAGATGCTGAAACACCGAACAGATGGCGTGCAGAAGTTACTGTAGATCAGGATACGGAAATAGAAACAAATACTACAATTCCTACACTGGGAACAAATGTATTTTACCTTGATTTTGACAATCTTGGAGTTCTTCAATCTGTACAGGATGAAGCTGGAAATTTACTTCAGGAAGAAGGAGACCTTGTGCTGGATGTAACTTTCGATGTACCGGAATCTGATGAAGTGGATGGTGCTCCTTATACTCAGACTATTACTATGGACTTTGGAACTGTTGGAAGTGCACAGGATAGTATTACACAGTATGGAGAATTAAGTTCTACAAAAATAATCCGACAGGATGGATATTCTATGGGATATCTTGAAAATTTTAAAATTGATCAGTCCGGTATCATTATTGGTGTATATTCAAATGGAACAAACAGAGAAATCGGACAGATTGCACTTGCAACTTTTACTAATCCGGGTGGTCTCGAAAAAGCAGGTGAAAATACTTATGTTGTAACTAATAACTCAGGTGATCCTAATATAGGTACATCAGGAATATCTGGCAAAGGAAAAATAATTGCCGGTGCTTTAGAAATGAGTAATGTAGATTTAGCGGAACAATTCACAGATATGATAGTAACTCAGAGAGGATTTCAGGCTAATTCAAGAATAATTACAACATCCGATCAGATGTTACAGGAATTGTTAACACTAAAAAGATAATAATTAAGTAGATAATACATTATAATATGTATAAGTTATATGGAGAGATAATTAAAGAATGGAATGATAGAAGTAACAAGATTGAATAAAAAAACATTTTATGTTAATCCCCATCATATTGAATACATAGAATGTAATCCTGATACAACACTTATAATGCTCTCCGGTAAGAGGCTGGTAATTCGCGATGATTACCAGTCTGTTTTTGATAGAATAGTAGAATACAGAAGGTTGATAGGAGCTTTTAAAAATGAGGAGTAAATTGTAATGGATCTAGGTACAATAGTCGGTTTGATTTTGGGCTCAGCTATGGTAGTAATTGGTATTATAACAGGTGGAGCAAATCCTCTGATTTATGTTAATCTTCCATCAGTTTTAATTACAATCGGCGGTTCTTTTGCAGCTATGATGGTTTCCAATCCTCTTGGCCGTATGTTAGGTGTGTTGGGAATTTTTAGTAATGTTTTAAGTGTTCCTAATTATGAAGAAGAAAGAATAATTTCCAGGCTTGTTAATTTCTCGGAAAAAGCAAGAAGAGAAGGATTGCTTGCTTTAGAAGATGACCTGGAAGAAGTCGAAGATGAGTTTTTGCGAAAAGGAATACAGCTTGTTGTTGATGGAACAGATCCTGAAATAATTAGAACTGTTTTGATGACAGAGCTTAATAAAATACAGGAACGGCATGGAACGGGAATTAAGTTGTTTGATGACTGGGGCAAATTAGCACCTGCTTTTGGAATGGTTGGTACTCTTATCGGCCTTATTGCTATGCTTGGAAATATAGAGGATAAATCTGCTATCGGAACCGGTATGTCTACAGCTCTTCTTACAACTCTTTATGGTGCATTCCTTGCAAACCTTGTTTTTATACCTACTAAGAATAAGCTGGAAGATAGGGATGCAGAAGAAGCATTGGTTAAAGAAATTATGATAGAAGGCATTTTATCCATTCAGTCAGGTGATAACCCTAGAATATTGGAAGAAAAATTATTGTCCTATCTGCCTCCATCAAGAAGAGATGCTGTTAAACAGGAAGCTATGAAGGAATAGTGTAATTTTATGGAACTAAAAAGGAAAAAGAAAAAAAGAAAGCAAGAGGGAGCAGCAGATTGGCTGTTAACTTATGGTGATATGACGACACTTCTTTTAACGTTTTTCATAATGATGTTTACGACTGCAGAAATAGATGGTCACGAACTAAGAATGATACTTGCTGCTTTTCAGGGGCTTGGTGCCTTGGAGGGAGGAACAACTCTTCAGGCCGGTGATCTTGCAGAACTTGGTAATACTATCATGTCACTTCCTTCTATGGAACATGGAAATGCTCTGGATAAAGCGAGGAAAAAAGCAGTATCATTATTTGAACCAGAAATTGCAAGTAACAGGGTAAGAATTAAAGAAGATGAAAGAGGGCTTATTATATCACTTTCCGGAGATCTTTTTTTTGAACCTTCTTCTGCAGAAATAGTTTTTGAAGACAATAGAATACTTTTACAGAAAATATCTACATTATTAAATTCAGAAGAACTTTCTGAAAATAAATTCAGATTGGAAGGACACACTGATTCTATTGCATCAAGTGGTGAATATGAAAGCAACTGGAACCTGTCTACAGAAAGGGCAATAAGTGTACTCAATTATCTTGTGCAATTTGGGACAAATGAAAACCAGTTTCAGGTTTCAGGGCTTGCAGATACAGTTCCACATATGCCAGTAGATACTCTGCCGTTTGAAGATGTTAACAAATATGATACAAATATAACAGAAGAGCAAAGAGCCTACAATAGACGTGTAGATATTGTAATTTTAACAGAAGGTCATTATTAGGGCATAAAACTGATGATTTTCATAAATTATGTTCTTATTTGAATATAATTTAATTATTTAAAGGATAATGGGGTTTGCCCAAATGGAATTTTTTGATAATATTAGATTATAAGAGGATAAAATATGGCAGATGAAGAAAAATTTTTAGAGGAAGATGTTGCTGCAATAGACGAAGAAGATTCCGGGGAAAAAGCGGGTTTTTTACCAGGGATCTTACTTGTTGTTCTTAAATGGGGTGCAATAGGACTAGCATTTATCGTTCTTGTTGTTACAATATCATGGGCCACTTTTAACCTTTTTATAAAAGGTAAAGCTTCATCAACGGCACCGGACTATGCTGAGACTACGACAACTGTACAGATTGCCATGGAATTTTATAGCAATCAGCTCGATGATATAAGAGGCAGGACTTCTGATATTCCATCAAAAACATTTATGGCTGCATTTAAAATAGGTTATGAAAAAGGAAATACAGCAGTACAAACAGAATTAATAGAGAAAACAGAAATTATTAGAAATGAAATATTAAAATATCTTGGCAGCCAAACTGAATTTGATTTAGCTACAAACAAGTTTGGAATTATAGAAGATGATATAATGAAGAGAATTAATATACTCATGACAAGCGGCCGGATAGAAAAGGTGCTTATTCATGAGCTTCAAGTTTTTTAATGGGAGGGAAACATGACAGAAGTTCTGTCGCAGGATGAGATAGATCAACTTTTAACGGCTATTTCTTCTGGTGAGGTGGAGACTCAGGATATCAGTCAGACCACAGATCAGAAAAAGATAAAAATTTATGATTTTAAGCGTCCTGATAAATTCTCAAAGGATCAGATACGAACAGTATCGATTATGCATGAGACTTTTGCCCGCTTAACTACTACTTCACTTTCTGCTCAATTAAGAAGCCTTGTTCATGTCCATGTTGCTTCTGTAGATCAGCTTACATATGAAGAATTTATAAGGTCGATACCGAATCCTACAACACTTGCAGTAATAAATATGGACCCCTTAAAAGGTTCTGCAATATTAGAAATAGATCCGGCCATTACTTTTAGTATAATTGACAGGTTATTTGGAGGCCAGGGTGAAGGAACAAAGTATTCCAGAGATTTAACAGATATAGAACAATCTGTTATGGAAGGAATAATTGTACGTGTTTTAGGTAATATGCGAGAAGCCTGGAGCACAGTAATTGATTTAAGGCCACGCTTAGGGCAGATAGAAACAAATCCGCAATTTGCTCAGATTGTACCTCCTACGGAGATGGTCGTTTTAGTAACATTAGAAACTAAAGTCGGGGATGTTGAAGGTATGATGAACTTTTGTATACCTTATCTTACTATTGAGCCCATTATTTCAAAATTATCGGCTCAATACTGGTATTCGTCAGTTAGAAGAGGGGCTACAACCGAAAATTTAAATATATTACGTGAAAGATTGTCTACAATAGATGTAACATTAGTTGCAGAAATCGGAAGCATTAATTTAACTGTTCGGGATGTTCTTGCATTACGTAGAGGCGATGTTATCAGGTTGCATAATGTGAGAGTAGGAGATCCTATGACATTGTCAATTGGAAATAAAAGAAAATTTCTCTGCAGTCCTGGTGTTGTCGGAAATAAGCTGGCTGTACAGGTTACAGAACAGCTTGAAGATATTGGAAGAGAAGATTTTGAAGAACTTGCAGAAGGAGGGGAGGATTAATATGAGTGATGGTTCATTATCACAAGATGAAATTGATGCATTGTTGCAGGGAACAGAATCATTAGAAATGGATACGGGTACTGATACATCTGGTTTATCTTCTCAGGAAATAGATGTATTTAAGGGTATATTAATTGAAATTATAGATTCTCAGAGTTCGAATTTGTCTATGCTTTTAGGTAAAACAGTAAAAATCGGTACACCCACTCTGGCAGTAAAAAACCATGTGCAATTAAATGATAGTATTACAGATGAAGTAGTAGAAATAAGAATTAATCTTACTGATGGATTAAGCGGAGAACATTCTTATCTCTTAGATGTTGATGGTGCAAAAAGAATTATTAGCCCAATGCTTGGCCAGGAAGATATAGAATTGAATGATATGGCTTTTTCTACCATTGGTGAAGCAATATCGAATATTACAGGTCCTGTAACCACAGTTTTAGGCAATAAAATAGGCAAGACGATTCAGACCAGTCCGCCTGAGTCTAACTTAGTTACAAAATCGCAGATCAAGCTGCCTGGAGATCAATTTTTAAGTGTTGATTATCCTATTACTATAGAAGGTGATATGCCTACTAATTTAATAGAGATATATTCTCTGCAGACTATAAAAGAAATTGTAGCAGCAGCAGGAGGTGCGGTAACCGCAAATACGAGTGCTTCAGTTAATCAGGGAAATATGATGAGTGATGTAATAGGCAATACACAACCGTCAAATACCGGTTCACAGCAAACTTTTGGACAGCCCATCGGAAATATGGGAACGGGCTTTAATGATCAGACTAATTCACCTAATGTACAGCCCATACAGTTTGCAAATCTTCAGCCTGCAAATATATCCGGTGAACAGGGTAATATCGGCCTGCTCATGGATGTATATATGGAAATGACTGTAGAATTGGGCCGTACTAAAAAGTTAATTAAGGATATTCTTACAATTGGTGAAGGTACAATTATAGAGCTTGATAAATTAGCAGGTGAGCCTGTAGATATTCTTGTAAATCATAAATTAATAGCCAAGGGAGAGGTTGTAGTTATTGATGAAAATTTTGGTGTAAGAGTTACAGAAATTGTTTCTCCTCTGGAAAGAATGGGAGATTTAACCTAAAAATAATATTTGACAAATTTATGGATAACATGTAGTATTAAAAAGAAGAAAACTGGGGGAACACAATTGAAAGTTAGATTTCTTTATTTAACTATTATCATACTCGCCTTAACAATTAATATTGCAACAGTATACTCTCAGGAAATTGAAAACGAAGATCCTGAAGAGAATTTTATTCTGCCGGAAACTATTGAAGAAATTAATGCAGAAGCAGCAGATGTAACAATATGGGATTTTATACGGATGATACTAATCCTGGGATGTGTAATTGCTGTTATTTATTTTTTCTTTTATTTATTAAAAAAAGGTGCACAGAAAAAAAATGTAGATAATGATATCATTAAAATGCTTGACTATAAGCAGTTAAGTAATAATAAAGGATTGCATCTAGTAGAAATTGGATCTGATTTATTGTTAATTGGTTCGTCAGACACAAATGTCTGTTTAGTACAGAAAATTGAGGAAAAGGAGAGTATCGATAAAATTAAATTAGAATTATCACAGAGGACAGAGCCTGAAAAGAAGAATTTTTCTGATGTTTTAGCAAAGTTGTTTAATCAGAAAAAAAAAGAAGATAATGTAAATGATGCTATTGATTTTATGAAAAAGCAGAAAGAGCGAATAAAAAAATTGCGATAATGTGATAATTATTTTATTAAAAACAGTTTTAAAATCTGTTTAAAAACCTGGGGGGGGAATGAAAAAAACGACTCTTGTTATATTCACTATAATAATACTAATATTAGCTGCTATACCTTTACATGCCCAGGATCAAGGTCTAAATTTCCCTTACATAGATTTAAATGTTAGAGAAGCCGAGGGAAATAATGAAGTAGCATTATCAATCCAATTATTATTAGTACTCTCAGTCCTAACACTTGCTCCATCCATACTCATTCTAATGACAGGCTTTCTAAGAATAGCAATTGTTTTTAATTTTATTAAAAGAGCACTGTCACTTCAACAGGTGCCTCCTAATCAGGTATTAATGGGGATTGCATTTTTTTTAACATTATTCGTAATGTGGCCGACTTTTGATCAAATTTATAATGAATCTTTTAGGCCGTTTGCAGATGAAGAAATAGGCCTCGAAGAAATGTTCGAACGAGCAGAAAGCCCTTTGCGTTTGTTTATGGCAAGACAAATGGGAACTGATGTGGATAATATAAGATTATTTATGTCTATGCGCGGCTTGCCAAAAGCAAATACACTTGCAGATATACCCACATATATTTTAATACCTGCTTTTGTTTTGCATGAATTAACTGTTGCTTTTAAAATAGGAATACTACTATTTATACCATTTATTATAATAGATATGGTAGTTGCGTCTACCCTAATGTCCATGGGTATGATAATGCTTCCGCCTATTATGATATCATTACCATTTAAATTGATATTATTTGTATTAGTTGACGGATGGGGATTGTTAACAATGCAGATTGTGAAGAGCTTTAATTAGCTTTTCATATGGGAGATAAGATATGACTTTAGGTTTTGCTATTAACTTAATAAGAGGTGCTATATTACAAATACTTATGATGGCTGCACCAATATTGTTAGTTGGTATGGCTGTAGGATTAATTGTGTCTATATTTCAGGCAACAACTTCTATACAGGAACAAACATTAACGTTTGTTCCAAAAATAGCTGCTATCCTTGGTGCAGTTGCACTATTTGGCCCATGGATTTTTAGTTCTATGATTCAATATACCATAAGGCTTTTTTCACAGATACCAAATTTGGGTGGTTAACTAAAACTTTTTAAAACTATTTATTTAAGGAGGATAGAAATAGAACTTTTTGTACTTAATTTTCAATTATATTTACTAATATTTGTTCGTATTATGGCTATGGTACAGATTGCGCCTTTATTCTCTTCAAGTGCAATACCCATGATTGCAAGGATTGGATTCGCAATGTTTGTTGCAGGTATTATTTTTCCTGCAATAATAGGTAGTGGATATGTTATACCGGAAAATATGGTACATTACTTTCTTTTAGTAATTGGTGAAGCATTAATTGGAATAATAATTGGTTTCTATCTTGTTATAATATTTGCTGGTTTTCAGTTATCAGGTCAGTTTTTTTCTTTGCAAATGGGTTTTGGCGCTTCTCAGGTTTTTGATCCTCTGGCACAGATAGAAATACCGCTTGTTGGTCAGTTTTTAAATCTTATAGCTATGTTTGTATTTCTGATAATAAACGGTTTTACTAAATTTGTATTAGTAGGTGTTGAAAAATCATTTAAAAGCATACGCGCAATAGACATTGTTATCGGTAAAAATGTTCTATTCGAAATGTTTAGTTCAAGACTTGGAGAATTATTTCAGGATGCACTAACAATAGCATTTCCTATATTAGGCACATTATTTTTAATATCTGTATCTATGGGTTTACTTGCCAAAGCTGCACCTCAAATGAACCTTTTAATGATGGGCTTTCCATTAGCTATAGGAACTGCATTTTTAATCCTTCTATTTTGTATGCCTTTGCTTATTCAACTGTTCGCAAGAATAATTGATTTAAGTTTTGAGGGGTTGGCAGACCTATTTTTAGATATGAGGGGATTATGATTAATCTTTTTAAAAAGAAAATAATATATCTCTCAAATTTACTATACAATTTAAAAAATATTTTTTATGAAGATCTGCGATGTAGTATTCCGAGATATCTTCGTTCTGGAAAGCTGCGTGACCACAAGCTTGCATGTGGTCAGGCAGCAGTTTCTGGCATTTATTCTCGAATTAGAACTTCAAGATATTTCGGCTTTAAAAAACTTAAGAATTTATTTAATGTTCATTTACAGTGGTTTGCAGCAGAGGATGAAGGCAGAACTGAAGATCCTACTGAACATAAAATCAAAAAAGCAAGAGAAGATGGTAAGGTCGCAAAATCTGCAGAATTTACTTCTGCTATAATCCTGCTGTTCGGAATTGTAACACTGGGTATATTTTCAAATTATATTTTAAAGAATTCACTGGATGTGATTCGATACTTTTTTACAAATGCTGCACAAATTGATATTACAACAGATAATAGTTTAATTATAGTTTTTTATCAGTACTTTTTAAAAATAACAGTACCTGTGGTACTGGTAGTATTTATAGCAGCAATAATGGCTAATTTACTACAGGTAGGATTTTTATTTACTGTTAAACCGATTATTCCGGACTTTTCAAAAATTATACCAAAATTTGGAAAGTTCTTTAAAAAAGCATTGTTCTCTCAGGAAGCAATGTTTAATCTTGGAAAATCTCTTTTTAAAATTATTGTTATAGGTATTATTGTATACTTAAATATCACATCAGAAATTAATAAGTTATTTAATTTATTAACCATGCCTTTTTTAGTTAGTGTGGGGTTTGTTGCATCAATCGCATTCCGTATATTTGTCGAAGTTGCTGTATTACTTCTGGTGTTTTCTATTTTTGATTATATGTTTCAGAAAAAACTGCATAAAGAATCAATAAAAATGTCAAAACAGGAAATAAAAGAAGAAAGAAAAATGATGGAGCAGGACCCTTTAACGAAAAGCAGATTAAAGGAGAGGATGAGAGAAATACTTTCCCGTAACATGATGAAGTCAGTACCTCAGGCAGATGTTGTAATTACTAACCCGACTCATTTTGCTATAGCTATGGAATGGGACAAAATAAAAATGGCTGCACCTGTAGTAGTAGCAAAAGGTGTAGATAATATTGCATTAAAAATTAAAGAAATAGCTTTAGAAAATGAAGTTCCTGTTATAGAAAATAAACCTTTAGCAAGAGCATTATACAGTGAAGTAGAAATAGGTGATATAATTCCGGAAAAGTATTATGAAGTTATGGCTACGATTTTAGCTCAAGTTTACAAATTAAATGGTAAAACTGCTTAAAAGCAGTACAAGAAAAACCAGGGAGGCATCATAAATTGGCAGATGCACAGAGTGTTACCAAGAAAATTTTAAAAGATTTTACTGATATCTACGTAGCTGTAGGTGTAATTATCGTCGTAATGATGTTGATTATACCGCTTCCCGAAGTAGTACTGGATTTATTAATGACATTAAATCTGGTATTCAGTATATTAATTATCCTCATTGTTTTATATATGAAGCATGCATTGGAATTTTCTGTTTTCCCGACTTTATTATTATTAGTTACCGTATTCGGCCTTGCTTTAAATGTTTCTTCTACAAGGTTGATATTATCAAAAGGCAGTGAGTTCGGAGGTAAAATTGTCCGTGCTTTTGGTACTTTTGTAGTTGGAGCAGAAGGTACGGAAGGTTATGTTATAGGTTTTATAATATTTGCTATTATAATTGCAGTTCAGTTTATAGTAATTACTAAAGGTTCTACAAGAGTTGCAGAAGTAGCTGCCCGTTTTACTCTGGATGCTATGCCGGGTAAACAGATGGCTATCGAAGCAGAATATAATTCCGGCCTTCTAACAGAAGAAGAAGCAATAAAAAAGAAATCAAACCTTCAAAGAGAAGTTGATTTTTTTGGGGCTATGGACGGTTCTTCAAAGTTTGTTTCCGGAAATGTGAAGGTAGGAATTTTAATCACATTAATAAATATTGTCGGTGGTTTTATTGTAGGAATGACCATTCATAATGAGAGTTTTGCACTTGCGATAAATACTTATATACCATTAACAATAGGAGACGGACTTGTTACACAATTGCCTGCACTTCTAATTTCTGTATCGACAGGTATTATTGTAACACGTTCAGTTTCCACAGCATCTTTTGGTGCGGATATAAAAGATCAGTTTACGAGGCAGTCCAGGCCTTTCTGGATTGCAGCAGGCTTACTTGCTGTATTGGGTATATTACCCGGGTTCCCCTGGTATTTATTATTTCCTCTGGCCGGACTGTTGGGTTTTGCTGGTTATACTATGCAGAGAAAACAGAAAGTTAAAGATGAAAAAGAGCGGATATCAAAAACAGCCGAAGGAGAAAAAAAAGGTCCTGTGGAAATATCTCCTGTTGTGCCTTTAGATCCCCTATCTTTGGAACTTGGCTATGGTTTAATACCGCTTGTAGACAGAGATCAAGGTGCAGAGTTGCTGGATAGAATAACGAGGATAAGGCGTGAAGCAGCACTGGATCTTGGGCTGGTTGTTCCTAGAATCAGAATAATTGATAATATGAGGTTGCAGCCCCCTGAATATTGTTTTAAAATTAAAGGTGTAGAAGTAGGTAAAGCACAAATAAAAATGAGTTACTATCTTGCAATTAATCCTGGTGGAATAAAAGAGACTATACAAGGGGAACAGACTACAGATCCTGCTTTTGGACTGCCTGCTATATGGATAACAGAGGAGCAAAGAGAAAAAGCAGAAAATCTTGGTTATACTGTAGTAGACCCACCATCTATAATAGCAACACATTTAACAGAAATAATAAAACGTCATGCAGGAGAGATACTTGGACGGCAGGAAGTACAATCAATTCTCGATGCATTAAAGAGTGATTATCCTACAGTTGTAGAAGAAGTTAAAAAGCATTTAGCAATTGGTATTATACAAAAAGTTCTGCAGGGGTTATTAAATGAACAGGTTTCAATTAGAAATATTGTAACGATATTAGAAACACTTGCTGATTATGCTTCTGTTACAACAAATATAGGATTTCTAATAGAAAAATCAAGACAGTGTTTAGCAAGGCAGATTTCTCTTCATTATTCAGATGAAAATAAGGATATGAATGTTATAACATTAAGTCCAGTATTGGAAAAAAGAATTATAGATGCAAAGGTAGAAACTACAGAAGGAATAAAAGCTGCATTAGAGCCGGAACTTCAAAGAAAATGGATAAATGCTCTCACAAACACTGTTAAAACTGTACAGGATCAGGGGCATACAGCTGTTATTTTATGTTCAGAAGCTGCTCGTCCATTAATTAAATACAGTACTGTTAGAGAAATCCCGCATTTAGTAGTGTTGTCAATTCTAGAAATTGATTCGAGTGTTAAAGTAAATTCGATAGGTGAAATAAAATTGGAGGATTAGAAAAATATGCAATATTTTACGGTACAGGCCAAGTCACACTGGGAAGCAATAGAAAAAATGAAGAATCAATATGGGCCCGGTGCAAAAATACTCACAAGAAAAAACATAAAAATGGGCGGAGTATTGGGCATATTTAGAAAAGAAGGAATAGAAGTAACAGGTTATATTTCCAATGAAAATAATAAAAAGCAGCAGTCTAAAGTAGAAGAAGAAAAAAGAAAAATATTAGACAATGTAAAAAATGACCAGGTTATGAAAATAGTTTTAAAAGAAATTCAGGAAATAAAGACTAGCCTTGAAGGTAAAAAACAAATTGGAACTCATGAACATGAATCTATTTTAAAAATAAAAGAAATATTATCATTAAATGATTTTTCATTAGAATTAATAGAAAATCTGATAAGAAGAATAAAGAATGAATTTTCCATAGAGGATTTAAATAAATTTCATCTTGTACAGAAATCAGTTTTAATTTGGATTGGTGAGCAGATTCAAATTTATCCTGAGTATAAAGATTTGAATTTAAAACCTAAAGTAATAATAATTGTAGGCCCAACAGGAGTTGGTAAAACTACAACTATTGCAAAACTCGCTGCAATCTACGGACTGGAAAATAGGGATAGCCCTCAGGTAAGACTTGTTACAATAGATAATTATAAGATTGCTGCAAGAAAGCAGATAGAAACATATGCAGATATAATGCAAATACCTGTTTCATTTCCGGAATCAAAAGAAGATCTGGAAAAAATTATAAAGCTTTATCAGGATGTAAATGTAATTTTAATAGATACTATTGGGAAGAGCCCTTATGATTATGATAAATTAGCAGAAATGCAGAGTATTTTAGGTGCATGCGGGAGTAAAAGCGAAGTCCATCTTGCTGTAAGTGCAACAACAAAAAGTGTAGATATACAAGACATTATGCACCAGTTTGAACCTTTTAAATATAAAGCAGTAATAATTACAAAAATAGATGAGACATCAAGAGTTGGTAATGTAATAAGCGCTGTTATAAAAAATAATAAAAAAATATCATATATTACAGACGGCCAGATGGTACCTCAGGATATAGAACATGCTACGGTATCACGGTTTCTAATGAATCTTGAGGGCTTTAGAATTGATAGAGAATATATAGAGAAAAAGTTTTCATAAATTTATGTCGATATTAATAGTAAAATGAGGTAAAATATGGTAGATCAGGCAGAAAAATTAAGAGAAATGATGAAAAATAAACCAACTAATGGTAATAATACTCATAATACAAGAATTATAGCTGTTTCCAGTGGTAAAGGTGGAGTAGGTAAAACTAATATTGCTATTAATCTTGCATTGGCATATGCACAAATAGGTAAAAAAGTAGTAGTAATGGATGCAGATCTGGGCCTTGCAAATGTTAATGTTATATTGGGTATTATTCCAAAGTATAATTTATATCATTTAATTAGAAAACAGAAAAAAATGAAAGAAATAATTCAAAATACAAATTATGGTGTTCAGATTGTAGCAGGAGCATCTGGTTTTTCAAAGATAGCTAATTTAACAGATGAAGAACGTAGTAATTTCGTAAATGAAATAAAAGAACTTTCATTTGCAGATATACTTATAATTGATACAGGTGCCGGTGTTTCAAATAATGTTCTATCATTTATTGCTGCTGCAGATGATGTTATTATAGTAACCACACCGGAACCAACAGCAATTACAGATGCTTATGGTATTATTAAAATTATTGCAACAGAAATTGATAATATTAATTTGGGCTTAAAACTTGTTGTTAATAGAGCAAAATCAGTACATGAGGGTAAGAAAGTTGCCGAACGTGTGATAAATATTGCAGGGCATTTTCTTAATTTAAAAGTGGATTATCTTGGATTCGTTTTTGATGATGATCTTGTGCCGAATTCGGTTATTAAGCAGAAACCTTTTCTTATATTGGATCCGAATTGTAAAGCATCAATGTGTATTAGGCACTTGTTAGGAAGATTGGAAAATGTTGAATATAAAGAAGGAAGAGGTATTACTCATTTTATAAAGAATTTGTTTGCTAAAAAGACTATGAATTAGTTACTTGACGTATTTATATTATTTTTCTAATCTTTAAAAAAGGATTAATTTTATTAAAATTATGAAAACTGGTATTATTAATGTAAAATTTATAATTTACTCTATTGTAATATCAATAATTATTTCGATTATTGCTGGAATAATTGGCAATGTGCCTTTTTTTACATTTCTTGTACGGTTATTTTTCGGTGCGGTAATTTTTGGTACTCTGGGTGCTGCAGTCGCATTTGTGCTGGAAAAATATATACCCGAAGTATTTAATAAAGAAGAAGAAAGAAATGAAGATGAGGAGAAATCAGACGAAACACCTATAGAAGGTGAAGAAATAAATATTGTAATAGAAGAAGAAAATCCGCACAAATATAGGAAAATTCAGGATGCTGATAAAGAAACTACTGATATGTATGAAGCTGATGAATTTGAGGTAGAAAATGTCGAGGATAAAAAAGAAATAGAAGAAATAGAGGATACTGATGATACTGAAGATACAAAGAATATAGAAGATACAGAAGATATAGAAGATACAGAAGATATAGAAGATACAGAAGATACAGAAGATACAGAAGATATAGAAGATACAGAAGATATAGAAGAATCTTATATATCAGATAATAATACTGTAGAATCGGATAAAGATAAAAATCCGGATATTGATAATGATAAAACAAGCACTCCAAATTATGAAGATATACAAGACAGTGAAGACGAAATATTATCTATTGATGATTCTTTAGGATTAGATGAATTACCAAATATCGATAATATTAATGATTCTTTTTCATCTGGTGGATCAACAGATAATAAAGAGCTGCGTTCTAGTAAAAATTATGATATACTGGGAGAAAATAACGATCCGGAAACTGCTGCAAAAGCAATAAAAACATGGTTAAATAAGGATAAGGAAGGATGAATTAAGCATGAAGAATACCTGGGAGGGAAAAACAGAGGAAGAACTTTGGATATATTATAAAGATTCCGGAGATCCAAAAATTAAAGATTATTTTATTAAACAGTATGCTCCGTTAGTGAAATATGTAGCTGGCAAGGTTGCAATTGGTATGCCGCATAATGTTGAATTTGACGATCTTGTTGGTTTTGGAGTGTTTGGGTTAATAGACGCAATTGCAAAATTTGATCCTACAAAACATGTTAAATTTAAGACTTATGCTGTTACCAGAATACGTGGTTCAATATTTGATGAATTAAGATCTATTGACTGGGTACCCAGATCTGTAAGACAAAAAACAAGAGAATTGGAAAGTACAATCCAGTCATTAGAAGCCCGTATTGGAAGAGCTGCGACTGATGAAGAAATTGCAAAAGCAATGCATCTAAACGTTGAAGATTTTCAAAATCTATTATTAAAAATAAGCGGTACATCAATATTATCTTTAAATGATGTTTGGTATAGCGGAGATGGAGATGATAAAATATCAATTGTTGATAATATAGAATCGCCCTTAAGTTTAAATCCTGATACAATTGTAGAGAAAGGTGAAATTAAAAGGGTTATTGTAGAAGCAATTAGTGATTTACCTGATAAGGAGAAAAAAGTATTGGTTTTATATTATTATGAGGATTTAACTTTAAAAGAAATAGGAAAAGTCCTTGGCGTGACAGAATCAAGAATATCTCAATTGCATACAAAAGCAATAATGCGTTTAAGATCAAAATTGACCAGTGTGAAAAAAGGGATATATTAAAGAAATAGGGTTATATGGATGATTAGTTTAAATCAAGTTCGAAAATTTATGAAGAAACAGGCGGAGGAAGATAAAAAGGTAAAGTCTATACAAGTAGAAGGTGACTCAATAGAGTCAATTTTAAAACAGGCATCTATTGAGTTAGATATTAGTGTTAAGAACCTTGAGTATGAAATATTAGAAAAGGGTGCAGCTGGTTCTTTCGGAATTGCAAAAAAGAAATGGGCATTAAGGGTATATAAAAAACTTAAAGAGGTTGGTGCGCAGGAGTTTGAAGAAGATTTTACAGATGGGCTGGACCTTGATTCTATCGCAATTGATGAAAAACAAGTGGACAGAGCTGGCGAAGTATTTGTGAAATTGATTCCGGAAGGAGTATTTCTTAAAGTTTCGAAGCCTACAAATAAAGGCTCTCGAGCTACAGAGAAAATGGCCCTTGATGCAATTAGAAGAAGGCATGTAACAGATTTTAATATTTCTATTGTAGCAAAAGTAGTAAAAAGAGCTGATGAACAATATGTTTATGTAGGAAAGTTTGATTATAATCCTGCAAATGATGCAATTATGTCTGTAGAAATTAGTGATATGGAAATGAAAACATTTATGTCCGTGCGTGCGCCGGGAAGTGGGGGTTCGGATCTTACATATGAAAATATTATTGCAATCTTAAAAAATAATGGGATCGTTTTTGGAATAAAGGATAATGAAATAAAACGATTTGAAGAATATCCTGAATATAATACTCATATACTAGTTGCAGAAGGTGCCAAACCTGTTAATGGTAATGATGCAAAGATTATCTATAATTTTAAAATAGATCATTCCAACGTTGTTTTAAAAGAGAAAGATGGAAGAGTAGATTTTAAAGATCTTAATATGGTAGAGAATGTAGTAGCCGGACAATTTTTAGCTAAAAAAATACCCCATGAAGAAGGCAGTCCGGGTCAGACAGTTACAGGAAAAATGCTGCCTGCTAAATCCGGAAAAGATGTTGATATAGATTTTGGTAAAAATGTAAGACTATCAGAGGATGGAAAAACTGCAATATCTGAAATAAATGGCCAGGTAATAATTGTCAATAAGAAAATAAATGTTGAACCTATTTATACTGTTGCCGGAGATGTTAATCTACATACTGGTAATATCCTATTCTTAGGAACAGTTATAGTAAAAGGTAATGTAGATGATGGATTCTCGGTAAAAGCCTCAGGGAATGTTGAGGTAATAGGTAATGTTGGTAAATGTGAAATTGATGCAGAAGGCGATGTAGTAGTACATCAGGGAATTTTAGGTAAAAATGGTGGAAAGGTTAGAAGCGGCGGAAGTGTTGTGGCAAAATTTATTGAACATGCACATATACAAGCTTCAGATAATATAATTGCAAGTGAAGGAATCATACATTCTTATGTAGATTCAAACAAAAAAATTATTTGTCAGGGACGGCGTGCTTCTATAGTAGGTGGTAGATTAAGGGCTGCAGAAGAAATTAATGCTAAAAATTTCGGTTCGGTTGCGGGTTCGGAAACTATACTTGAAGTTGGTTATGATCCTCAAAGTAAAGAACAGCTTGTAAAATTGGAAGAAAAAAATAGTGAATTAATGAAAGCAATTGAAGAAGTAGAATTAAATATAAAAACACTTCAGAATTTAAAGAAAGTTCAAAAGAAATTTCCAAAAGAAAAAGCTATATATTTAGAAGAATTATTAGAAAAGCGTTCTGAAATTTTGACAGAAATTGATGAAATTAATAATGAAATTAAAAAGAAAAAAGAGCGATTAACTTCAATTAAAAAAGAAGGTAAAATATCTGCTTCTGATAAAGTATTTCCAGGAGTAAAAATATTTATAAAAGATGTGAATTTAGATGTACGAAATGAATTTAAAAGTGTTACTTTTGTATTAGAGCATGGAAACATTACAACAACTAAGTATGAAGCAATTGATGAAGATTTAAAAAGGAGAAAATAAATGTCTTTGCTGCCAATAGATCTTCAAACTATGTTTTTAAATATGGATCATGTTGGAAAAGACCAGGCTACTATAAAAAATGCAATAAATAATGCACAGAATTTACAGGCTGCAGAACTGGTGAAAAACACTGAACAAAATGATAATGCTGTAAATAGGGCAAAAGATGTTGAAGAAGGTACTAATAAAGTTGATGAAGAAGAAAAGCAGCGTAAAAGAAACAATTCTAAGAATAAAAAGCAGAATGAAGATAATGAAGATAATGATAATAAAGAGATTGTAAAAGATCCAAATTTAGGGCATCATATTGATATTACCGGATAAAATGTATGAATGACCTCTTTATATTAATAATCCTTCAAATATTTGGATTTGCTTTAATATTTATAATATTAATTAGAAAAATCAATAAATCTCAAAATTATAATGCGATTATAGATAAAGTTAAACTTGAACTTAGTTCTATAATGGTGGAAATAAATCATACAACAGAACAGAATATCAGATTAATCGAGGATAAAATAAATTCGCTATCAAATTTACTAAGCAATGCAGATAAAAAAATAAATATTTTAAAAAGAGAAACTGCAAAACATGAAGTAAGTAATAAAGTATATGATAAAATACTTTTAAGCAAAAAAGAAACTTCAAATGGAAATGAATTAAAACCAGACAATACTGCTAATGAAGTAAATATACAGGATAAGGCTTTTAAATTGTTTAATGAGGGCTTTTCCAAAGAGATAATTGCTGGAAAACTTGGAGTAACAATTGGTGAAATTGAATTGATAATCTCATTAAAAAATAGACGCTAAATAAAAAAAACGGTATGCCTGGACGTTAATACGCATACCGTTTTTATGTAAAATGGAAACATATAGTACTCCATTACTTTTATTTTCGGAATATAAAAAAAAAACTTAAAAAAAAAGAGAATTTAAATTAGCTGGTTTTAAGTTGATTTATTGCCTTTAATAATATTTTATAATGATATGAGGATGAATCTTTTAATTCAGTATAGAGTTTCAATGAAGAATCAATAATTTCCATATCTGATTTTTTATCGTCAGGGCTGTTAGATATAGTTTTAATAAACGATTGTATAAGAAAGCCTGCAATTTGTCTGGTTCCTATATTTAGAATATCATTATCAATCTTATTTAATAGAATTAATGACCTGGAAATATCTGTTTTAATTTTAAGCATTTTTTCTATCTTTTTTACTTCGATAATTGCTTTCTCAGATAATTTTATAATATTGTTAAGATCGTTTTTTAAATATTTTAAGGAACTTATTAAAATATTTCTATTTTCTTTTAAATGGAAATTATCGTATTTTTCTTTTATTTTTATTATATTCTCAGAAATATTATTTCTAATTTCAGGTAGTTTTAGTATTGAATTAAGTGACTTATGTGGTATACCCTTAATATTTACTCCATATTCAGATAGATTGTATGAATTAACTGCGGGGAATAAATTGACCTGGCTTTCAAACCACCACTTATAAACCATCATTCGTTTATCTGTATAAACAAGTTTGTCAGAATTTGAATTAATTAAAAAAGGATCTGCTTCCATAAAATATGAATATGTTAGTGTCGAAACAGGGTTTGTTCTTCCTGTAAAGACATGAAAACGCGTTTCGAAGAATGCACCTTTAAAATGTGTATTATTGCCAGGATATCCAAGATCTAATCCTGCAAAATAGATATTTTTTGCACCCAATATCCTTGAAAAGTCCCATGCAGAAGTTGCTACAGAGCCGCCAGCTCCTAATTTTCCTTTTACACCTATAAAGGATTCAAAATATTGGCCAAGAGGAAAAAGGGAACTACCAAAAAAAGTTATAAGATTAAGCTTGCGAAATATTGACGGGTGTGTGGAAGATTCGGAAATTAGTATTGATTTTTTAACTTGCGCTCTATCTATATGCCTTGTATTCCAGTATTGAGGATCCGCAATTATTATGAAATCAGGTTCTATTCCAGTCTCCAAAACAGAATTTAAAGAAGTATCTACACAAATAATTATCATCCTTTTATAAAGTTCTGGAAGAATAGGAATGATTTTATCTAGAGAGGGCCCGGAGGCCAGTATTAAAACGGGTAAGTTTTGAAATAAAGATTCCAAAAATGATATACCAGGTGAGATCGAAAGTGTATTCATGTTTTTTAATAAATTCCTTACCCATAATTTACCAAAGCGTTCTAAAGTATTAAAATTAATTTCTTTTCTGGAATTATATGATTCGATTATACCGTCTATTCTTTTATAATAATCTTCTTTTAATAAATAAATTGATCTCAATTTAAATGTTTTTATATCTTCTATCTTAATTTCATTTTGTAAATCGGTTAAAAAAAACAAGAAATTATCCGGATTATTATCAATGAAAAAAAATAAATTTTGACTGGAGAGAAATTCTGTCATATCACGGGATTCAAGAGCTTTTAGGAAAAATGATAAATCCGGAATTATTACTATAGCATTTGTATCGGGTAATTTATTTAAAAAACATTGTATATGATAACCTAAACCAAATCCATAAAAAATACATAGTTTTATTTCACCTTTGCATTCTTTTTCTATTATATTATTTGCTTCTTTTACAGGGTCAAATTTGCTATGGATATATATGCCTTTTAATTTCGCAGAAATATTACCGCTTTTACTATTAAAAAATGTTAAATTATTTTCCAAATTAATATCATTAATCTTTAGTTCTGGTAATTTCTTACGTATCACTGAAATATTATCTGTAAAAATACTCACTCAAACTCCAGAATGATAGTTGTATTTTCAATAATTTGAGTTCCAGGTAAAGGCGACTGTGATATAACATAGCCTTCTCCTTTCATGATTACAGTTAGGTCCTTTCTCTGAAAAAGAGGTATTAGAAGCCGCTTGGGTGTCCCATATAAATCGGGCATATTTGCACCTATAAATATTTCATCTGGCGTAGTTATATAAATAGTTCCGGTATGTTCTATTATATTACTGTTGTCTGTAGGTATATTTAATAATGTTAATATTTTTTCCACAGCTTCCTTAAAAACAGGAGCTGCTATTTTACTCCCATAATATTCATATTTTGGATAGCTTATTACAGTATAAATAATATATTCTGGATTATTGGTTGGAAATATTCCAAGTATGGAAGCAATAAAATTATCTTCCGAATATGTACCTGTCTCCGGATCATTCACCTGTGCAGTTCCGGTTTTTGCGCTAATTCTAACCCCATCAATTCTGGCTCTGCTTGCTGTAGCAGATTCCATCATTAAAAGTATCTCATTTGCAACGTCAGGTGATAAAACTTGTACTATTTCCTCTCTCTGAAAATTTCTTATTAATTTTCCTTCGGGAGATACTATCTTGCTTATTATATGAGGACGAATAAGAACACCATTGTTAGCGAATACAGTTGCTGCTGTGGTAATCTGGATTGCAGAAACAGATATTTCCTGGCCGAATGCTATCGTCGGTTTGGTTCTTAAAGACCAGCTTGATGGATTCCTTAAAATACCTGGTGACTCTCCTGTAAGTAATACACCGGTAGGACTGCCAAAACCGAAGCTAATGAGCATATTATAAAAGGATTGTGTATCTACTGTAGTAGATGCATAGGCAGCGCCTGCATTACAGGAGTATTCCAGGATATTTTTAACTGTAACTATTCCATGAATTCCGAGGCAGTTGATTCTAATATTATTTTCTACATCCTCAAAATAACCATTACATAAAAAGGTGTTTTCCCTGGTTATACCTCCGATCTGCATAAAAGAAGCAAGTGAAAATATTTTAAAAACAGAACCAGGTTCGTATGCGGAACGTATAGGCCTGTTTAACAGGGAAGATTGATCATAATCTGAATAATTATTAGGATCAAAACTGGGTATAGATACATATGCAAGTAAATCACCTGTTTTTGCTTCCATTACTAAAAGCATTACAGAATCTGCTTCATTTTCTTCATATGCCTTAGTGGCAATTTCTTCCATTGCATATTGAATATTTGTATCAATTGTTAAAAAGACCTGATTGCCGAATATGATAGGGTTACTGTTATCTGATTCCGGGGCCAGTTCACTTTCAAGGCTCCATTCTATACCTTCCAGCCCGGTATTATCAATTCCAACGTAACCTATTAAATGTGAAGCAATCATATCATTTGGATATCGTCTGCCAAGTTCCTGTCTAAGTGAAATACCAGGAATTAAATTTTCTGATTGAAGTTCTTCTATTTTATCAGACTCCAGAGAAGAAATCTTTCGTTTTATCCAGACAAATCCTGTATGTGAAGCAAGTTTGTCCATAATATTGAGTTTATCCATACCAAGTATTTCTGATAATAATTCTGCAGTTAAATCCACATCTTCCAGATATGGAATCCAGGCTGAAACTGAATCAAATGATGTTGTCATAGCAAGGGTATTTCCGTTTCTGTCTAAAATCTGCCCTCTTTGTATTTCCGGAGTAATAGTAGTTTCAACCGTATTATCCTGAAATGGTTGGACTATCATAAGAAAAGCAAATCTAAACATTAATATGAATACTAATAATAACATAGAAAATACGAATACTATTAAACGTATTTTTCCTTTATTCTTGCTCAAATATTATTCCTTTTTTCATTATTAATAAAATAAAACATCACCAATAATATCGTCTATTTTTACAAAACCAAATAGTCTTGAATCAATAGAATTTTCAAGGTTGTCCCCTAAAACAAGAATATGGCCTTCCGGTACTTCACTGACACCATTAAATTGTATAGAGTATCCTATTTTAAATGGTTCATTAGAATCATCAATAAATAATAATCCTTCTTTATAATATAAATTATCGTATTCCGATGCAATACAGCGTTTTACATTTAATGAATGGTTATTGGGATTATAAAAAACAACAATGTCACCAGATTTAGGTTTATCCCATCTAAGAATATATTTATCAATAAATGGTAGTATTATTCCATATGAGAACCTATTAATAAATATTATCTGGCCTGTTTCAAGAGTGGGATCCATCGAATGTCCTTTAACCTGCATAATATCGAGAAAGAACAATCGTATTATAAATACAATTATTGCAATAAGTATTATTATATTAAATGGAAAATATCTATTCTGCCTGGTCTTTCCTTTTTTGCTTTTTATCAATATATAGTACCTTTTAAATCTCCTTAATATTTTATGTTTTATATTAATAGACATAACGTTTTTTGTCGATATGAAAATAGATGAGTTCTATATTATTAAATCAACAGATTGGAAAGCGGAATAAGAATAAATTCACATTTCTAAAGAAAAATGGATTTACCATCCTTATAATAATGGGATTGATTGTTTTACCGTTATTATTTCTTACAGGTTTTAAAGAACCGATTAATAAGGAATTATTGATACCTTCTGAGTTTAATGCAGATACTTTACTATATAATTATCTTATAAGTGAACCGATAGTACCGGAAAGTGAATTATTATTACATAATGAAATACTTAAAAATTTAACTTTATCAAATTATACAGTTAAAAGTGGAGATACTTTATCTGAAATTGCAGATAGTTTTGGGCTTAGAATAGATACAATAATAAGTTTTAATGGTATTGAAAATGCAAGATCAATATCCGAAGGTACGGTTTTAAGAATACCTAATTCAGATGGATTAACATATAAAGTAAGTTATGGTGATTCTCTTGGAATTATTTCAAGCAGCTATAATGTTTCATTAAACAGTTTAATCGACTGGAATAATCTAGAAACTGAAGTTTTGACTCCTGGACAGGTGATATTTGTATCTGATGCAACCTTATCACTGGATGTGCTTAACAGGATTTTAGGTAATGTCTTTATTCTGCCTACAACAGGAAATTTCGCTTCAAGATATGGTTATAGAAATAATCCATTTACAGGGAATAGAGAAAAACATTATGGGTTTGATATAGCGAATGATATTGGCACACCCATTTATGCAGCACGATACGGTACTGTAATAAAGGTTGGTAATACTTCAGGATATGGAAACTATATAATAATTTCTCATGGAGATGGATTTCAGACCCTATATGCGCATTTAAATGAAACTCTTGTAACAGAGGGTAAACAGGTGCCGCAGGGTTATAAAATAGCAGAAATGGGTAATACGGGTTACAGTACTGGCCCGCATTTACATTTTGCTGTATATCTAAATGGTGATGCTGTAAACCCGGAAGATTATCTTGATATGTAGGATGTTTATAATGCATGGTAAAAATAAAATTATTGTTTTACATAACATATTGATTATGATAAAAATTAATAAACATTAATCCAAATTTTTTTAAAAAAGGATATTGTTAATGAAGAAAAGTAAAAACGGATATAATAAATTAGTATTTAAAAGCAGGGCTAACAGGCGCTGGAACAAAAAAGTTATATTTATCGGAATCGTGATAATTCTTGCTATGTTTACTATTTTAAAGACATATTCCCAGGATAAAAATCAGATTATAGTAAATCCAAGTCTAATAGAAATTGGAACTGAAGACTATGATATAAGTATCGGATTCGGACTTGCAGAAGGTGAAGGTGATACAACTCAATTCTGGAATATATTCCCGATGAGAATTCAACTTCGGTCCGGTAATAGTACATTTAACCTTAGTTTAAACGGGTTATCCTTTTTTGCATGGAGCGGGATAAATTTTGGTAAAGAAATGACTGTTACGGGGGAACATTCAGGTGATGTAATTAGTGTAGGCGGTAAAATAATTATTAACGGAAAGGTACAGGGTAATGTCTGGTCATTTGGTGCTGATATAGAATTACTTTCTAACTCCAATATATCCGGAGATGTTGTCGCTGTAGGCGGTGATATTGAAACACATAGCTATGTATATATAGGCGGTAATATGTTGGCAGTTGAGGAATTAAATGTACCGTTTATTGGTTTGCTTACGTCACCTCAGTCGGTAGAAACATTGCAATTTATTTTTGAATTATTCTCTATTTTTTTATTCCTTGCAATTCTTTTCTTTGTTGTTCATTTTAATAAAGAGAAATTAAATGATCAGGTGCAGGTCTTATCAGACTCCTGGAAGGGCAGTATAGTTTACACACTATTATCATTAATTGTAATTCCAGTTACAGTCTTTCTTCTAATAATATCGATTGTGGGTATATTTTTTATTCCTGTTCTATTTGTTTTAATACTTATTTTAATCTATTTTGGATTTATGTCCGTTTCTGTTAAAGTAGGACAGTTTTTTATTAAAGACACAGATTCTGATATGAAATTATATTTAAGCGGTTTAATTGGTATTTTAATAATAAAAGGTCCTGTGCTGTTAGGATATTTTCTCTCTGTTTTTTCTACGGATTTTCTAATAGCAATCGGTGGAATATTTAAATTAATAGGTACACTAATATTATTTACAACACTACTTATTGGATTTGGTTCAACTTTAGTGAGTTATAGAAAAAAGAATAGTTGATCCGGCCTTTAAAATAATGTGACAAAAAAACCCGCTGCTTAGATTTTAGCAGCGGGAATAATATTTATGCTTTCCTTATTGTAATACAAAACTATCCAGATAGTTTATGAATTCTCCCATAAAATCCGAACCGATGTTACTTTCCATTTGATTATAAGCAATTGCTTCTGCCTGAGACTGTGAAACAGATGTTTCTCTCTGGTCTTTATTAAATGAAACCAGGATATTACCAGTTTCATCTTTTAAATCAACTGTAAGTGTCCAGCGTACATTTTCGTATCCATTATCTAACTGTACCGGTTCGATAGTTACATTTCCTGATATTGTAAGCGGAGCAAAGGAATCTGTAATTGCAAAACCCCTGCTGCTTAATAATTGAGTAACAATATTTGCTATTTTATCATCACGGTCATTTTGGATATTAATGGAGAAAATCATCTGCCCTGCAATTTCTGTTCTCTTTATAAGTATGTCATTATGGTTGTAAGGCTTTGTAATTGAATCTTTATATCCTGGAGAAATAATAGCAAGCTGATTTAATAATGACTCATTACTTACACTAAATAAAAATGCAGCGTCTATATATGCAAATTTCTTTAAAATACCAGAAGCTTTATTCGAACTGTCTAAAAAGTTCATAACAGCTTCTGAGTTTTTGTTTATTTTTTCATGATAGATCTGAGCTGTTAGATTTCTGTTTATATAAGCAATAACATAATATCTGCCTGTATCATTCAGATAGGAGTCACCAAACTGAACATTTATAAGTGTCTGTTGTGACTGTATATTAACTGTTTCTGTTATACTCTTTTCATTTTCTGTTTGATAGCCGCCGTCTTTTGCAATTTCATTATATCGCTGAATTGCTACGGAATCCACCTGCACATTAGTTTCAAATATTCTTGAAAGTGCACCTGCTGCGCTGCTTTCCGCATCACGTCTTGTATCACCTTCTCCTATAACAGCTAAGTATTCTGCTTCCGGGTATAGATTGTAAGGATTCTGTACCCATGCCGGAGGAGGCCCGCCTTTTGTTTCTGTCGGAGGAGGAGGTTCGGGTGTGCTGTTTGTATCAGTTGAATCCGGTTTACTCGGAGCAGAAACACATGATGCCATAATAATAATCAATATTAAAATGAAAAATATGTTTTTAGTTTTTATCATATTTATCTCCTTCTGTTAAAAACTTTTCTAATTTTATTACAAACTGTTTAAGCATCTATTTTAATGAAAAGGATTCTATCAGGTTTATTTGTCCAGCTTGAACATCTACCTGATTTAAATTATCTGTATAGATAATTGCTCCGTTTGCTCCATAATAATTAACCTGAATATTATAGAGGCCTGGAGGAACTTCGATTTCACCAACATATGAAAATGCAGGAAAAAATCTGGAAATTCTTAAATCTGCGTTTTCTGTTGCATCAATTGCAACATCTGTTGCAATACCTAAGAATAGGGCTGCAATTGGATTATCTACTGCTTTGTCTATTCCACCTTTTGCTGCTTCCCCTGCAATACCCTTAAGAGTTGCCCTTATTATTGTCTTAACATAAATAAGCGGTTTCTTAATATTAAAAGTTTCAACAGCAACATTTTCTATGCTTTCAATTTTTTCAAGGTTCTGGCTGGCACCATTAGAAAAACTAATTTCTACTCTTGCTATATCGCTTCCAAGCTTATTTATAACAGGCAGCTGGAATTTAAAGTGGTATCCTGAAGGAACACCTGGGATTGGTATTACAGCCCAATCTGATATTTCCTGATAAAATTCCGGGTTTTCTTCTGCGGCCACTATAACAGCAACTCCTAAATTTGTATCTATGTACAGAGTTTTTGCAATCTTATCCGGCCCTCTACCTGTGAAAACGATAAAATTAACTTTTGCATTTTCAGACGGCTCAAGGTACGTATCGAGAGTGGGTACAGGGAAGTCGTATAAGTGGGCCTGCATTTGAAAAGCATCTATAAGATAATTTTTATCAATCTCAGCATCATCCCATTCTCCGTCTGCCCTATATAAAAGCATGCTTAGATAACGTGCTAAAGCAGAATTGTGAAATGTATTTTCTCCTATATTAAGGTCTGATTCTGCTTCGTCGGATTTATTATACTCTGCTGCAAGTTCTCTGTATTTATCTTCGAGCATACCAAGTTTTATATTTACTCTTCTTACTTCTACAAAAGCATCTTCATATAAGCCAAGGTGAAAATAGTTTAAGGATTTAATAACATTTAAATAAACATCCTCATAATCCTCTCCACTGTAATCTTTTGCATTATCATTTAATAGTAGTGATGCTGCTGCTTTACTCATACTTTCTGTAAATAATTCTTCTATCGCATATTCAGCAGATGTTAATGCTTCGTTACTCTTTTCCCACTCTCCGTTATAATGATACAACATACCAATATCGAGGTAATATTGTACTTTTTCCTTTTCCTTATAGAAATCATCTTTTGCTGTTTCTATCTGTGCTATTGCACCTGCAAAATCTCTGTTACCAAGCATTTCTTCTATACCTAAAAACTGGTCTTTAGATGTAGACATACTGGAGCAGGAAAAACCTATAATCAGTGTAAAAGCGCATATTATAAAATATAAAACTAATAACCTGTATGAAGTTTTTGATATTTGTTTATTTTTCATAATTATTACCATCCTGCACTATCGCGTTCAATCAATTTCTTTATTTCTTTAGACCCGATCCATACTTTTTCATGTGTTTGCAGATGTATTAATTCCATGTCTATCTGGTAAAATACTATTTTTTTACCTTCTACTGCATCTGTTATACTCGATATTGTGCCGAGCAGCATAAAATCTGCTCCTGTTTCTGCTGCAATCCTTGCTGCAGTTTCTTCTGTTGCAAATGAAGCCTGGTCCACTTTTTCCGCACGGAGCTGGTCCCGCATAGCATCACTTGCTACAAAACGAACAAGACCGCTATTAATAAGCTCTCTTTCTATATCTTTGATAAATGAAGTTTCATTTATGTGTTCAGAGCTTTCATTTTTTACATCACCGATTATAACAATTGGTTTTCGTCCGTTTTCGTTAGTAAAATTCGGAAGCCATGGTCGTGATAAGCAGTCACTAATCATTTGTTCAGAAGTTAATCTTGAATCAGTGTCATTCCATCTACCGCTAAGGTCAATTACCTCGTCCGTAGCAGTTCTGTCTACTGTTGTAGATGAGGATACACACCCCATAAAAATAATTGAAAATACTAGAATAAAAAGAAGTAGAGTCTTTTTCATATGTTTCTCCTATTTAATAAAATGTTTATGATAACATAATAATATGTTACACTATGCAATAAAATATCAAAGCATTCTGCTTTGAGTATCTAAAGGCCTCAGTTTTTATTTGGTAAAATATAATATGCATAATTTTACCTGACTTTTTTTACATACTTATTTCCAGTTAAAATTGATTATGAGCATACATAAAAGACTAATTCAATAGAATTAATTTATCAATAATAATTTTAATACATTTTTTGATTAATTCTTGTTTTTTTTTATTAATTTCCATGGCAATGTTTATACTTTTTACCGCTGCCGCATGGACACGGTTCATTTCTTCCTACTTTTGGTACTGAACGTTTAATTTGTACATTTCTCGGCCTGGAAGCTTCTGCAACAGGAGCTTTAGGATTCGAAAACTGGCCAAGGATTCTATGTTTTGCATTTCCCAGATTCTGACGCTCTAATATGTAATTTTTACCATCAAATGATTGTATCTGTACATTTAACACTTTTCTCGCTATAAATGTTCTTATATCCATTAACATGCTGTCAAATATTTGAAAACCCTCAAGTTTGTATTCTAATAAAGGATTTTTCTGTGCATAAGCCCTTAAACCTACTGCTTCTCTTAACGAGCTAAGATGTTCGAGGTGGTCCAGCCATTTTGCATTAATACTTTTTATATATTCATATCTTACAAAAGTATTAAAATTATTCTTATTGAGGCTGTCTTCTTTTTGCTGTAAAACTTTTTTAAAATCTTCCAGTATCTGTTGCTTTAGCTGGTCCGGTGAATATGAATCTATAACAGTAGAATCAATTTTTGGTATATAGAAATAATTTTCTTTTAATGCCTGTAATATTGGAGCGAAATTCTTTTCATCATGAGCAAGGTGTTCTTCAAAATAGTCAGAAATCACATCTTCTAAAGTCTCATAAACACGTTCAAGTAGATTGTCATCAGACAATATTTCATCTCTTTTCGAATAAATAAAATTACGCTGCTTATTAAGGACATCATCAAAATCCAGAAGATGCTTTCTTATTTCAAAGTTTTTATCTTCGACACGTTTTTGTGCTCTTTCTATGGATTTATTTATCCAGGGATGCATAACAGGTTCACCATCCTGCATTCCCATACCGGACATTAAAGATTTTAAACGGTCTCCGCCAAAAAGTCTCATTAATGTATCATCCAGAGATATAAAAAAACGTGATGAACCAGGATCTCCCTGGCGTCCGGATCTACCTCTTAATTGATTATCAATTCTTCTTGATTCATGCCTTTCGGTTCCTAAAATATGAAGGCCGCCTGCTTCCTTAACTTCTTTATAATAGCTCTGCCACTTTTTATGTTCGGCTTTATATTCTTTTTGGAATACTTCATTATCCGCATCCGTGCCTACATTTTTTCTTGCCTGAAACTCGGGATTGCCCCCTAGTTTAATATCAGTACCACGGCCGGCCATATTTGTTGCAATCGTTACAGCTCCTTTTGAACCAGCCTCTGCTATTATTAATGCTTCTCTGGAATGGTTTTTTGCATTTAGAACTTCATGTCTAATTCCGCGCTGCGTTAATAGTTTTGATAAAATTTCAGAGTTTTCTATAGAAACAGTACCAACAAGTATTGGCTGTCCAAGTTTATTAAGTTTTTCTATTTCCCCGCAAATTGCATTAAACTTATCTTTGTATGTAAGAAAAATTAAGTCATCATAATCGTTTCTTAAAAGAGGCCTGTTAGTTGGAATTACTACAACCTCAAGTTCATAAATTCTTCCGAATTCTTTTGCCTCTGTATCTGCAGTACCTGTCATTCCACTCAATTTGTCATACATTCTAAAAAAGTTTTGAAATGTAATTGTCGCCAGAGTCCTGTTTCTCTGAGCTACTTTTATACGTTCTTTTGCTTCTATTGCCTGATGCAGGCCGTCTGAGTATCTTCTTCCATGCAGAATTCTTCCTGTAAACTCATCTACAATCTGGACCTGACCGTCTTTTACTACATAATCTACATCTATATGAAATGAAGTATGTGCTTTTAAACATTGAGTAAAATAATGTATATATTCAAAATTATCATGATTAAATAAAGATTCACGGATTATTGAGTTTTTAATTAAGAGTTCTTCTATATGGTTCATTCCTTCATCTGTAAATGTTACCCGTTTATTTTTCTCAATTATTTTATAATCTCCAATAAGGTCTTCTTCGGGATATTCATCTGTTTCAGGGTCTTTTTCACATTCTTTTAAACTACCAACCATTCTGTTTACTAATATATATTTTGATGTATCATCTTCGGCAGGCCCGGAAATTATTAAAGGAGTTCTTGCTTCATCTATGAGTATGGAATCAATTTCATCTATAATACAGAAATTATGAGTTTTCTGGACTTTCGCAGCGATACTTAATTTCATATTATCTCTAAGGTAATCAAAACCGAATTCATTATTAGTCCCGTAAGTAATATCCTGAGAATAAGCAATTTTTCTTGATTCATTATCCATATTTGATAATATGGCTCCTACAGTAACTCCTAAATAATCATAAATAGGTTTCATCCACATTGAGTCCCTTTCTGCAAGATAGTCGTTTACAGTTACAATATGAACACCTTTACTCGAAATAGAATTAAGATAAGCAACAGCAACACTGGATAGTGTTTTTCCTTCTCCGGTTTTCATTTCCATAATAGAGCCATTATGTAGAACAATTCCGCCCATTAACTGCACATCAAATAAGCGTTCACCAATAACCCTTTTTGCAACTTCACGTACCATAGCAAATGCTTCTGGAAGAAAGGAGTCGAGGTTTTCACCATTATTGAATCTTTCTTTAAATTCTACAGTTTTATTCTGAATCTTCTCTTTTGTATATGACATTACGGTTGGTTCTAATGAATTAATTTGATATACAATCGGAATAAGGAACTTTAAATCCTTGTTCTGTTGTGTGCCGAAAATAGCATTAATGATTTTTTGAAACATGGACATAATTTAGCGATTTTATTGAAAATTGGCAAGAGAAACTACCTATAATATAATGAGAATTATATATTTTTTATTCTGACAGCCGAAATACTTTGAAGTTCTGACTGAAGGGGGTGGAGGCTATGAAATAATGCCTGACCACCTGACCACAAGCTTGCATGTGGTCAGGTGGTCAGGCCGCAGCTTCACAGGACAAAGATACATTGGAGCTCTGCTCCTGGGTTCTTCATTAGGGTTGGAATTCGATATCGGGCAATAGTACTTGACGAGAATAAATGTATTAAGCACGGAACACTCGGAAAACACTGAATATAAAAAAATTAAAGTATTACTCTTTCAATCTGCAAATAAGGATAATGATTAAAGTTTATGAGTAGTTTTAATTTAATACCTGTTGCCTTAAGGTAATTAAATATCTGTGCCTTATGTTTTTTGCTTAATTCTTTGACTACATTTAACTTTATTATATTTTCCGAAATTTCTGTTTTCCGTGTTGCAAAAAAACCCGATATTAAACTTGCACCTTCCCATTTGCTATTCTTGACTGTATTTATAAATATTCATATCATTTAGTATAATTCATATCATTAAATCGGAGAGAATAAAGTATGTTATCATCAAAACTAGAGAAAAAACAAGAAATGGCTTCTTTAGAAAACCGGATCTATAAAGGCCGGACAATACAGACATTTTTTGCTTTATTAGAAGGGCATTGGGTTAAAATTATAGCGGCCTGCTTTGTCTTTATTATAAAACACTCACCAATCTGAATTCTGCCTATAGTGATTGGAAATATCATAGATGCGATACCCTTACAAAACGCTGAATTTGTTAATACGATTATGTTTAACTGCATCCTCGCTGTATGTGTATTACTCCAAAATATTCCTACTCATATGTTGTTTATTAATTTAATCTCATCAACTCTCCGATCCGTAGAAACACGCCTTCGCATGGCTATCATTATACGTTTGCAGAGGCTCGCCATGTCGTTTCATATGAAGCATTCTGCCGGAAGCCTTCAGACAAAAATTTTAAGAGACGTAGAACAAGTCCAGCGTATGTCCAGCCAGATGGTGCAATCACTCCTTCCCGTGCTGTTAAATGTAATAGTAGCAGCATCAATTATTTTTTATAAGGAACCGTTAGTAGCAGGTCTTTTTTTATTAATCCTTCCAGTTTCAGCAATTGTAATTCGAATTTTCCGCACTTCAATGCGAAAAAGAAATACTCAATTCCGAAAAGAGATTGAAAAAATGAATGCTTCGGTTACTGAAATGCTGGAAATGGTTCCAATTACCCGGGCTCATTCTGTAGAAGATTTTGAAATTGACAGGATTGGAACTAATGTAGAAAATGTGCGTGTTAAGGGAAAACGTCTGGATCTAATAAATGCGTTATTTGGTTCTCTCTCCTTTGTTATATTCCATTTATTTCAGATTATCATATTGGTGATTACCGCTGTTATGGCCTTTAACGGTACTATCAGTATAGGCGATGTAGTGATTTTTAATAGCTTTTTTATGCAGATTCTTAGTTCTATTAATAGTGTTCTTAATGTATATCCCGAGTTTGCCAAGGGTTTTGAATCTGTAAAGTCTATCGGTGAGATTATGACGAATCCGGATATTGAAAATAATATAGGCAAAAAAGTAGTAACCAGAATAAACGGTAGTTTTATTTTTGAAAACATAACATTTTCATACCCAAAAGCAAATATTCATGCTATTAATAATTTTAATCTTTCTGTTAGATCGGGAGAAACCATTGCCATTATTGGTGAATCCGGATCAGGAAAATCTACACTTATGAGTTTGATTATGGGATTTATCAAACCGCAGCAAGGCCGGATTCTTATTGACAGACAGCCTATGGAATACAATCTGTGCCTGAAGAAGAAATTAAAGAGGTTATAGAGACAGCGAATGCAACTGAATTTATAAATGCCCTTCCTCAAAAACTGGATACTTCGATCGGACCAAAAGGGGCTCAGCTTTCAGGCGGACAGAAACAACGTTTATCTATTGCCAGAGCTCTAATACGTAAACCTAAAATTATTCTTATGGATGAGGCGACAAGCTCATTGGATACGATTTCCGAAAATAGAGTGCAGAAAGCCATTGAAGGTTTATTTTCACGCCAAACGACATTTATTGTAGCAAACCGCCTATCAACTATTAAAAAGGCAGACAGGGTTGTAGTGATGAAACATGGACAAGCAGTAGAAATTGGCACGCATAAAGAATTAAATAATAAAAAGGGAGAATACTACCGTTTGCGCAAGTTCCAGGAAATATAAATTGAATACCTATTCCCACCTCGTGCAGGTGATCGAACTGTTAAGATCCTGTATTTAAGCCGAAATAATTATTTCGGCTTAAGTTTCTATATGGTGAACAATATACAAATCGCTTTCTACTTTTTTTCGCTTATCCGATTTTACATCTTCAGAATTATTTGCATAAAACAGGATTTTTAATTTCTTTGTTATATTTTTCCATCTATTATTGTAAAAATATATTTACATCCGCTCTGTCCATAACATCTAAGAATGTAAAGTACTCTGCATATGTAACGTCATTAAAAATTAAATCACTTTCTTTAACTTTTTGTCTGTTGCATATTAATTATTAGTTAGGTAGCTAATAATTAATATGCAAATAATTAGGAACCTAACAATCAATGCCCTAGATATATCATCACTATTTAATTTTTTCAAGTATAAAATGAATTTTTTTTAAAAAAGATGGTTTAAGGCTATTTCTTATTATATTAAACAGACTCATCCTTATAACAATGATAACTGTCCATCACCATTCTTAAAAAGGGAAACCAATAATCTTTACTAAAATAGGGATTATATTATGAGTAAACGAGTTGTCCTGCAGAACTTGAATGAAAACGATTAATATTAAAATATCCAAAACTTAAGAGTGTCGATTAGCGCAGATTAGTGGTTAATGTAAGAGAGACTGAATTCGTGGTTAAATATTCTCTCCGTTGGTAAGTATAGTATTTTTATACCAGTATCCGGAATCCTTAATTGTCCTTTCCTGTGTTTGATAATCAACAAAAATTAAGCCGAATCTCTGCTTAAATCCCGCTCCCCATTCAAAGTTATCAAGCACGCTCCATAGAAAGTATCCCTGGATATCTATTCCTTCATTTATATTGCGTTTTAAATCGCTTAAATACCTCATTAGAAAATCAATTCTTTGTGGATCATGAACTTTTCCATCCAGACTAACCCAGTCCCTGTTTGACATTCCGTTCTCTGTGATGATAATTGGTTTTTTATATCTCTCATAAAAAAACTTGGGCCCCCAGTAAAGTGTTTCCGGAGTAAGAGTAAATTCATCATCATATCCGGTCATGCCGTGTCCGTCTTTTAATTTTACAATAACATGATTACCATCTTTATCAGCTTTAACAGAATTTGCAAAGTATGAGTTAATACCGAGAAAATCAATATTCTGGTTGATTATTTCCATATCCCCACTTTTTATGACAGGGCTGCAATCTCCTAAATTATCCAAAGCATCTTCAGGATATTTTCCAAGAAAAACAGGATCCATCCACCATGAATTACACCATAGGTCTGTACCCTGCATATTAAACATTGCTTTTTTTACTGCTTCTATATTTTCTGATGTTTCTGTTACCGGAAAGAATGCATTTCCAACAGGTGCAAATCCTATTTTACAGGGCTGTTTTGTATTGTTCCTTATAACTTGTACAGCTTTACCGTGTGATAACAGAACGTTATGTGATATTCTTGTTAATTGTGAAAGGCCTAACTTGTCTCCTGGTGCATGGAGCCCGTCTTTGTGGCCCAATAAAACAAAACATTGAGGTTCATTAATTGTAATCCAGTTTTTTACTTTGTCTGACAGTTTATCTACAATAATTTTTGTATATTCTGCAAACCAGTCCGGGCTGTCATTATTAAGCCATCCTCCATTACAATAAAGTTCGTAGGGATAGTCCCAGTGGAAAAGTGTTATAAACGGCTCTATATCATTTTTTAAGAGTTCGTCCACTAAACAACTGTAGAAATCGAGCCCTGCAACATTTACTTTACCTGTACCGGCCGGTATAACTCTTGGCCATGAAATAGAAAAACGGTAAGCTTTAAGACCGATCTTTTTCATAAGGCTTACATCTTCTTTATATCTATTATAATGGTCGCACGTAATATCTCCGTTTTGATTGTTCCATATTGCATTTTCTTTTCTGCACATCATGTCCCACACGGAAAGTCCTTTGCCATCCTGATTGTATGCTCCTTCAATTTGATAAGAAGCTGTTGCTCCGCCCCAAATAAAATCCTTTGGAAAGCTCATATTCATTTCACCTCTTTATATTCAAAATATTCAAAATCTGCATAAGATTTATGCCTGTCTAAATCCTGAGTGCAAATACCAATAAAAGCACCTGTAAATTGTTCACAACTGCCATATTCGTCCGATAATTTACTCGAATATAGTATCGGCCCTATTTTATTCCAATCATTTCCATTTTCTGAATAATAAAATTGTAATTTATCATAATTTATAATAATGCGCAAATACAAATTAGATTGATCTAATATCTTTACCCGACAATTGTGTAATTGATCTTTTTTACCATTATCAGAAAACATAATTCTAATGCATTTACAATTCAAGCTCTCACTAAAATAAACATTCAGATAATAAAAGTTTTTTGTATTATAAAAACAAACAAGGCCTGCATGCTGTCTTATTCGCTCCGGATTAAATTCCATACAGGTTTCGGCCTGAACCTTAAAAGCTTGAATTCTTCTTGCAACCAAACTTTGCCTGTAAATAGAAAAGAGGGATTCTCGACCTTTTAATCTTAAGAATCCCGGGCGATCTTTAAATGTTAACCATGATTCATCTGCAGGAATTCGTAATGTATTTAGATGGAAAAGAATATAAGGAATTAAGTTGTTTTTTTACAGAGCAGTTGCAGATCGAAAAAACACTAGAATTGATAAAAAGCATAATCTTTGCGCTTGGTGCCTGCGGAAATGTAGATGCCGTTGAGCCTTTGTTAAATATTAAAAGTATTCTTTTGCGTAGTGCTGTGAAATCGGCAGTTTTAAAAATACAATCACGTTTAGGCCCTACAGAAAAAGGCTCTTTATCTATATCAGGAATAAATACAGAAGCAGGTTCGCTAAGCATTATGGATTATGATTTAGGCAGTTTAAGTATAAAAGATAAGAATGAGTGAATAAAAAAAATTACTCCAATCCTGATAATAATTCTTTTGCATAGCTCTGCCCAATTTGATGAACAGCGACTTTCGGAGTTATTTTTTTTTCCAGTAAGGGCTTTAAGTCTCTCGAAAAATTACCATAAGAAAAGTGTTTAAACAAAAAAAGATTATCTGTGTTATTCGAGAAAGAAATTCTAAGCTGTTCAAAAAAGAAGGGAGTTGTTTGTGTGTTTAAGTTATAACCGTTTTTTGATTTATAAAGCCATGTCCCATCGGGTTTCCTGCAGCCCGCAAAACCGATAATAAAAACAGGTACATCAAGCAGAATTGACAGTCTGTAAATTAAAGCTGCCATATAGCGCTGTGTCTCTTCAATATAGCCCGGAAAATGTTTATGCATCTCCTTTAGCTGATGAGTGCTTTTTGTATGGATTGGTGTTTTGTTTAATATCAATATGTTTTCATAAAAATTATAGCCATAAAATTGTTTAAAGAAATTTGCAGCCATTTTACCGGATTTGCCAACAAGATATACATTTTGTTCCTGCTCTCTCATGCCAGGATTGTCTCCTACTAAAATGACTTTTATATTTTCCGGCAATATATTGTCTAGTTGTGTGTTGTAAACTACAGTACGTATTACTTTATAATCTGTATTTTTATAGCAGGAAAGAGATATTAGATTATGTTTTTTCTCCCACCCTTTTATTTTTAATAGGAATTCGCTTTTTAATTTATTAAATTCTAATTTTGTATTCATAAATAGTCCTGTACATTTACAATTCGAAAGTAATTATAGGTTTTATTTCTATTAATATATAGTACCTATAAATATTCTATAATTTCTTCGACTGAAACAGCACTTGAATTGTTCGAATATTGTTTTCAATATATAAAAGCAGGGCATAAGTAATTACAATAGATCCTATCATTTCAGTATATTCTTCTATAGTTGAAGCCATCGTTTTGACAAAAGAGAACATTGGGAGTTTTGGAATTATAAAATGGTCAAGGGGAATAGAAATCAATAAAAAAATAAGGCCTGCAAAAATTAAAATTTTTCTTTGCTTTTTATTAAAATCCTTAAAAAGTAAAAAAATGGTTAATGCGAAAAAAAACAAAAAAATCAGACCAAGAAATAAGCTCGATACATTAACATTATTAACAATTAATAAATTTTTTATAGAATTAATGACAAATTTATGGATAGAATTTATTTTTGTAATAGCTAACAGAAGAAAGAAACAAGCTAATATCAACCATCGATAACTACTTTTTGACTGATTTTTATTATAAATAAAAGAAATCAGCGCCAGAAAAAAGCAAAAGATGAACAAAAAACTGGCATAATATATTGTAATACTAAATCTATAATCTGTTAGAAAATAAAAAAGGCCGAAATAATGCCCTGTATAGTATTCAATAATGGAGCCTAATTTACCAAGGACAGTAAAAACAGTAGCAATTAAAGACAAAATAATTACTGTTTTTTTTGGATTAATATTAATATATAAATTACTTGACATCTATAAAATCCTTATAAAATAATAAGGGAGTATGAACTCCTGAACTTAATAATACTAAATCTTTTTTAAAGAGTAAATTTATACACTTAAAGTTTTGATTAATATTTCTTAAAAAATATTAAAAACAAGTAGTATTTATTGTAAGGTTAAGCGTTATTGTACGTAAAATATATTATTGAAGTTTTTGATTAACATATTTTTAGTTTCATAACCCATTAAAGTACATACAAGTATTATTCGTTCTATATCTTCATTAATTTCTATTAGTGCTAATCCATCTATAATGGTCACCGCATTAAAAAAATATAAAATATTTAAAATATTGATAAACGGGAGTATATGTTGAAGTTGATGGTTCAAACTAATAGTTTAAATTTGTGGGAGAGAGATTTTCGTATTGCCGTGGATGTTTTTCGGAGTTTGTAATATTTTTATAATAACCACAGAATACGCAGAATTCACAGAAATTTGTTTTCACACATCCGTTTATCTAATTTTTTTAAGTGGTTGATTATATCAATTAATCTTGAATATTTTTTATATTATTCAATTTCACCCTCCTTTTTAATAAGAAAGACGATAATCTTTTTCTCCTCGATGTAAAGGCCATGCCCTTCGGAGTCCTCCCCATTACCAGGTGAAGCTTTTAATAAAAATATAAAGTTGTTTTTAAATCTGGTGTTGGGTCGGAGCCTTGACATCTTGTCGAAAAAGTTTTGTTGAAGCTAAAATTAAAAAGGAGGGCATGAAATATGTCTAATATAATTTATGAAAAATTATCAAAAAAAATAATTGGTTGTGCTATTTCTGTTCATAAAAGAGGGATTTTTAGAGAATGTATACGAACAGAGTTTATGTGTAGAGTTAAAGTTAAATAATATACCTTTTACAAGGCAGAAGATATATTCTGTATTTTATAAGGATAATCTTGTTGGTAAATATGTTGCAGATATTGTTATAGATAACAGAGTTATAGTGGAATTAAAAGCTGTTCAAGTTATTAACAATAATATGATAGCTCAGCTTATAAATTATCCGCATGTTTCAAAGATGCATGTAGGTTACATAATCAATTTTCGTAATGCATTATTAGAATTTAAAAGGTTCGTTCTTTGAGCTTGTTGATGCCCGCATTATTTTATCATCTATTCCCTTAATATTTTCTACATAATCTTCAAATTATTTTAACATATTCCCTGGATAATATATTATTTTCTATTTTCCCGCTTTAATTTTTAAATAAAAAAAAGCGGGAATTGCTCCCGCTCATAAATATTTATCGTTCAATTACAGATTTAACATGTTCATTTTCCACCTGTGGATGTTTAGAAAGATAAGCTTTCATTAAAGAACTATTTGCTATAGTATTAATATTTCTCATTACCCCACCAGATGCCTGGTGGATTAGATTTAAAGCGTTTTTTGTAAACAGGTTTGTCATGCCGCCAGCAGAAGTGACCCTTTGTTCTATATAAGAAAATGTTTCTTCTTTTGAAAGACTGCTTACATTAACAGAAATACTAATTGAATTCGCAAGAGGCTCTAAAATAGAAAGCCCGAATTTTTGATTCAAACTTTCCTGGCCACATAAAATAACAGTTAACGCATTAAATGAATCAATCTCAAAATTAGTTAAAAGCCGTAAATCTCTTAATATATCATTACCAAGTAGATGAGCTTCATCTAAAATTAATACTGGGTGTATTCTATTCGATTTGTTTAAGGTTAATATTCTTTCTTTAATTGCCCTGAACATAATTCCCCGTCTTGCGCTTATTTGAAGTCCAAGTAAATTACATAGATGAATATAAAACCCGAGTATTGCAATAGATGAATGGCATAAATAAAGAGTCTTATATAACCCGGTATTTAGTTGTGATTTTAACATCCTGATAATACAACTTTTTCCAGTACCGGACTTACCTGTTAATGTTCCTATCCCTTTTATTTCTATCAGAAGTTTTAGCTTCTTTAATGAAACTTCGATAGAAGGAAGCATGTGAAGATTTTCCACCTGTATTTCTTTTGTAAAAGGAAGACCTGTTAGATTATAAAAACTGCACAATTCTCTGTTCATGATGTCTCTCTTCCCAGTTCTATTTTTGAAGCAGCAAGGGCTGCGTTTATTCCGGGGTTTGTATGTTTGTCGTTATAGTTCAGTTCGCCCTTGATTGTTTCACTGCGTCTGACCTTTGTATTTGCATAGGTATCAACTATCTTTGCATCACCATATTCTTTGCCATCATATGAGGCTGATAATTTCTTTACCTGTTGATGCGGATTGTAATAAACTTTGACAGTTTTTCCAATTAATACGTAAGGCACTTCATAGAGTGTTCCATGCAGAGTGATTGTAGAATCTTTATATACCTTACGAGTATCTTCATGTAGCATAACTCTGTCCAGATCTATCCCGTGGTCTAAAGGGATTATATATTTTGATTTAGAAAGCCAGGTTTCTAATGGTGTTTCCCCGGATAATCCTCTATGCGGATTCCTGTGATATTCACTTTCAAGCTAGCTTCTGTATCTGGCACGTCATTTTCGCCCATTTTCGTCTATTGGAATATATTTAGACAGTATAAAGAGTTATCAAAAATCGTATGTATTCACTTTCGTTCATTTTCGTCTATTTTCGTCTCTAAAATCTCAGACTTTATCTCAGACTAAAATCTTGCTAAATTATACAGAGTAAATTTGAAAGAATTATTAAATAATATCCAAAGTGTAACTTTATATAAAAATTATCTTGCTCCTACCTTAATAATATCTACCGACTTTCAAACTTAATTGTTTATCAAACTTTAGTAGCTGGTCAATATACTCGTTTATACTAATATCTTCTGGATATAAACAGCAGATATCCTCTAAGAAGAAGGATTGTATTGAAGTAAGTGCTTCAAGTTTGGTTTTAAGCTTCTTTGTCTCGATACAGGTTTCCCCTGTTATTTCTTGTGTTAGTCCTTCACTTAATTCTTCCATAAGTTTGATTATATATACGAATCCAAAAACACAGGAGTAAGTGAAGAGATCTATGTACATATTATGAGAGCTAGCAATCTTGTAATAAAGTTTGATGATATAGTGTACTTCATTTCTGCTTAGCTTATCAAATATTTCTTTTATAGCACTCTGTCTTAGGGGGAGCCAGTAATCGAAAGCAATCTGTGCTCCTCGATGTTTGTTGCCGTAGATCTGTTCAAGCTTATCTCCAAATTCTGAGTAAGATCGAAAAGATAATGTTATATCCCGTTTCTTTTTATGAATTCTTTTGGTTTGTATCTTCATATACTAATAGTTGAGAAATAAGTGAAAAGTCAGTAAGTTGTCAGAAATATAAAAAACTAGTCCCCCCCCCCTTATATATTGTGTATGTTATGTGCTTTTCTTATATATTTTGTCAGTATATCTTTGTTAATATAAAATTAGCACAAAGAGATTAAAAGTTTAGATTTAGTATAATTTATTTTAGCTATTGAATCTTTAAACTTATGCCATTTTAATTCTATAAAGTATTGTCAAAAGGAAATATAGAATTGAAGTCTATTAGAATTTTACAAACTATTCTCACCCTTATCATCCAGCCATCTTTTACAGATATGATACTCTGGCATAACACTACCTAATAACAACCAGAATTTATTAGAGCAATTCTTCTTCTTCCAGCCTTACATTTTTAACCGTTAATCTTCCGGATCTTATCATATCTAAAATACTCTGAGCATAAGGGGGTATTCTTCGCATACAGCTATTTATCATATCTGTAATAAATTCTTTAGTTGATATCTGAGCAGTTGCTTTTATTTTATATTCTTCCGGATCTGTTTCTAACCGATCCATTAGTTCGTTAACACCGTCTTTTATCGCACTTACTTTTTCTATGAACCAGGATCTAAAATCCCAATCAGGATTGTCTTTATCAGCAATCAGTAATCCGTCCTGTAGATCCAATTTAGTAGCTTCTTCTGGCAATCCATATATTTCTCCTGTAGATGGGACAGGTAATACCAAATTCATAAGCTTCTGTGAGGCGACACACATTTTGATAAGGTTACGGTCAATCTGTGATCTATCAGATTTATAATCATAATCCTTTAAAATCGATTCAAGCTTGCTGTGTGAGTCCTGTATTGTCTTACAACAGTGTGTTATGAGGTTATTAAATTCTTTTACTTTTAATTCCATGAATAATTCCTTGATATCTTTTAAGTACTTAGTTTTAGGGTAATTGATCTAAACATAAATCTCTGATATGAACAACTCGTATTGTATTTAAATCTTTATCTAAGTTAGAAGATTTAAGAAAATAAGATATTAAATAAACCAAATATATATCATAATAATGACATGGTTGAGAAATCTACTATAACCTGTCCTACCTGCGGATTTCAAAAAGAAGAAGCTCTGCCTATCACTTACTGTCTTTAATCTGGAAATGTCCTTCATGTAAGAAAGTAGCACTGCCTAAGAAGAATGACTGCTGTATTTTTTGTAGCTATGGTAGTGTCCCATGCCCTTCAAAACAAGAATAAGTTAATTCTTTAGAAGGCTTTCTATATAGTCCTTTATTTCCCCGCCTCCAAATTATTTCTAAATGACAAAAATCCTTGTATAAGCTATATTAACCTGAAAAGAGTAAAAACAGGAGACAGTGAATTGAACGATGATAATGGTGTAATAACTCATAGTAAAACCAACGTTCAAATGCTGTCTTT